>OLGH01000930.1_pt1 | contig 31582 bp, 21 predicted proteins | sample 1604851 | NCBI WGS metagenome assembly OLGH01 (sample SAMEA3888894, study PRJEB22519) | human gut metagenome | biome: human gut; feature: human-associated habitat; material: faeces | place: Denmark | collected 2010 | reverse complement strand
GAGGCTGGGCTATCGAACCGGTGGGCTGTGCCTACCAGTTATGGGAAATAGCCGAAATCGGTTATTCGCACTCGGCGGCGTGAAGCTTCACGACGAGCTGTCGGAAAAGCGGCGCCTTCGCGGGCGTGCGGCGGTCGTCGTAGTGCGTGTGCAGAAGGTCGTGCGCGAGGCGGCTTCCCGGCGTGCCGAGGTACTCCCGGTAGAGGCGCGCGACGTCCGGGTTTTCGTGCGAGGACTTCACCGTCATGGCGGCGTCCTCGTCGTAGACCGCTTCCTGACGAACGGGGAGCGTGCGGCTCCACGCGGGACCGCGGCTCGTGCCGCCACCGCCGATGCAGCCGCCCGGACAGGCCATCACTTCAACGAAATGGTAGGGGGAACGGCCTTCGCGCACAAGCTTCAGAATGCGGTCGGCCTCGCGGATGCCGTAGACGACGGCGACGCGAAGCTTGCCGAATTCATCCGTTTCGACGGTCGCTTCCTTGGCGTTCTTGAGGCCTCGGACGGGTTCGAACGCGAGGTGCGCCGTGCGGGGGCCGCCCGTGAGCGCGCAGACCGTGCGAAGGGCCGCCTCCATGACGCCGCCCGTCGTCGCAAAGAGCTGCGCGGCGCCGGTCGCCTCCGTCATGAAGGGCGAATCGAAGTGCGCGGGCTTCACTGTTTGGGGTGTCAGACCGTTGCGCTGGAAAAGCGTCGCGAGTTCGCGCACCGTGAGAACGAGGTCCACGTCGGGAATGCCGTCGCGGGAAAGTGCGGGGCGCGCGGCCTCGTCCTTCTTCGCCGTACAGGGCATGATCGAAATCACGCGGATGCGTTCGCGGTCGATCTTGAGCGCGCGCGGCAGCCACGTCTTCGCGAGGGCCCCGAAGATCCCCTGGGGCGAGCGCGTCGTCGAAATGTGGCCGATCAAGTCCGCGGCCGACTTTTCCACGTGGTTGATCCAGCCCGGACAGCACGAGGTGAACATCGTATCGGGACGGTCGAGCCGGTTTTCGCGCTTCATCTTTTCGAGGCGTTCGATCAGTTCGGTGCCTTCTTCAAGAATCGTCACGTCGGCCGACCAGCGCGTGTCGCAAACGAGGTCGGCGCCGAGCTTCTTGAGGCCGGCGACGAGGAAGCCCTCGAGATTTTCGCCCGCGGGAAGTCCCATGGCTTCGCCGATCGTGAAGCGAACGGCCGGGGCCATCTGCACGACGGTCGTGACCGAGGGATCCTCAAAGAGTTCGAGCGCGCGCTCGCACTGATCCTTCACGGCGATCGCGCCCGTCGGACAGACGAGCGAACACTGGCCGCACTGAATGCAGCGGTCGGACGACCCCCAGGGGGCGCCGTCAAAGCCGACGACCGCTTCCGTTCCGAAGCCTTCGAGCGTGATGGCGCCCACGCCGTGCACCTGTCGGCAGACTTCGAGGCAGCGAAGACAGCGGATGCACTTGTCGGGCGTGAAGGTGAGGGCGGGCGCCGTCGCGTCGGTGCCGTGACGGTTCACGAAGCGACCCGAGAGGCTCGAGACGTCGAGCCCCACGGTCTTCGCGACCGTCTGGAGTTCGCAGTCGCCGTGGCGCGGGCACTCCGAGCAGCGCTCGCAGTGGTCGGCAAAGAGGAGTTCCGCCTGGAGCTTACGCATGCCGCGCAGCTGCGCGCCCGTCGTGCGCACGCGAAGGCCTTCCTTCATGCGCGTGTCGCAGGCCGTGACGGTGCGGGTGCGGTCCTTCTCCACGATTTCCGCGAGACACATGCGGCAGGTCCCCGGACGGTGGTGAAGCGCCGCGAATTCGCAGAGCGTCGGAATGAAAACCCCTTCGCGGCGGGCGACCTCGAGAATCGTTTCGCCTTCGGTGAAGCGGACGGGGACGTCGTTCAAAAATGCTTTCATCTTCTTCTCCCCGATCAGTCTTCGAGTTCGCTCTTTCCCGGAATGGGACGAAGCGTGGAGACGGCAAAGATTCGGTAGCAACGCATGCAGCGCGAAGCTTCCGTGAGGGCGTCGTCGTGCGAGAGGCCGTGTTCGGCCTCTTCCCACGAGGACTTGCGCACGTCGGCAGCCAGATGCGTCTGCTTCTGGCGGGGTACGAGCGGCACCTCGCGGTGCGGTTTTTCGCCCTCGAGCAACTTCGCTTCGCGGATCATGGCGCTCATGCGCTGGCGCGGGATGAAGCCCGTCGCGTGCGTCATGAGGTATTCATGAATCGAATTCGCGGCGATTTCGCCCTGGGCCATGCCCCAGATGAGGCTCGTCGGGCCCGCGGCGGCGTCGCCCCCCGCGAAGACGCCTTCGCGGCTCGTCTCGAGCGCGTCGTTCACGACGATCGTTCCGCGGCGCGAGAGTTCGATCCCGTCCGCTTCGCAGAAGACCGACGTGTCGGTCTTCTGGCCGATCGCGGCGATCACGGTGCTGCAGGGAACGACGAATTCGCTTCCTTCGATGGGCTTCACCGAGCGGCGGCCCGAAGCGTCGGGTTCGCCTTCGCGCATGCGGATGAGCTTGATTCCGGTGACGCGGCCGTCTTCCGTGAGGATTTCCACGGGCGCCGTGAGGAAGTCGAAGTCGATGTCCTCTTCCATGGCGGCGGTGATTTCTTCCGGATCGGCCGGGGCCGAAAGGCGCGTGCGGCGGTAGGAAACCGTGATTTTGCCGGCCCCCTTGAGTAGGCGGCGCGCCGTGCGGCAGCAGTCCATGGCGACGTTCCCGCAGCCCACGACCACGATGTCGCCCTCGAGCGACGGCGTTTCGCCGCGCGACTGCGCATGTTCGACGTCGACCAGGAAGTCGAGGCCCTTGAGGTAGCCCTTGGCCGTGGTGTCTTCACCGGGGAGGCCCAGATACTGTCCGAGGGCGCAGCCGATCCCGAGGAAGACCGCCTTGTAGCCGCGGTGAAAGAGTTCGTCGATCGTGAAGTCACGCCCAAAGGCCTGCCCGAACTTGTAGTTGCCGCCCAGACGCGTGATCACGTCCGTTTCGGTTTCGAGAAGCTTGTTGGGGAGGCGATAGGCGGGAATGCCGATGCGGGCCATCCCGCCTGCGTGGGCTTCCTGCTCGAAGATGTCGACGCGGTAGCCGCGGCGAAGCAGATGGTAGGCGCAGTTGATCCCCGCGGGGCCCGCGCCCACGATCGCGACCGAGGTGGAAACGGGGGAGACCGGACGCTCTTCCTTCGGGAAGAAGTCTTCGATCGCGGCGCCTGCTTCGTCGGCTGCATGGCGCTTCAGTTCCTTGATGCCGACCGCCGTGTCGATCTGGTTGCGAAGACACGCCTTTTCGCAGGGACGAACACAGACGCGCCCGCAGGAGCCGACGAGAGGATAGTGTCGCAGCAGAACGGTCGTCGCGAGTTCGGGATGACCGTCGCGGATGTAGTCGATGTAGCGCGGAATGTTGACGTGCGAGGGACAGGCTTCGATGCAGGGCGCCGTCGCGACCGCGTAGAAGTCACGCGTCGTTTCGGGCATCGCGGGGGCGCGCCGCAGCATTTCGGGGAAGTATTCGAGCGCGCCCCAGAGCGGTTCGGGAGCGGTCTGTCCGATCCCGCAGAGACTCGTCTCGCGCATCTGCACGAGAAGCGCGCGGATGCGGTCCCAGTCGACCGATTCGCCTTCGCCGCGGGCGGCCTTCTCAAGCGCCTCGTCAATGAGGATCGTCCCCATGCGGCAGGGCGTGCAGCGCCCGCAGGAGAGGCTCTCGGCGCGCGCGTAGTACTGACGCAGAAATTCCGCGAGCGTCACGCGCATGTCGAACATCAGAAAGCCCTGCGGACCCGCGAAGCCCGCCACGGGGTTTCCTTGATTGAAGGTGAGAAGCGTCTCGAGGGGGAGCTCGCTTTGCGCGCCGTCGGGGGCGCGGCGACGATAGTCGTACACCTTCCCCTTCCAAACGCCGTAGATGAGTTCGTCCATAAAGGTCTTCCTTGGCGGTCCGATGGTTCTGCCGTCCCCGCCGTTCGTTGACGGCAGGGGAGGTAGAAATTTTTATCTGTAGAATAAATTCTATTTTAGTGGAAAATTTTCTATTGCGGAAGCGCGACGACCTTCCCTCGAAAAATTTTCCGAAGCCCGAAGAGTCTAGCGGGGAGCGCGGATTTTGTCGAGCTTCTTTTTCTTCGATCTTCTCGTCTTTGTGACGGATTCTTCGGGAGGAGGGGCGGGACCTCGGTCGGAAGGAAGCTCGCCGGCAAAATCGGCTAGACTTGAAAAAACGGACATAGAAAAAACTCTAGACCCCGAGAGACGTCATGCATCCGATTCTTCTTTCCTACGTTCCCGTCGCCGACATGGTTGCGCGCACCTTCGGCGAAGACTGCGAAGTGCTTCTGCACGACCTCACGACGCCGCAGCACTCGATCGTGCACGCCGCCAACAACCGCGTCACCGGCCGGCGCCTCGGCGAAAGCTTTCGCAATCTCGTGCAGAAGGCTCTTTTCAGCGGCGACGCGGCAGAGTCCTTCGTGGCGAACTACTACTACGAGCACGAGGGGCGACTCATCCGATCCTCGTCGCTTCTCATCCGCGGCGAAGAAGGAAAGCTGATCGGCGCGATGTGCATCAACGTCGACTGCACGCATCTGCGCGAAAACATGCGCTGGCTGCGCTGCGCCATGCCCGACTTCGACGAGGCGGGGCTCGCGCGGGCTTCGGCGCGAAACGCCGAGACACCCGTCGAGGGCGACCGAAACGTGAAGGAAATGGTCTACGACCTCATCGACAAGATTCTTGATGAAGCGCGCGAGACCGACACCAAGGAGCGGCGCATCGAAGTGATCCGCTTCATGAACGAGCGCGGGATCTTCTTGATGAAGGGTGCTCTCGAGCGCGTCGCGGACCGTCTCGGAATCTCCAAGGTGACGGTCTACAGTTATCTCGACGAAGTGCGGCGTCGAGAATAAAAGGAAGCTCTTTCGCTCCAAAAGGTGTTTGAGGCAAAAGGAACACCAAGGAGAATTCGATCGAAATCGTCAGGTACGCCGTGCATTCTCTCTGCGTTGCCCGGAAAAGATTCCCTCAGTTTTCGTCCTAGAGTCCGACGCGAAGAACTGCCAAGGGGTCGAGTCCGTAATGGCGGAACCCGGGCATTGATGTTGTGTTCGTGAGGGATGCGTCGGTCTATTCCGGATACTTGATCCATTTTCCGGCATGGAGCCGCACCCAGTGGACGCCCGCAAAGCGCACGACACTCGCGTTGGCGTTCTGCGAGACGGGCCAGGTTTGCGGAAGATCCATGAGGATCGCGTCGACCGCGGCCGAGGCGTCGGCCTCTCGATCGCGGTAGACGCCGCTCGTCGCCGTACGGGCCATGAGTTCGGCGAGCGACAGGTAGCTCGTCGGCGCTTCGATTGTGCGCAGGGCGCCGTCGAGCTTCAGACCGAAGAACTTCACGAGAACGGGAACGTTCGTGATCTTAGGGCTCGGAATTTCGCGAAGCCTCGCCATCTGGATCTTGTCGCCGCGTACCGCCGCGCCGTGTTCGGGTACGACGATGAAGAGCACCGGACGGCCGCTCTTTTCGATACGGTTCATGATGCCTTCCAGGTCGTCCAACAGGCTCTTCGCGAGCGGCGCATAGTCGAAGGACTTCGCGGAGCCGGGCGCGCGGTTTCCGTCGTGGAGCGCCACGAGATTGAAGAACGACACGGTCCTCGACGCGGGCTTGGCCGAGAGGTCCGAGAACCACTGGTTGAAGACGTCTGCGTCGTCGTAAACGGGCGAGCCGTCGAAGGCTTCGTAGCGGACGTGAAGCTTCGTGAGGTCGTTGAGGGCGGGTGTGAGCCCCGCCAACTCGCGAAGAGACGCGAGATAGTTGTCGAACCGCCCGTTGTGGTCGAGATAAAGGCGGTTTTCCCACCCGGCCGCCGCAAAGCGGTTGAGAAGCTCGCACTGCGGACGGCGCTCGCCGTAGAGGGCCGAATGCGGGGGCTGTCCGCAGGCGGCGGTGAGCAGGCGAAGCGTCGCCGGTCCCGAGTATGACGTGGCCGACGAAAAGCCCGGGAAGCGCACGTCGAACTTCGACCAGACGGCGTGTCGGTCAAGTCCCGTCGCCGCGAGGTCGTCGTTCGAGAGCGAGCAGATGTTGACGACGGCGATGTCGAAGACCCCTGAAACCGATTCGGGAATCGCTTCCGCAGGGAGACTGACGCCGCGGTTTTCCTCTTGCGTGAAAAAAGCGGTGAGCCAGCGGTCGACGTCTTCGCCCGTACCGTTTGCGGGCTGCGGGGGTTGAAGCGGCCCGGCCGCCCGTTCACTTCGGAGCGCGGGCGCGCTTTCGGGCGCGGCGGCGACTTCCTTCGCGGGCGCCTCCTTTTCGGTCGGAAGCGCCCAGGTGACGAGCTGCGGGAAGGCCGTGACGACGAGGCCGATCACGGTGAGGGTCGAAAAGCGGATCCAGCGGCGCAGAAAGAGCCAGGCGACGATCCCTGCCGCGAGCCAGGCAAGGATGACGGGATTCACGGCGTTGACGACGAAGTCGAGCAGAAACGAAGCGGTGAAGTCCGTGAGGTTGTGCGCGTTGGCGCGGATTGCCTCGGGACCGGGCAACCAGCTCTCGTGCCATAGGAGTGCAGCGGCCGCGAGGGCGCAAACGACGTTTCGCAGGAGATCGAACGCGCGCGTGCCGATCGGGAGGACGACCGCCGCGAAAAGGAGCGCGTTGTATGCGGGCTCGAGGTTCAGGTAGCCGAAATAGGCGAGCGCGAACTTCGCAAAAAAGTACACGTTGAACCAGCCAGCGCCCTTCCAGACCGTTTCAAGCGGGGCGTCCGGGGAAATCTTTGGGGCTGTCATTTGTCGTCGGAAGCTTTCATCGCAACGGAGTCAGGGGAAAGCTCAAGCAAATCGCTCAAACGATATTCGCCGGAGACGGCGCGGCGGCCGATGAAGAGCCAGCGAAGCCGCGCAGCGAAGCGGGAGAGCCGCGGAGCGAAAAAATATCCCGCAGCGAAGGCGAGGATAACCGCAATCGCAAGGAAGTGGGGAGGAAAGAGGATCGGTGGCATGTGTTATTTCTTCCAGAGAAAATCGGCCGGTGTCGGTATGATGGGGTTGGGGCGCGGCGACGCGTCGTCGGTCTTCGCGACATCTGTTCGCAGGGCGAAGGTTCGCCGTGCGGTTTCGCCCGTCGGACTTTCGCGAAAGGTTTCGATCGCCCGCAACTCCGATAGGATGTCGGCCGTTTCGAAGACGAGGGAGTAGTGGGCGAAGAGTTCCGCGGGTTCCACCGCAAAGCAGCGCTCGAGCGCCAATTCGACGTTTGCGGGGTGCGAGCCGTTCAGAAACACCGCGCAGCGGCGTCCGGCCGCGCAGGCGATGTCGCCCGCGCGCTTGGGCTGGAAATGCTCGAGACAGTCTTCGGGGTTGAGCGTCTCGGCGGGCTCGAGCGTGACGAGCGTCCCTCGGTTGAGGGGAACGAAATTCGTCTCGCTGAAGGTAACGAGCCGCCGCACGAGTTCGGTGAATTCGTTTCGATCGAGCACACCCCTTGCGTGCGACGCAAGGACGAAGTCGAGCGACGCCTCGAAATCTTCGGGGAGAACGCGCGTGAAGACGGCGTCGCGCATCTGCGCGAGCGTCATTCCGATGAATTCGATCCCGGCCGAGGTTTCGAAGACGACGTTTGCGCCGCAGCCGAGCAAAAAGGCGAGCGACGTCGCGCGCACGGGCGCTTTGTCGGGGACGACGATGAGCTTCAGATGTCGGCCGCGCGTCTTGCGAAGCGTGTAGAGGGTCCTTGCGAGCGGCACGAACTCCTTCGCGCTCTCGAGCGAAAAGACGAGCGTCGCCGCGCTCGCGCGCCGTCCGATGCGCTCGAGCTCTTCGTTGTCCGCGACGTGCCGGAGATTGAGAAGGCCGCTCGTGCGTTCGTTAAGTTTGGCCGAGGCGCTGTAGACGAGGTCGGCGTCTTCGAGGACGGCGTGCTCCTCGTCGGCCGCCTCCGGGGCGGCGTAGCCCGCGCCGTCGCGAACGAGCGCCGTCTCGAACTGCCCCGTAAAGCGGTGCAGTCCGTACCAGAAGCGTGCCTGCCAGAGGAAGCCCTCCTTCTTTTGCGTCAGCTGAGCGAGGCCGCCGAGACGGTGCCGGAAGGAGAGAAGGCGATAGAGGAACGCCTCGTCCCCCGGGGCGCTTCCGTAGAAGACGAGGAGCACGATGTGATTCCCCTTCTCCGCGGCCGCGGCGATTCGCGCGAGCCGGTCCGTGAGGGCGCGCTCGTCGCCGAGCGCGACGGCCGAGGCCCGACATAAGAGGAGGATCGTCTGCGGGGTGTCAAAGAGGTTCGAGAGCGCCTGCGCGAGGCCTTCTAGCGGCCAGACGTAGTAAGGAAAGCGAAGCCTGTGGATGCGGCGCACCTTCCAGGTGAGGCTTTCCTGAAGGTCGGCCGCGTGCTCACGGAAGAAATCCCGAACCTTCTTCCTTTCCCCGTCGTCGCGACGCACGAAGAGAATCGGGGGACGTTTGCCCTCACGGAGGCGACACCCGAAGAGAAGCGGCACGGCCTCCTCGATCGACGTCGCGCACACGACGCCCACCGAGCCCGGATTGAGCGTGCGGCGGCTCTCGGCGAGTCCCTTGAGGGGGAGTTCCAGACGGCGTTCAGGCATGTTGTCCCTCCATCCTGTCGGCAAAGGGCGAGGATTTTCGGACTTCCTCCGGCTCGTAGCGGACGGTGAGGTTGCGTCCGAGGCACTTCGCGCGGTAGAGCGCAAGGTCCGCCTCGCGCACGAGCGTAAGGATGTCCTTTTCCGCCCAGTGCTTCGTGGACGTGGAAATGCCGATCGAGACGGAAAGGGGCGAAGGCGCCTCGTCCGTTTCGCTCACGGACGCGTCGGCAAGCGAAATCCTTCGCATGCGAAGCCGGATGCGCTCGGCCATGTTGTAGGCGGCCTTCGCCGTGACGCCCGTGAGGAGAAGACAGAATTCTTCGCCTCCGTAGCGGTAGACGACGTCGTTTTGCGCGATGCAATCGCGGATCAGCTCTCCGAAGCGCTTGAGGATTTGGTCGCCGAAGAGGTGTCCGCGCGTGTCGTTGACGCGCTTGAAGTGATCGATGTCGATCATGAGCGCGGCGGAGTTGGCCGGCAAGTTGTCGGCCTTTTCCACGAGCGCCTCAAAGGCGCGCCGGTTGGCGAGTCCCGTGAGCGGATCCTTGTTGGATTCGTTGAGGAGCTCGTCGTACTGCGAAGTGAGCAGACTGAGGGACGCGCGCTTTTGATGCAGCATATTGCAAAAGTGCATCAGCCACTCGACGACGTCGTTGATTTCCTCGATGTGGGATCCTTCGGGCATTTTCGGGAGTTTGTTCGTCTCGAGGAAGCGCCGCATTTCCTCGCGCAGTTCGCCGAGCGGGCGAAGCACCCAGAAGGCGGCGAGCGCGATCGCCGTCGCCATCGCCATGGCGAGGAAGACGGCGATGGAGAAGGAACTGAAGAGGCGGTCGTTGAAGCGGGTGATCTGATTGATGAGTCCCAGGCGGTCCGACGTTTCCAGTTTGGCGTAGACGTGACTCAGGTGTTGGGCGTCCTCGTTCATCGCGGCGGCCTGCGCGAGAAATTCGGTGCGCGCAGAGGCGAGCGCGTCGAGCTTCGTCCCGAGCGTGCGGGGCAGTTCGCGCATGTTTTCACAGTACGAAAGAAAGGCGGTCCGTCTCTCGTCGTCCGACGGCAGGTGCGCGGCCGTGCAAAGTTCCCGGGCGGCGCCGTCGAGCACTTCGAGGTGCCGCCGGTGCGGAGCTTCCCGATCGAGATGCTGCACGATGGGCAGCCGCAGGTCGATCAAAAGGTTCGTCGAGGCGTTCGAGAGCTCGGCGGCGACGCCAGCCGCCGCCAGGAGATCCTGGTGGAAGGTGTTGAAGTCGACGTTCACCTCGTTTCGGCGCGCTTCGTACTCCTGACGAAGCGACCAGGTTTTCTGGAGGCTCTCGATCAACCGCTGCGTCAGGGGCTTCGCTTCGTCGTGTTGCTCGAAGACCGTTTCCGTGAGGAGTCCCCAGTTGTTCACGTAGGCCGTGCGGGCGCGCTGCGGATTCCCCGCATAGATGAGGTCCTGCAGCGACTTGCTCAGATAGTGCAGATTGGTGGAGTTGCGCTGCGCGAGCATGACGTCCTTGAGGGTCTGTTCCTCAAGTTCGTACGCAAACGCCTGAATGCGTTCGCTCATGTTGAGGCCCACCGTGAGGTAGCCGATCATCATGAAGATGAGCGTCGCCATGACCGGCAAGAGGAGCCGCCTGATGGGGACGGCCTTCCTGCCCGCGGACGTTTTGCTGAAGCTTTCCATAGAGACTCTCAAAAACTGAAGAAAGGAAAGAAGCGGATGATGAGATCCTGAAATTCGCCGTTGGACTGCAGCTTGTGAAGCGTTCGGTTGACGCCTTCGATCAGGGCCCGGTTTTCCCGCTTCGCCACGACGCGGCAGGCGGTGAATTCGGCGTCGACGTTCTCGGCTCGTCCGCCGATGAATAGCGCCTCGCCGCGCGGACTGTTGAGGAGGGTGTAGCCCGGCACGCTGTCGATGAAAATTATGTTGACCTCTCCCGAAAGGAGCGCGTCGACGAGCGCGTTGAACGAAGGATACGCCCGCTTTCGGGCGCCCTGCGGCACGTAGCGTTCCTCAAGGTAGTCATCCTGAAGTTTCCCTGCCTGCACGCCGATCACGAGCTCGGGGATCCGATCGGGCGTGAAGTGTTCGAAGCGCTTCTGCGTCGTGACGAAGAAGCTCCCCGAACGGTAGTAGGGTTCGGAGAAGAGAAAGTCGCCGCCGCGCCGATTCGACTTGGCGAGTCCCGCGACGACAAGGTCGAGTTCGCCCGCCTTGAGCGAGGGAAGGAGCGTCGCAAACGCCAGGGGTTCGATGCGGCATTCGCGGTGAAGTTCCCGACAGACTTCGCGCGCGAACTCCACGTCAAAGCCCGTGAGTTCCCCTCGGAGGCCGACGTAGGAAAAAGGCTCGACGTCGGCTTCCACACCGATTTCGAGCGGATCGTCGGGGAGCGCGGGCGCCGGACGCTCGTCCCGCCCGGCGAGGAACCACCCCGCGAGCAGAAAAAGAGCGGCCAAACCCGTGAGAAGAATCTTTTTCATGAAGAACCCTCCTCTCTCAAGCCGAAGCTTCCCCCGCGCCTACAACGGACGCCTCCAGCAGGAGCTCGAGCATTTCCTCGGCGTTCGAAGGCTTGGCAAAGCAGTAGCCCTGCAGCTGATCGGGGGCGAGCCCCTCGAGCCGCGCGTACATCTCTTCGTCCTGGATGCCCTCGATGCAGACGACGAGGCCGAGTTCCTTGAAGGCCTTGATGAGGCGGCAGAGGAACTGCCGGCGCTTTTCGTCGTAGAGACAGCCGAGCGCGATTTCCCGCGAAAGCTTCACCATGTCGCAGGGAACGCTCAGGAGAAAAGCGAGCGAGTTGTAGCACGTCCCGAAGTCGTCGATCGCGGTCTGCATGCTGAGCGAGCGGCATTTTTCAATGAGCGCGAGAAGATCCTGCTGCGGGATGTTTTCGCCCGTTTCCACGAATTCGACCACAATGCGTCGGAAGGGAATCCCGTTGCGTTCGGCGGCCGTGCGCAGGAAAAGAAAGAGGCTCCGGTCGACCGTGTGCATGGGATTGAGGTTCAGGTTGAAGGTGAAGCCTTCGGGGGCCGCCTTGAGAATCTTCGACGCGAGCTCGAGCGAGTGCCCGAAGACCCAGTGCGTGAGCGGGACGGCAAGCGTCGACTTTTCGAGAAGCCGCACGAAGCGGTCCGGTCCGAAGCCGCGGTCGGCCTTGAAGCGCAGAAGAAATTCCGCGCCGGTGTAGTGCCGCGTGTATCGGTCGACAAGAGGCTGCATGAGAAGCTTGAACCCTTCGAAGTCGTTGAGGCAGGCGCAGGCCGTAAGAAGGATCTCGCGCAGCTGAAATTTTTCGGGAGCGTTCGTCGTCGGGTAATGGTTGGCGAATTCCAGCCAGAAGACAATGCGTTTTTCCATCGCCTCGACGTACGATTCGGCGCCCTCCGCAAAGAGAAGCCGGGGTTCAACGTCCGCGTCGGCGCGGTGCTCGCGCAAAACGGCGTCGAGAAGCCGGTTGGCGCGTGCCTCGACGTCAAACGACGTCTCCGGGGTTGAGATGAGAAGCGTATCGAAGTCGAACTGCTCGATCACGACGCCGTCGCTCGCCTTTTCCCGCATGGATTCTGCGATCTGCGCGGTGAAGAGTCCGAGCGAGTTGGTCGCGCGGAAGTTCGACGTCAGGCGAAGCGCGCTGATCGTGTGCGAAACGGGCGCCGACGCGAGGCGGACGAGCTTTTCGACCTCCTCCTTCGTGAAGTCGGAAAACCCGAGAAGTTCGGAGAAGATCCGCGCGAAGTTGTAAAACTCGACCGTACCGGAAAAGAGCGTACTGTCGCCCGCGTCGCTTCGATAGGACTTGGCGCGGATGCGGCACCAGAGAACCCGGCCTTCCAGACGCAGGCGAACGAAGAGGTCGCGGCTTGCGCATTCGCGGCGGAATTCGTCGAAAAAGGCGCGCAGCACTTCACGGTCGCACTCGTTTGCAAGCAGTGCGTCGAAGACTTCTTCGAGCCGGCAGGAATGTGCGGGATCCGTGCCGAGAACCCGCGAGAGGTCCGACGAGAGATGAAAGAGTCCGCTCTTGAGTTCGCCGAAAAAGAGGTGGGGCGACTCGAAATCGGTGTGAGAGCCGGCGGAGAGTGAAAAGTGCATGGATGCGGTTCCTAGCGTGGTGCTGTGAGTCTGACGGTGAAGCACGGAGCGCTCACCACTTTGCGTAAGGCGTCATCGGCGCGGGCGGCTGCGGGAGGTCGCCCTCCCAGCCGTCCCAGTGCCAGCGAAGCCAGAGTCCGGCATAAAACGGCGCGTAGCGGTCCGTGTCATGCTGGTAGGTTGCGGATGCGCCGACAACGGCGTGCTTCGTGAGCCGCCGTTCGGCCGCCGCGAAAACCGAAACGCCGAGACCGACGGACGAATCCGCCTCCTCGCGCGCGTCGATGTCGGCGAGACCGAGTCCCGCGAGTTTCGATTGGAGCGGATAACGGTCCCGCGCTTCGGAGCGCGACGCTGCGACAGAGAGCCGCGCCCGAGCCGTCCAGGACCATTGCCCCGTTCGGCGCGATTCCTCGACGAACCCTCCGACGGAGCCCGCGTCGTTGGGCGAGTAGTAGCCCCCTTGCCCGAAGGTGTAGTCGGAGAGGTCCTTCTCATAGTGCCAGTAAAGCGCCGAGACGCCCGCCGTACGCTTGTGATGTGCGAGGTCGACGAGGCGCCGGTACCATCCGGCCATGAATTTGAAGGCGGTGTTGTCGGCGACGTCGTGACCGCGGATCTTTTCGAGCATCGCGACCGACCAGTAGCCGTCGCGCTGACCGAGGTCGTGGGAGAGCGAAAAACGCAGGCCCAGACGGCGCACGCCGCCCCATTCGCGGCCCGTCGCCGGGTCGCGCTGACCGCCGAGCGCGAGAAGCGACCCGGATTTGGGGCGGTAGTAGACGCCCGTCGAGAGCCCGAAGTTTCCGGCGTCCCAGGACCAGTTGACGGCCCCCGAGGGATCGCCGTAGAGCATTCCCATGGGCGTCGTGCCGACGTCGAAATCGAGCTGCCGTCCCTCCCAACGGAAGGCGACGGACTGGCCGAAATCGCGGTTGACGGGATCGGCCGCGCGAAAGCCCGCCGCGGCGTTCGAAGTGGTTCCGAAATCCCGGAAGTCGGCGCCGAGGTGGCCCATGTCGTAGCCCACGCTGTCGGTGCGAAGCGTCGCGCGTCCGCCGAAGGCGGGAAAGGACGCCTCGCTCATCCAGGTGACGGCCGTGAGATCCGAATAGCCGCCCGTCCCCGGGTCGACGTCGACGTTGACGCCGAAGGCAAGGCGCAGCTCTTGGGCGGAGTACCGCTCGGCCGCGCGGCTGCGAAGCGACTGCGCGAGCCAGCCGTCGGGACCGAGAGCGGGTGCGCCCTCCACGGGCTGCGCTCGCCCCGTCGGGCAAACGCATGGCGCGCGTAAAGGAGATTGCTTCGCCTCGTTCGTTTCGGAGAAAGCCCGCGCGCGAAAAGGCCCCCCGGTAGGCGTCGAGCGCCTCCGGAAAGCGACCTTCCTCTTCACGGGCCATGGCGACGCGCCGCCAGAGCATGACGGCCTCTTCAGTCTCCTCGGGATCCGAACCCGCAAGCAGAGCGACGTGCCGCTCGACGAGCGCCAGCGCTTCGTCCGCGGCGCCTGCGTCGTCGAGCGCGCCCGTCATGCGCGCGAGACTCTTGGCCGTGAGCGTGCCGCGTTCGTCGTTTTCGCTCTCGAGTCTCCGCACCAGACGGACGACCTCGCCCCGAACGCTCTCGGGACGCCCCCGAGCGCGGGCGAGAAGCGCCTCGACTTCGCCGTAGATCGCCTCTTCACGCCAAGCGGGGTCGGCTGCGGCCTTTTGCCAGAGGGACTGCGCACGTTCCGGGTCGCCCGCCTGCCGCGCCCAGTCCGCGGCCTTCGCCAAGCGCCAGGATTCGAGGAGCGCATCGTCGGGGAGCGCCCGAAGGGCTTCGGCAAAGCGGCCCGCTTCGGCCAGGCTTTCGGCCCGCGCGACCTCGATGTTCGTGCGCAACGTGTGTGCGAGATCGCGCATCGCCCGGATGCGTTCGGCGTCCGCCGCCCGGGGACGGGCGGGAAGGCGGGCGAGAAAGTCTTCGGCGAGGGCGACGGCCTTTTCCGGTTGATCGACGCTTCGGCGAAAGAGCGCCTCGGCGTAGCGCCATTCGCCGCGCTCGGACGGCGCGGCTCTTTCGGCCTGCGTTTTCCAAAGTCGGTCGGCCGCATCGAATTCCCCGCGGGCCCACAGGGCTCGCGCGAGCCGACCCGTCGTCCAGGGATCGGCTTCGCCCGCGTCGAGCGCGCGTCGCAAGGCGGCCACGTATTCGGACGAAGGCGTCTCGAGAAAATTCCCTTCGGCGTCGACCCGAGGCGCGAGGCGGTCTGCCTTGGCTACGAGGGCATCCTGATGAATCCCCGCGATGCGGCGCTTCAGCACCGCACGGTACGCGGCCTTCGAGTCGTCGGTGAGCGACACGGCCTTTTCGAGAAGACGCTGTGCCGCGCTTCGGTCGCCGCGGCGAAGCGCCACGTCGGCGAGGCCCGCGTAGGCGAAGGGCCGAGAGGGATCGACTGCGAGGGCTTCGCGGTAGGCGGCTTCGGCCTTCGTGAGCGCGCCCCGCTTCAAAAGTGCGTCCCCGCGGTCGTTCGCGAGCCAGTAGCGCCCCTCCGCAATGGCGTTGCGCCAGCGTTCCGAGCGCGGGTCGTCGGGCTTTTCGCCCAGGAGACGTTCGAGCGTCGCGACGCATTCGGCGCGCGTGGCGCTTTGGTAGACGCCTTCGAGCGCCCGTTCGAGCGCTTCTTCAAAGGCTTCGTCGGCAAGACGGCGTTGGGCGCGCTGCGAGATGAAAAGCGACGGCGACCGGCGAAGGGTTTCCAGGAGCGCCTTTCCTTCGGCGCGTCGCGTCTCGGTCCGAAGCAGCATGTCGGCGTATTCGAGTTGGAGCGACGGCTCGGGCGGGACGCCCTGAAAGAGCTTTTCCGCCTCGCGGGCGGCCTCGTCGTGGCGTCCCGCGACGGCGAGAAGGCGCAGGGCGGCGTAGCTTTGGGCAAGATCGCCCCGGGTCACGCGCTCGAGCGTGCGGGCGTCGCGGCAGGTCCTCGCGTCGGGCGAAGCGCAGAGTTTCTTGAGAAGCGCGGCGACCTCCGCCTCGTCCTCCCTTCCGGGGACGTCGTAGCGAAAGAGGTGGCGCAGATAGTCAAGCTGCAGCTCCGCGTCGTCGGGCGACATGCTGAGGAGCCGTCGGAACGCATCGCGTTCCACGGCCGCGTTGTCGGTCGTTCGCGCCGATTCGATCTGGCCTGCGAGCCAGCGCGTCTGAATCCCCGCTCGGTCCGGGGCGCAGAGCGCGTCGGCCGCAGGGAGCGCGGCAAGGACCGCTAGGATCGGGGCGAAGGTCTTTGCGGTCGTCATGACCGGACTCCCGAGCGGATCGGGCGCAGCAGACGTCCTTCGCGGTCAAACGCGAAGCGCGCGTCGTCAAAGCCGAGCCCGAAAAGCGTCAGCATGCTCTTGTAGTAGCTCTCGGCCGCAATCGGAAGCTTTTCGAGACGGGCGCGAAGAAGGTCGCCTTCGGGCGAATTCGGGCGCCAGGCGAGAAAGGCCGCTCCGAAGGCGTCGGGGCCGGCCGCGGAGACTGCGAGCGTGCGGGTGTCGATGCGTTCGGGAACGCTTCCCCGGACTCGGACGAGTCGGAAGACCGGCGCGAAGTGCCGCACAAGCAGGTCCCGCTCCGGCGCGTCCTGCGGGAGCATGCCCGCCCAGAGGTAGATGCGCACGGCGTCCCAGCTCCCGAAGGGACGCCCGTCTTCGACGAGCGTGCCCGATTCGTCGAAGACGGACCAGTCGGGCGCGGCGCCGGCGGGGGATGCGCGCAGCGTCGCGCGAAGCGCCGCGCGTTCCGCGGCGAGCCATTGGGGGTCTTCCGCGGCGAAGCGGCGAAGGAGCTGCGGCGGCGTGTAGCTCGGATTGAAGGTGATGCGACCTTCGCCGTCGACGAAGCCCGTGCGGCCCGGAAGACAGACGGGGCCCATCGCCTCGGTTTCGTGCAGACACGTGCGGCCGACGAGGTCGAGGAGGGCGAGCCCCTCTTCGCGGTAGGCGTCTTCCTTCCAGAGGCGCCCCGCTTCGAGGAGCGCGTAGGCGATCCAGAGGTCGGCGTCGGTCGCGTTGTTTGCGTCGATCACGCCCCAACGCACGACGGGGGCGGGTTTCTCGGCGGCGCGCCGCGAATCGGCGGTTTTCGGTGCGGGTACAACCGTCTTGCCCCAGAGCCAGGCGGGAAGGTTTTTCCCGGCGTCTCCGGCGCAGAGGTTGTCGACCGTCCAGCGGCGAAGTCTTTCAAAGAGCTCGCGGTCGTCGTCGACGAGCGCGAAGAAGAGCCCGTAGGACTGTCCTTCGCTCGTCGTGATTTGGCGCGCGTCGCTCGGATCGATGAGACGGCCTTCAGCGCTTACGGCTTCGGCCGCAAAGCGGCGCCAGGCGCTCCAGGAGAGGGTTCGGCGGACGCCGTCGGTCGCCGCGGCCACGCGTGCAAGCGGCGACGAAAGAAGGGCGGCGGCGCCGAGGGCCTGAAGAAAACTGCGTTTGGCGATCATCGGCTCACTCCTCAGGATTTGCGGTTGGACGGAACGCGAAGCTTTTCGCGGGCGCTCAACAGTCGCCCCGCGACGACGCGCGTCATGAGAAGGTAGAGAAGGAGCGCCGCGCACGCGAGGAAGACGAGCGTGATCCCGAAGAGCACGAAGGGCTTGTCGAGGAGCTGATTCCAGATGCGCTGATGCCACGGCAGATCGCCCACCGCGTAGACCTCGGCCGGCCGGAAGTTGACGCTTCCCTTGGGGGTGAGAAAGCTCACCGCCCCGTCGACGTCGTAGAAGCTGCCCGCAGCGCCGAGCTTATCCTGCAGCAGCGCGGTGCCCGCGCCCGGTTGCGAGAGGAGCGCCGTAACGGTGCGCCCCTTCGTCACGGGGGACTCGAAGCTCACGAGCGCCGCCTGGCGGCTGCTCTCCGGCGAGTCGGTCCGCACGCGGATCGCCCGGTCCTTGCGCAGGGCCGGAGCGTTCTCGGGCGCAAGGCCGCGTCGGATTTCCTCGGCAAAGGGCGTTCCGGCGGGGACGTCTCCGCCCGAGCCGAGGTTTCCGATCACGAGCACGTCGCGATCGGTCAGGGCTTCAGGCGAGGGATCGGTCGACACCGTCGCGAGGACGCCCGCGGTCCCCGTCTGCGAGCCGATGCGGCCGACGGCCGCGAGCATCGTGCTCACGTCCTGGGCCTCGGGATTCTTCGGGAGAACCACCGTCGTCTGGGCGAGGTCCGCAAAGCGTGAATAGGGGTAGCCCGAGAGCGTGAAGAGACGCAGGTTCGGAAGTTCCGCGTAGTGGTAGAAACCGCGGAAGTCGAGCGTGCTCGCGGGATCGATTTCCACCTGGTTTTCCGTGAGCGACACCGAAGGGCACTTTCCGGGGAGCGAGCTGTCCGTCACCGCCACGTCGTACTGAAAGTCGAATTCGAGCGTGTTGGCGGCGTCGAGGTGGACGGTCGGCAAACTGAGGGCGCGCAGAAAACCCGCCATCGCGTCGAGCGCCGCTACGCGGCGCACGACCGGAGCGGTCGCCGATTCGTCCGATTCGAGCACTTCGTAGCCCATGAGCGCGTCGTTGATGCGAACGCGCACGCTCGCGGCGGCGTCATCGCCCGGCGGCGTGTAGCGGTAGCTCAACTCCATCGGTATGCTCGTTCGCGGCAGAACGAAGAGGTCGGGCGCAAGGCGGAAATGGACCGCGATCGGGTCGGGGAAGGTGCCGCGCGAGCGAAGCTGCGAAGGATGGTCGACGAGCTCGTCAAAACGCACCTTGCGGTCGGTCGGGAGCCACTTGCGGGCGTCGTAGGCGGGGCGCGGCGGGAGCCGCGGGGATTCCGTCACGAGAACGCGCGGACCCGCGAAGCGGTCGCCTTCGAGCGCGAGCGCCTGCGCGGCCTCGACGAGCTCTTCGTCGTTGCGGCCGGCGATGACGAGCACCTTGGCCCAGTCGGAATGGGGTGCGTCCGCGATGCGCACTTCCGGGCCGGTGATTTCCGCCGTGCCCCGCAGGAATTCGGGGAGGGTTTCGGGCGTCGCGAAGACGACGAAGTGCCCTTCGGCGGGCGCTTCGCCGTAGTGCACCGGCAGGGAGAGATCGCGCCAGTCGGCCGTTTTGCCCGCCCACGAGGCGAGGACGGCGGCCGCCTGCAGCGCCTTGTCCGAGGGGCGCGCGGGAAAGAGCACGGGAAGCGTGATGCGGCTTCTCGCGCCCGGATCGAGGAAGGGCGAAGGAAGGAGCTGCAGCTCGTTGGCGACGCGGATCTTCTGCTTGGAGAGCGTCAGCGTGCTTTCCCGATCGATTTCAAGCCAGAGCGACGCGTTGGCGGGTGACTCGCAGTTGTGTTCGTAGGAGCCCACGAACTCGAATTCGAGCTCGTTCAGGTCCTTGAGGCGCTTAGGGTTGAGTTCAACGGTCGTCACCACGGTACGGCCGATCTCCTCGGTCGTGATCGGGAGGCTTCGTTCGAGTTCGCCGTTGAGCCGGAGATTGAGCTGCGACTTCACGGGCAACAGAACGGGCGAAGGCGTCCACTTGAAGGTGACGGAAGCCTTCGTCGCGAGTTCGTCGCGGGCGATGACGAAGGGAAGGCGCCACTTGGCGTTGAGTCCCGTCATGCGGATCGGCGTGTTCTCGGGCAGGGACTTGAGCGCGGCGAAGCGTTCCGTTTCGATGCGGGTTTCAAGTGCTCCGGCGTCGGCCTGCACGTCGAGAAGCGCTTCGGCGAGCGGCCGAAGCGTTTCCTGAGCGGCCGCAAACGAGGGGTTCAGGGCGAAACTCAGGCCCAGGAGGCTGAGGGCGAAGAGATGTCGGGTCATTGTTTTCAACACAATCAAAGTTTTTCGGTCGTTTTCGGAGCGGGCCTTCAAGGCTGCGCTCGGGTCAGAATTCGCGTCGTCGGGGACGTCTCGGGACAAAGTCCGAAAGCCAGCGAAGGAAACGCTGTACGTCCACCAATCCGATGGCGGCCCAGGAGGGCGCGAGGCTGATGATCGATCGGAGGCCGAGACCCGCAAAGCCGAGGATCGCGCGCAGGGCCCGGCCGAGTCCCACGCCGGGTTTGTGCAGGGCGTCGTCCCAGATGTGGTCTCGGCAGAAGGTCGCGGCGATGTAGCGCTTTTCTTCGGCAAGGCTTCGGAAGGTAAGTTCGATGCCGACGCCGCGTGCGTTGGCGCGGCGGATGATCCCGCGGAATTCGTGCGCAACGCCGTCGTCCTCAAGGACGAGCGAAACGGTTTCGGAGGCGCGCAGGCGCCCCGCCGCTTCAGCGGGCATCTCGAGATTCACGCCGGTTTGCGAGAAGTCCCGAAGCGTCGCGTGCCAGACGGTGCCGTCGTCGCGGCGAAGCGAGGCGCGGCGGCGCGTCGTCACGCGGTGAAAACGACGCTCCTGCACGGTCTCGACGGCGACCGCCACGGCCGCGGAAAGAATCACCATGTTGTAGAGGAGCCAGACGACGTTGACGAGAATCGTCGCGCCGTCGAGACCGCCTGACGTGAACGCGCGCCCGAAGAGCCACAAAAGCCCCGCGGCGTTGAGGGCGAGGAGCACGAGGTAGGGCCGCGCAATGTGCCAGTCGAGGTGGTCCGAGTCGACCTTTGCGCCCTTCGTCGTCACGTTGAATTTTCCGACGTGCGGCGCAAAGAGCGCCACGGTCGTCGGAACCGCGATGTACCAGGAGAGCACCGTGTCGTAGATTTCGCCCATCAACGGAAAGCGAAGGCCCCGCTGCGCAAACTCGTTCGAGAGGTTGAGGTGCACGAGGTGCGGCACGACGAAGGCGAGGATCGCCAGTCCCGGCGCCTGAATGACGTTCGTGTCGAAAAAGATGAAGGGAAGCGGCGCGATGAGGAAGATGATCCTCGGAATGCCGAGCAGGAAGTAAAACATCCCGCTGAAGAAGCACAGACGCTGTCCGAGCGTAAGCCCCCGCCCGAAGAGCGGATTGTCAAGCCGGAAGATCTGAATCATCCCGCGCGCCCAGCGGATGCGCTGCCCGATGTGCGAGGCGAGCGTCTCGGTCGAAAGGCCCGCGGCGAGCGGCGTCGAAAGGAAGGCCGAGCGCCAGCCGCGCCGATAGAGTCGAAGCGACGTGTGGGCGTCCTCCGTGACGGTTTCGGTGGCGATTCCGCCGATTTCGTCGAGCGCCTTGCGCCGTATGACCGTGCAGGAGCCGCAAAAGAGCGTTGCGTTCCAGGTGTCGTTGCCGCGCTGAATGAAGACGTGAAAGAGGGCGTCCTCCTGCGGGACCGCGTCCGTGAGGCGGAGGTTTCGCTGATAGGGCGCGGGCGAGTAGAAGTGGTGCGGCGTCTGCACGAGCGCGATTTTCTCGTCGCGCAGCATCCAGCCCATGGTTTGGGTGAGGAAGGAGCGCACCGGAATGTGGTCGCAGTCGAAGATCACGACGAATTCGCCGTGAATCTTCCCGAGGGCGTGGTTGATGTTCCCCGCCTTGGCGCCCTTGTGCTCCTTGCGGCGGATGTAGCCCGCGCCAGCTTCTTTCGCAAAGGCTTCGAAGTCGTCGCGGTCGCCGTCGTCGAGAATCCAGACGTGAAGTTTCTCCTTGGGCCAGTCCATAGACTGCACGCCGAGCACCGTCGTGCGCACGAGTTCAAGGGGCTCGTTGTAGCTCGGAATGCAGACGTCCACGTGCGGCCATGGGGAGCGGTCCTCGGGGAGCGGACAGGGTTTGCGGTCGAGCACCCAGAAGGTCTGGAAGTAGCTGAGCGCCATCAGGACGAAGGTGTAGATCTCCGCGGTCATGAGCATCGCCGAGAACACGTGCCCTCCGATCGAATCGAAGTTGACGGTTTCGGTGAGGCGCCACCAGAGGTAGCGCGACGAGACGACGAGCGAAAGGAGAACGAGCAGGAGCACCGTCAGGCGAATGCGCACGAGCCGAAGCACGAGCGCCAAGGCGAAAGTGCAGGCCGAAAAGAGCACCTGAAAGCGGGGATCAAGGTGCTGCGTCACGCAAAGCGCAAAGAGAACGACCGCAACGGCGCCGAGAAGCGCGCAGAGAATCGCGCGCACCGGGCCGAAGGGCTGCGGCGCGGTCTCGGCGAAACGCCGCGCCTCGCGGCGGTCCCATGCCTTGAGCGAAACCGTCGCCCGGTAGAGGAGCCGCGCCGGAAGGGGGCGTGTCTTCGGGCGCACGGACGTCGGGCGGGCGCTTCCCTTTCCCCGGACAAAAAGGAGAAAGAGGCTCTGAATCAGAATCCGCAGACCGTCGAGCGGCCGGGTTCGGGCCGGATCGACGTTCGGGTAGACGTCGGAAAACCGGGCGCGAAGCGCACGCCAGTTTGCGTTTTCCAAAGGCAAAAAGAGCCATGCCGCCGCCAGAAGGGCGCCGTTGACGAGCGAAGAAACGAGCGACGTGGACTTTTCAAGGAGTGCTGCGCCTTCCCGATCCACGCCGCGGAAGAACCGCAGCAGGACGGTCTTGATCAGCATCGCACTTCCTCACGAAGGCGGGCGGCGCGAAGGATCAGCCAGGTGGAGAGCGCGGCGATCGCCTGCGCGCTCTCGGCAAAGGGGGCGAGCTGCGTCACGGGGCCGCGCTGCAGGGCGGCCCGGGCGGCGAATTCGTCGCGGGGAACGATCTGCGGCGCAATGCGCGCGGAGAGTCCCGGCGTTGCGCGAAGGAACTGCATCACGTCCGTGTGGCTCTCGGAAAAACTGAGCGCCTTGTTGAAGAGAACCAATTCGTTTCGGGCGACGGTGTGCTCCGAGAGTTTCACCGCCGTGTGGGCGTCGGGCTCCGCCACGGTGACGAGCACGTCCGCCGCACCGCGCCAAAGCTGCGCGGTCTCGGTGTCGTCGTGGCCGAGGTCGACGACGACGTGCGTGAAATGCGGGTCGCAAAGGTCGGCCGGGTCGAGATTGACGGGAGGGTGTGAGGAATAATTGTTCTCGGTTTTGTCAGGCGTAAACGCTATAAATATGGAATCCGTGTAGCGCCAGAAAATGTCGGAAGGCCGTACGTCGGGCGGAAGATTGAAGAGGGTGCGAAAGCCTGAGAAAGTGCCTTGCGGCGCCACGGCGAGCACGCGGCTCCCGCGTCGCGTGCCGAGATGCCAGGCGGCCGCGGCGGCGACGGTGGAGCTTCCCGCGCCTTCGCGAAGGCTGCGGAAAGCGAGGATGATCGGACTGAGATCCCTTGTCGGGAGGGGGGTTGAAACGCCATGATCGGAGGCTCGGACGCCCCTTTCGATCAGCAGGGCGAAGAGGCTGTATTGCCGGGAAAGCGTCTCCCTCCGAGCTGCATTCTGTGCCGGAATCGAGGAGGGGGATAATGATGCGGGCGTGTCGGAACGCTGTCGCGAAGCGACAAAAACGTTCGAAGTCATGCTCTTAAGATCAGCGTTCAACAATCAAAGAGATTGAGAATATGGGAATAAAAATTTGGGAAATTATTGTTCCATATTAATCCATTTTTTGTCGATGACAAGGGAGTGTCGAGAAGAAAAACGCCTTGTGTGTTGATGTACGTGAAGTTTGTTAAGAAAAATCCCTTATATCAATATTGATAGCAAAGATGTTCAGGGGAAGCACAAGCGGCGTAGAGAAAGAAATTTTCGCCCTTTTTGGTGTTTTTTAGTTTCTTCTATTGAGCGACAGGGGAAAATGGGAGGAAGGAGGATGTGACGGATGCGCCGGTGTAGTCGTCTGGTTTCTCGTAACCGTCCGACGGGCAGCGGCGAAACTGCACGTCGACGAGAACGTTCCTGCCGAAAATGAATCGGTCCGCCTCCGGGGCTTCGGATGCGGACCTCATGTCCTGTCCCGCCGGTTACATTTGCGGGAGTTTGTTTGAAGGCGGTATGGGTTTACCTGCGGGCGAGCACTTTCGCAAAGGCTTCGGCCGCGTATTCGACGTTGCCGCGGTTGAGTCCGGCCACGCAGATGCGGCCGTTTGCTACGCCGTAGACGGCGTATTTTTCGCGAAGCTCCGTCATCATTTCTTTCGTGAAGCCCGTGAAGGAGAACATCCCCTTTTGTCCGACGACAAACGAAAGGTCCACGCCGTGGCGCTCGCCCGCCTCGGCGAAAAGCCGCCGCATAAGCACCATGCGCTCGCGCATTTCGTCGACTTCCTTGCGCCAGCGGGCTTCGAGTTCGGGGTCGGCGAGGACTTCCGCGACGACCGAGCCCGCGAACTTCGGAGGATTCGAATAGGTGGAGCGAACGAGGCTCTTCAAAATGGATTCGACCGTGCGCTTTTCCTCATTCGAGCGCGTGAGGACGTGCAGGGCCCCGGCGCGCTGACCATAGAGTGCAAAGTTCTTCGAAGAGGACGCCGCAACGAGCGCCGCGACGCCTTCGTCGGCGAAAAGGCGCGGGGCGTAGCCGTCCTCGTCGAGTCCGTCGCCCAATCCCTGATAGGCGATGTCGAGAAGCGGGACGAGATTGCGTTCCTTCACGATTTTCACGACTTCGCTCCAGGCGTCCCTCGGGAGGTCCACGCCCGTCGGGTTGTGGCAGCACGCGTGAATGAGAACCATCGTGTTGGCGGGAAGGGTCGAAAGCGCCGAGCACATCCCGTCAAAGCGAAGGCCGCCGAGCGTGCGGTTGTAGTAGGGGTAGGTGGCGACCTCGAGCCCCGCGAGCTTGAAGATCGCGATGTGGTTGCCCCAGGTCGGGTCCGACACGACGACGAGTTTTACGCCGAGAACGTTTTTCGCAAAGAGCGCCGCGAGGTAGAGCGCTCCCGTGCCGCCGATCGTCTGCACGGTGGCCGTGCGCTCGGAGAGCGCCGGGGCGCGCTCGGCGCCGAAGAGAAGACGACGCACGCTCTCGTTGTAGGTGGGAAGGCCCGACATCGGGATGTAGGCGTGGGGTTCGCGGCGCGCAAGGACGCGCTTCGTCGCTTCCTCCACGGTCGGAAGGAGCGGCATCACGCCCGCGTCGGTGAGGTAGGCGCCCACCGTGAGGTTCACCTTTTCGGGACGTTCGTCCTTCTGAAAGAGTTCGTTGAGCCCGAGGATGGGATCGTCGGGGCGGGGTTGAAGTTGGGAAAAAAGTTCGTTTTGCATGAATGCCGTCCTCGTCGTGCGAAGTGAAAGTCCCTCCACTATACGGCGGGACGGGGACGGACGGGGCGCCGCGAAAAAAGAAAATTCTCCTTTTGCGCGGCTTCTCAAACCGACTGAGATGTTTCGCCTACGGCATTCTTATGACCCGCGAAGGAGTAGGCCTTCGAGGGCTTTACGCCGCGGGTTCGAGCACCTTGATGATCTCCGCTTCGATCGCAAGAAGCGTCGCTTCGTCGCGCAGCACGGGGCCGTCGATGAGGAATACGTCTTCGACGCGCTCGCCGAGCGTCGTGATCTTCGCCGTCTGCAGGTTGATGTTGTGCCGTGCAAGGATGTCGGAGATGTCGTAGACGAGTCCGAGGCGGTCCGTGCAGATGACGTTCAACAGCCAGGCCTTCCCCGAAGCGGTCGGGACGATCGTGACCATGGGACGCGTCGGGAAGTGGCGCGAGCGGCGAGAGAGCTTCCCGCGGCGGGGCTTCGGGATGGGGTTCGCGATGTTGAGCGCCTCGGGGAGTTCGCGCTCGATTTTCCGGGCGGTGCGCTCGGGCGTGTCGTGCTCGAAGGGATCCGTCACAAGGAGCGTGTCGAGCGCCCATCCGTGCTGCGTCGTGTGAATGCGCGCGTCCATGATCGAGAGGCTCTTGGCGCCGAAGTACGCGACCATGCGAAGGAAGAGGTCCTTCTGGTCGGGCGTGTAGACGAGCACCTGCAGGCCGCCTAGCGTCGGATGTTCGCGCACGCGCACGAGCGGCGTGCGGTCTTCCAGATGCCCCGCCGTCGAGAGGGCGTGCCAGACGATGTCGTCCGTCGTGTTTCGAAGGAAGTAGACGACGTCGAGTTCGCGCCAGAGCGCGTCTCGCTCGGCTTCGGAGAGCTTGCCTTCGAGTTTTGCGCACACTTCTCGGCGCCGTTCGAGAACGGCGGTCTTGGGGGTCACCCAGGTGCCCTTGAGGCGCGAGAGCGTGGTGCGGTAGAGCGCTTCGAGCAACTGCGCCTTCCAGGGGTTCCACACCTTGGGGCTCGTCGCTCGGATGTCCGCGACCGTGAGGAGGTAGAGGGCGTCGAGGCGCTCCTTCGTCTTCACGACCTTCGCGAAGGCGTCGATCACCTGCGGGTCGGAAATGTCGCGCTTTTGCGCCGTGAGGCTCATCGTGAGGTGTTCTCGCACGAGAAAGCACATGAAGTCGATGTCTTCCTCGGCAAAGTGCATGGAGCGCGCCCAGGCTTCGAGGCGCTTCGCTCCGATTTCCTCGTGCCGGCCCCCGAGGCCCTTTCCGATGTCGTGAAAGAGGCCCGCGATGAGAAGGCGCCAGTTCCGGTCGAGCCCCGCCATGATGTCCGAGCAGAAGGGGTATTCGTGCGCGAAGTCGCTTCGCGCAAAGCGGCGGATGTTCCGAACGACGCGAAGCGTATGCTGATCGACCGTGAAGATGTGGTAGAGGTCGTGCTGCATCTGCCCGACGATGTGCCGGAAAGGCAGAAGATAGCGCCCGAGAATCCCCCAGAGGTTCATCTGCTTCAGGGCGTGGTAGGTGCCGCGCGGGAGCTGCAGGATCTTGAGGAAGGTTTCGTGGTTCTTCGGATCGTTTCGGAAGTCGTCGTCGATGCCGAGCGACGCGTGCCAGAGGGCGCGCAGAAGGCGCGTCGACATGCGCTTCAACTCCATGTGCTCGGCAAAGACGAGGAAGGTCTCGAGCATGGCGCTCGGACGCTTTTCAAAGAGCTTCGGGTCGTCGATGTCCATTTCGTCGCCGCGGGCCGTAAAGCCCGGCGCGATCGGAAGAACCTTCGCGCCCGTCATGTCGCCGAGAAGGCGGTCGGAGAGCGCATAGAGTTGCAGCTGCGACATCTGAACGACCTGCTGGGCGTTTCGGTAGTAGGCCTTCATGAGGCGCTCAGAGGCGCGCATGGGGCCGGCCGGCAGCCACCCGAGGCGCTGTGCGAGCGCTTCCTGCAGGTCGAAGATCAGACGGTCTTCGTGGCGCTTTGCGCAAAGGTGCAGGTTGATGCGAAGGTGACTGAGAAAGTCGTGGACGCGGTAGAGCGTTTCGACTTCCTCTTCGGAGAGAAGCCCCGACTTCGAGAGGTCTCGAAAGTCGGTCGCGATGTGCGCGGCCTTCGCGCACCAGAGAAAGACCTGAATGTCGCGCAGGCCCCCGGGGCTCTCCTTGATGTTGGGTTCGAGCGAATAGGGGGTGTCTTCGTAGCGCTGATGGCGCCGCGCGAGTTCGAGCATCTTCTTCTGAAAGAAGTCCTTGGCGTCGAGCTGGGCGTGAAAGCGCTCGAGCGCACGGGTGAGAAGCGCTTCGTCTCCGCGCAGGAGACGCTCTTCGAGGTAGGTCGTCGCAACCGACACGTCGCCCGCGGCCTCTTCGAGAAAGGCCGTTTCACTTCGCACCGAGGCGCCTACGGGGAGGCCGAAATTCCAGAGCTCCGCAAGGAAATTCGAAATGCGCTCGCCGAGCGCCGCATCCTCCGCGAGCTTGTCCTCCATGAGAATGAGGAGGTCGATGTCGGAATAGGGATAGAGCTCTTCGCGCCCGCAGCCGCCCACGGCGACCAGGGCGAAACCATCGCGCGGGAGGTCAAAGAGGTCGGCGAGCGCCGTCACCGCGCGGTCGAGCGCACGGCTGTGGTCGCGCAGAAAGTCGCCCGCGTGCGGGGCGCGTTCGTAACGGTCGACGAGGACTTCGCGCTCGGCGCGGAATCGCTCGATGATGGAGGCGGCATCGGTCATGCGTCTGCTCAGGCGGGTTGGCGGCGTCGCGCATTTCCGCCCGTTCCTATGGTTGTCAATGGAGGAAGCGCTTATGCGGCGAGAGGAAAAGAGACCCTCGGACAAGCCGAGGCGCCCTTTTCTTGTCTTAAAGCAGTCTATAGCGCCTGACACGTACTGTGGTCGGTTCGACTCGAAAAGGAAACAAACCTTCGGAAATTGCCGAGCAGAAGTTCCTTTTTGACCGAGTCTTGCGGTATTACCTCATGACGGCAAGATTCCGTCTCCCCAAGGTGTCGAGCAAAAAGTAGGATTGGAGAATTGCTTTTCTTTCGGCGTCGGCTCCTTACGGTCCAACCGTGTAGGAGCGTTTCGGCGTCCTCCCGCAACCACCGTCATGCTCAAAAACGTACACCTTTCTTTGGTTGGCCTTGCCGCCCTCATTCTTGCCGCCATCATTGCGGCGATCGTCGTCGTCCCGCAGACGACGGTCGGCGTGATCAAGGTCCTCTACAACTTCCTCACCGAAGACCTCGCCTGGCTCTTCCTTCTCATGGGCGTCGCCTACTCGGCGATCGCCTTTGTGTGCTTCTTCACGAAGTACGGCGACATCCGCTTGGGCGGCCGGGACGCGAAGCCCATGTTCAACACTTTCATGTGGAACGCCATGAACATCTGCAACGCCCTCGCGGCGGGCGTTCTCATCTTCGGGCTTTGTGAATGGATGTTCTACGTTAAGACCCCTCCCTTCGGGCTTGAGCCCGGGTCGACGGCGGCCTATGAAATGGCGTCCGCCTACGGGATGTTCCACTGGGGCTTCTCGGCCTGGGCCTTCTATCTCGTGCCGGCCCTGGCGATGGGCTATCTCTTTTGGAACAAGAAGTGCGCGTCGCTTCGCATTTCCGACCTTTCGGTCGGCATCCTGGGCGGCGATTCGCTCTGGAAGCGCGTCGCGCGCTTCCTTTTGGACGGCGCCATCGTCTTCGGCTACTTCGCCGCGATGATGACGACGGTAGGGATCGGCACGCCCGTGATGGGCGAGCTTGCGAGCCACCTGCTCGGGATTCCGAACACGTTCGAACTCAAGCTCGGCGTGATTCTTGTCTTCTGCTTGTTCTTCACGCTCTCGGCCTCGCGCTCGATCGCGCGCGGGATGGGGCGGATCTCCAACTTCAACGTCGCCCTCGGCCTCGCTTTCTTCGCGTTCGTCCTGATTTCGGGCGACACAGCCTTCATTCTCGACAACTCCGTGATGGCGATCGGCACGAACATCCGAGAATTCCTTCGCATGAGCTTCAATTCCGACGCCGTGGCGCACACCGGGTTCGTGCAGACCTGGACGATCTTCTACTGGGCCTGGTACGTCGCGATCTGCTACATGTGCGCGCTCTGGATCGCCCGCACGTCCTACGGGCGCACCTTCCGCGAAATCGCGGTTGCCAACTGCATCTGGGCGCCGCTTGCCTGCTGGCTCACCTTCTGCATTCTCGGCAATTACGGCATGGGTCAGGAACTCTTCCACGGTCTCAAGGTGTCGGACGCCGTGGGCGAAATCGGCACGAACGGCGCGGCCCTCATGGTGATCCAGACGCTTCCCTTGCCGAAGCTCGCGGTCTTCGTCTTCCTCGTTCTCATTTTCTTTAACCTCGCGACCTCCGCCACGGGGAACGGCATTGCTCTGAGTCTTTACACCTCGAAGGGAATCGCGCGTGAAGACGAGGCGGATCCGCGCTTCAAGGCCTTCTGGTGCATGCTCTTTTTGGTGCTCCCCGTCGGCATTCTGCTTCTTGAGCGCGCCATTCCGGGACTCAATGTTCTCTCCACCATTCAGTCGATGATCACGGTCTCGTCGATTCCGATGTTCTTCGTCCTGATCGCGCTCTTTGCGGCCTTCCTCAAGGCCTTCCGAACGGACGTGCGCTCGGGCGAAATCCTCGGGAGCGTTTCGGTCCACCGCACCGCCCGTTGGGAGGAGGCCGTGGCCGAGGCTCGTGAAGACCGTTGAGAGGGGAGGACGTCATGACCGTTTTCCATTCGGATGTTTCGGATCTCACCGAGAGCGTCGCGCTCACGCAGGCGCTCATCCGCATCAACACGCACGAGCTCGCAGGGAAACGCGAAGCGCTCCAACTCGTCAAAAAACTGCTTGACGAAAAGGCGCCCGAAGCCCGCGCGACGCTCTGCGACTTAGAGACGGACGCGCCCTATCTCACGGCCCGCATCGGGACGGAGAATCCTTTGGGGACGCTTCTCTTTGAAGGACATCTCGACGTGGTGCCCGCGGGCAAGATGCCGCAGCCCTTTGAGGGAATCATCGAAGGCGACTGGCTTATCGGCCGCGGAGCAGGGGACATGAAGAGCGGCTGTGCCGCGCTTATCACCGCCTTCCTCGCTTCCGCTGAAGGAGTCCGGTCCTCCGGTGCGAAAGGCGCCCTATGGCTCATGCTCTCGACGGACGAAGAGTATGCGGGCGAGGAAATCAAGACGGCGCTCTCTCAAGGGACGGTTCCCAGGGCGGACTTCGCCGTCATCGCCGAACCCTCGGACCTTTCGATCATGCACCGTCAGAAGGGCGAGTGTTGGATCACCTGCCGCTTCGCGGGACGAAGCGCCCACTCGAGCACGCCGGAGCTCGGCGTCAACGCCCTCATGAAGGCCGCCCGCTTCATGACGAAGCTTGAACCCCGCATCGCGGCGCTCAAGACCCGCACGTCGCCGTTAGGCGCCCCCACGATGAGTCTCGGTACGCTTCAAGGCGGGACCGAACCCAACGTCGTACCCGACTACGCCGAGGCGGTGATCGACGTACGCTATCTCCCCGGTGAAAAGCCGGAAGACTATCTTTCGCTTCTTGAAGAGGTCGCGAACGAATGTCGAGCGGGGGATCCGGATTTCTCCGTTCGCTTTGAAGTGACGGGCGACTGGCCTTCGATGGAAACGCCGACGACGCATCCGGCGGTGGTTGCTCTCAAGGACACGGCCGAGCGCATTCTCGGGCGTACGGTCGGCTTCGGGAACATGACGGGCTGGGGAGAAGCGGGCTTCATGGAGCGCTTCGGCGTGCCCGCCGTCTACTTTGGGCCGGGTGATCCGAAGTTCTCTCATACGCCCGAGGAGCGCTGTCTCACCGCCCACATCCGCGAGGCGGAAGAGGTCTTTCTTTCGCTTGCCGAGCGTTGGCTCGCGAACGGTCAAACGTAAGACTCAACGCGTGCGCCGCCCGCTTCCCCGCGGACGGCGGCGTTGACCTCGGCGACGAGCGAAGCGGTGTGAACGAAGAGCGGTTCGTTGTCTTGGGCAGGACAATCAAAAGGAAGTCCCGGACGGGACCGGCATTCACCGTTTCCACCATGCACGAAGCCTTTTCTTTTCCCGGTTTTTAAAATCGTAATTTCTGTCGAGTTGCCGAAGGATTTTTGCAACGTGAGGATCCTTGCAGTCGGTGAACGCCGCGCGAATGGTCTGACGATATTTATCGTCAATCTCCACTGCCTCTACGACCTCCACTAAAAGTCGAGGGTCTTTTTTGAAGAGGCGGTCAATGTCTTTTGCCTGCATCGTTTGGACGGCATGCAAATTGGTGAGCAAGGCCTTGCGAACCATGTACTCGTCATCGGTTTTCAGTCTTTCCAGCGCAATTTTCGGCAACGTTCTCCAGGAGGCGGCAACGGCTCGCATGTGAGCGGACCGACATTGTGCGAGTCTGCTCTTGAGCTCGTCCGACAGTTTTTCGTCGTTCATCCTGGCAAAAATACTGCTTATGTCTTCGATGGGGATGAAAAACATCGGTCCCGCAATGAGTTTCTCGTTGGGTGTCTCAGTTTTCAGTTTTGCAGGTGTTTTGATGACGGTCATGGCAAAACTGTAGTCCTCTGGCAGACCGAAAATCGGAACGGCCGTATTTTCGGCGAGAACGCGGTTATGGAAATCTACGCCCGTAATGATGTTCGGCGCATACCTTCCCGTAATCGAAACGGTTCCTGCGTCCACTTCCTTAAGAAATTTTTGCTCCGAAATCACCGCTGAAGAAATTTCAGGATTCCTGTTGTCCGCGAGTTCCGCTATGAGGGTGCGCAGTGTCGATACGCGCTTGGCCAGTACGTGAGGGTTCTCCAGGGCGATTTCTTCTCGGATCAATTCCTTTAGGGCACTTCCGTAAATTCAACCCATTGACTTCAAAGGGGTAACGGGGCGAAAAGA
>OLGH01000926.1_pt1 | contig 31637 bp, 25 predicted proteins | sample 1604851 | NCBI WGS metagenome assembly OLGH01 (sample SAMEA3888894, study PRJEB22519) | human gut metagenome | biome: human gut; feature: human-associated habitat; material: faeces | place: Denmark | collected 2010 | reverse complement strand
CACACAAGGAGCCAACCATGCCCCGTTATGTTCAGCAACTCAGCGTGTATCTTCGCGGCGGTCAGACGCTGACCGTTCCCTTCAACGCGGAAAGCCCCGACAAGCTCAACGCGCAGATCCAGTCCTTCGTCAACGCGCTCGGCGACGCCGAACAGTCGAAGAAGAACTTCGTCTTCCAGGGGCAGCGCCTCGTCCTCGTGCACCTGCCCGACGTGGCGGCGCTCGACGTCGTGAGCCTCGTGCGCAAAGAAACCGAAGCGACTGAAGAGGCAAAATGACCTCCCGGTCCTCCTCGTCGTTCGACCGCGTCCGCCCGGACTTTGCGTCCGCGCAGACGCGTCGGGCGGCGCGTCTTCTTTTCGAGAAGGGATTCGGCTACAAGGCCGTTGCGCTAAAGCTCGGCCTTTCGATTCACACGGTTCGCGACTGGGGGCGGCGTTATCACGCAGGCAAGTTCCACGACGAGATCGGTCCCCGACTCTTTCGATACGAAGAGGACGCCCACGCCTGTGTGCTCAAACTTCGCGAGGCGGGACTCTCCCTGCGGGAAATCGAAGCGCGCACGGGTATTTCCTACAGCACGTGTTATCTGTGGATTCGGCGGGAGCTTGAGATGAGAGATGACGAGAAGCGTGAGGAGGGTGCCTGAGCCGAGGATTTCGGGGTGAACCGTTCGGCAGCACTTGTGCCGCGGCCATTGGCACGGCTTCTGGACTGGACCGAGGAAAGAGAACCGCGATCAGCAGAAATTCGTGCTCAAGTGGCTTCCGCCGCTGTTTGTGCAGGGTAGGAGTCACCGTTTGCGTCTCGGTACTCGTGTGAGTTGGAGTACTGCGAATGTGACCTTTATGCTCGGGTTGGCCGGTGAATATGAATTCGACGGTGAGAGCGATATGATCGTAGCGAATGCACCTGAGAGAACGTCTGACATCGGTGGGTTCAGCGCCTTCGCAGAGACAGGTTCGAGTATGCGCCCGGGCGCGTCCTCGCCCTGGCAGTTTGAAGTACATGTCCGTGGTTGGGAAGGCCGGCGCGATGCCGTTTCTGGTATGGCGACCGCCAATTTTCTTTTTTAAGCACACGCCCATTCTGTGAGACAACGCAGGAACATCTCCTGTGTTGTCTGTATGCTCAGTTTTCGGCTTTCGTGCTTCTCGCACGAAAACCGAAAATGCAGTTTCCTTCTTCAAGAGAGTTCAAGCTTTCCTCGAACGATTTTTCCCTATGGAGCTTTTGAAGCCGGATTCCGTGCGTTAAATGATATAGCTATATCTATGATTGATCTATAGCCATTGTTAATGCTTTTGGGATACACTCTTCGATTATGAACTCGAGTACCCTGTCAGATCGCATTCGTTGGGTCATGCAACGCTTCGACCTCTCTCAATCGGAGTTGGCTCGCATCGCCGGCATCAAACAACCGTCTGTTGCAGGCTGGTTGTCCGGTAAGACCAAAAATCTGAAATCAGGCCCGGCTCTGGCCATTTGCACTCGGTTGCCCATATGTCAGTCCTGGCTCGTAAATGGAGTGGGAGATCCCGTTGCTTTGGAGCAAGCGGTACTTGCAGACTCTTTGGCGAATGTCGTGCCTTACGACGGTCGGCTCAAACATATTCCTCTCTTGCAGTTCGAAAGGGTAGGAGATATGGTAGGCACGGGTAGGTTCAGGGTGTATCAGGATGCGTACGATCACGGTGACGCTATCTGGGTTGGCGATGACGTTTCCGAAGAGTGTTTCGCTTTAAGGGTTTCGGGTTCGTCCATGGAGCCGGACTTTCGTGAAAATGACGAAATTGTGATTGATCCTTCGATTCGACCATGTCCGGGTGATTTTGTTGTGGCACTGCGCGTAAATCAGAAAACTGGTGAATCGGAAACGGTTTTCAACAAATATCGTTCGCGCGGTTGCGATATGAACGGGACAGATGTTTTTGAACTCATCCCGCTCAACGACGATTATCCCGCATATAACTCACAAGTCGAGAAGTTAACGCTCGTCGGTGTGGTCATAGAGCATCGACGGTCATACCGAAACAGAAGGAGGAATCTTGATGGAGCTCGTTGACGAAAAGCACGTCCACCAATGCGTGTCAACCGAGAAGGCGGACGAAATCACGTCGGCTCACGACATGAAGACGGAACTCTCCGAATGGTTCGCGACGCATAAAGGGAGAAAATGGGAGTCGCGAGGACGAAAAGAAGACCCCCTGGCCGATCCCATCAGCTTTGAATGCGGTGGCGGCGTCCGTGACAAATGGATGGACGTAACGGTTCCGAATATAAGCGTCAAGGTGGTTGTCAGTCGCCCCCAAACGTTGGCGTTTACCAAAACGACGGCAACGTTGTTCTTTACAGAAAAGAACGGGGTGGCCCAACGGGTTGTACAGGTGGAGGCAACCGAGCCTCTTCCCGGGTCGAAAAATGATTCGCGGTGGCCTCACCTGCATTATGGCTACCAATACTGGAAACTGGATGAGGCGGACGGTCCCCTGAACTACAAGGGAACTCTTGCATTGTTTTCCAAGAAAAGCAATGTGGAGCTGACTGAGACTCCTGAAAATCCGTTCGAACCCGGAACCCTTCAACTTACGAGTTAATCATGTTTTGTCTGAAAGACCTTGGTTTTGGAATGCGGCAAGTTCTGACCCGAGACGGTTCTATCGTCTATCAAGTGGACACGCCTTTTAAGATCGCTCAGGACGCTCCCCTTGAAGTGTACGTTCAGATGCTCGAGGGGCAGATTCGCTTCTTTGATGACGGGCTGAATCTCCATACGCTGCTTTCTCTTGGCGTATGTTTTGAGGATGAGGCAAAGTGGAGAAGCCTGCAAAATCTTTTTGCCGGTACGGAAACGTGTCTTCACCCGTCCGGTCTCATTGAAATGTATGCACCCCGCGACCGGGCGGAGGAATCTTTCGCTCGATTTCTGCTTTCTCTCTCACAACTGGAATTCTGGGTTGCCAATGAAGCATTTAAGGTGAAGCGCAGCAAGAAGGAATTTGTTGCAAGGGCGGCGCTTGCTTTTCAGGGAGTTTTTTCCCAGGCACAAATTGAGTATTCCCCCAAAATTCAAACTTCCCGCAGAGAGGTCAGCTTTGACCTGCGCGTGGACGACAAATATGTGGATGTCCCGTTCGTCGACTCCGTTTGGTCTCACGTTAGGAAGGTGGGAGGTCTTCGAATTGAACGACCCGAAACACGCACCATGGCCGTCATCAACGATGTTGCGGATGCGTCAAAAAAGGCGGCTCAGGAAAGAGATGTGATAGGTGTGTTCGTCCCTGCAATGCTCCTGTCTTCGCTGGAAGCGTCCGCTAGGAAGCAAGCGGAAGCGGCGAGAGTCATCTGAATCCGGTCCCGGCGGCATGCACCGCAGCCGGGGCCCGTACATTCAGCTCCCGACTGATTTCATAAACGTTCCCAACCCATGCACCCCCACTCACACCGCTACCTCTCCGCCATCCTTTCCACCGGCAGCATATCCAAAGCCGCCCAGACGCTCGGCATCTCGCAGCCCTCGCTCTCGCAGTTCGTGCAGCGAATCGAAAAGGACTTGGGCGCCGAAGTCTTCGACCGCTCCACGCGTCCGCTGACGCTCACGGAATCGGGCCGGATCTTCTTCGAAGCGGAAAAGCGCGTCGCGGAAATCCGCGAGGACTGCCGTCGGGCGGTCGAGGACATCAACGGGGGCGGGCGCGGACGCGTCGTGATCGGAGCGTCGGAATACCGAGAGATGTTCTTTCTGACGGAAGTGCTGCCCGTCTTCAGCGCGGCGCATCCCGGGATCGAAATCGCGCTCGAAGAGGGGACGACCCGCGAACTCGAAGACTTCGTCTGGACGGGAAAGACGGACGTCTCGCTCGTCATCTCTCCGCTTGCGCAACCGGGCCTTGAAGCGGTGGAGATCTATGAGGAGCGCCTCCTTCTGGCCGTAAGCGAGAAGAGTCCCCTCATTGAAAAGGCGCTCGCCCTCTGCCCCGAAGAACGCCGGGAGGACGAGTTTCCTCCCTTTCCCTTCCGACTGCTTGCCGATGAACCCTTCCTCGTCGTGCGGGAGGGCCAGCAGATCCACGACCTCTATCTGACGCACTGCGCCAAGACCGGGGCCTCGCCCAAGATCGTGCTCGAGAGCGAATCGCTCACCGCCGCGCTCGCCTTGGCGGGCGCGGGGCTCGGCGCCACAATCGTCACCGAAACGCTCGCGAGACGAAGCGCGGCCGCCAAGCGCGTGCGGTTCTTCTCGATCGAACCCGCCGTGCCCGTGCGAAAGGTCGTGGCGGCGTACCGGCCGGCACGCTATTTGTCGAAGGCCGCGCGCCTTCTCATCCGGACCATGCGGGACGTGGCGCAGGAGAAGTTCTCCCGCGGGTGAGGCGCAAAGCGTTTCCACGAGCCCGGGCCCTTCCGGGCGCAAAACGGGCGCCCGAAAATCCGGACGCCCGCTCCTGCGAAGCCGCCGATCAATCGAGATCCGCGGTCAACGCTTTTCCGTCAATCGAAGTAGTCGACGTGCTTGTTGATTTCGTCCACGATCGGCTGCTTCTTTTCGTTAAAGACCTTCTTGTTCTTCTCAAAAAGATTGTCGCCCTTCGTGTCGATCGAAACGATCATGGGCCCGAAGTCCTTCACACGCATCACCCAGATCGACTCGGGCATGCCGAGCTCTTCCCAGTGGTGCTCTTCGACTTCTTCGACCTTGCTTGCGGCAAGAACGGCGCAACCGCCCGGCCACACGCAGTGAAGGGCCTTGTGGTCGCGGCAGCCCGCTTCCGTGTTGGGGCCCATGCCGCCTTTGCCGACGATGATCTTGACGCCCGTGTCGCGGATGAATTCGCGCTCGAACTTTTCCATGCGCATGGAGGTCGTGGGGCCGATGGAAACGACCTTGTAGCCGCTTCCCGACTCGTCGCCGCAGGGAACCATGATGGGGCCCGCGTGGAAGATGGCTTTGCCCGCGAGGTCCACGGGAAGGGGACGGTGTTGCTTCACGAGGCGCATGTGCACGTCGTCGCGCGAGGTGATGAGGTAGCCCGAGAGGTAGACGATGTCGCCGATTTCGATTCCTTCGAGATCTTCGCTCTTGATCGGCGTCGTGAGATGATGCGTTTTCACAGCGTTACCCCCTTGTAGGAAAGCAGTTCGTACGACATGTCGGCGTGGATGCGGATCGCGCCGCGGCGATGTCCCCAGCAGCCGACCGAAACGCCGACGGCGAGGCACGACGGATGGCGCGCGGCCGTCTCGACGTTCACGCCCATGACGGAGCCTTCGCCCGTGAGGCCGCCCGGGCCGATGTTGATGGCGTTGAGGCCTTCTTCCACCATGCGTTCGAATTCGGCGGCGCGGGCGTTCGGGTTGTGCGAGCCCACGGGGCGCATGAGGGCGCGCTTCGAGAGCGTGGCGGCGACTTCGACGGAACCTGCGATGCCGACCCCCACGAGGAGGGGCGGACAGGCGTTGACGCCGCGCTCGCAAATCACGTCGAAGATGAACTGCACGACCGCTTCGTAGCCTTCGACGGGCATCAAGACCTTGGCCGTGCCCGGAAGCGAACAGCCGCCTCCCGCCATGTAGGCGTAGATCACGGCGTCGGACGAATTCGGAACGATCTCGAGGTCGATCCAGGGAATGCGGCGGCCGGTGTTGTCGCCCGTGTTCTTTTCGTCGAAGATCTGCACGGCGTTGTGGCGAAGCGGGGCCTTCACCGTCGCGCGGCGCACGGCCTCCTTGAGACAGGCTTCAAGTTCGTTTCGGATCGGAAAGTCGGCTCCGAGTTCGATGTGGTACTGAATGACGCCGGTGTCCTGGCAGAAGGGGACGTTGCGTTCCTTCGCCATTTCGAGATCGGTGAACATGGCGTCGTAGACGAGCGTGGCGAGTTCGCTCTTCTGAACGCGCCGCATGGCTTCGAGCTTTTCGAGAACGTCGTCGGGAAGGCGCTTGCCGAAGAAGGCCGTGAACTTCGCCATGACGTCCGTAAAGCGCTCGGCGAGCTGAGCTTGGTCGGACATGGGGAATCTCCTTGGGGTCGGGGATGACGATGCGAACCGCCTCGGGGAGGCGGCCGCAACCAACTACGCCTAAAGTCTAAGGAGAACTAATCCATAAGTCGAATATTGAAAATGTTATTTGTTCGATAGGTATTAGACTATGGATTGCCGTTTTGCTTCGGTAAGGCGGGGGAAGAGGGGACGTCGTGCGTTGCGACGGGGGCCGGGTGGAGGTCCCGGCAGGGACCACCGGGCTTTCGCGTTTCTAAATCTCTTGCGGGGACCCTTGGCGTTTCCGCCGTTTCCCGACCGTTCGGTCGAAAATCCAAAAAATGGCAGGACCGGGTACGGAACGACGTGTGGTGCACAAAGGGTGGTTGCGAAACTAGCCGCTTACGCCTAACGCAGTGCGTTAATCTTGGCAAATATCTCTTCCGGCTATTGTTTGAAATGACAGATATCCCATAGAAAGAGTAGGGGAAAATAGTGATCGTCCGCGTAGCGGTTTCTCCGGGCAACCGTCTGGTGCGAAATGGGAGGAAACGAAAACATCCTTCGAATAACGAGCATTCGACAACGCAAAAAACGCGAATCCCGCGTCGTCCGCCGTGATTCGTGAGCGATCTCAGAATCTTCGGGGGAAGGAACGTGTGCACGGACCTCTCAAGAACGAGAAGAGGATTCCAAAATTATGTTTGCCTGCGATCGGGACGGATGTTCCGGGTACGGAAAAGGCCGACCCGTTTCCGGATCGGCCTCGTGAGCATCTCGGGCGGGCGGCGGCCGTGGTTTTGCCTCGCCGCCCGCAGAGTACCAACATCATGCCGGCGACGCGCGGTCGACGGCCCTTGGGTTACGCGGCCGTCGCGGCCGATTCGCCCGCGATGCGGCCGTACGTGAAGGCGTCGCCCAACGCGTTGCCGCCCACGCGGTTCGTTCCGTGGATGCCGCCCGTCACTTCGCCCGCGGCGTAGAGCCCCGGAATCACCTTGCCGTGACGGTCGAGCACCCGGGCCTTGACGTCGATCTTGACGCCGCCCATCGTGTGATGGCGCGCCATGCCGATCGGGCCCGCATAGAAGGGAGCCTTTTCGATCTTGTGCGCAAGCATGCGCGGCGCACGGCCGAGGGGATCCTTCTTCGTGTCGACGGTCTTGTTGTATTCCGCTATCGTCTTCTTGAGCTCTTCGGCGGGAACGCCGATCTTGCCCGCGAGCTCTTCGATCGTCTGCGCTTCAAAGAGCGTGCCGTCCGCAAGAGCCTTCTTGTTCGTCTCACCCTGGAACTTGTTGTCCGCGGCAAAGCCCACCGAGTCGGTGAGCGGATAGACGGTCTGTGCGGTCTGCGCGAGCGTCGCGTCGCGGATCACGTCGCGGCGGGAGTCTTCGGCGACGAAGCGCTTCCCTTCCTTGTTGACGAAGATCGAGTACTCGATCACCTGGATGAGGTTGCCCTTGGACTTGTAGCCCGGAGCCGTGCCCGGGATGCACTGGATGTAGTCGAGTCCGATCGCAAGCGCTCCGATGTCCTGCATGGCGACGAGCACTTCGCCCGTGGCGCCGGGCTGGTTCGTGGTGGAGAGCTTCGTCAAGCGCGGGTCGAAGTAGCTGCACATTTCGGCGTTGTAGGCGTAGCCGCCCGCGGTCGCGACGACGCCCTTCGCGGCGCGCCAGTATTCCTTCTTGCCGTTCACTTCGACTTCGACGCCGAGGACGCGGCCTTCCGAGGGATTTTCGCGGATGACGGCCGTCACCTTGTGGCCCGTCTTGACTTCGCCCTTCAATTCCTTCAGGCGCTTGAGCATCGCCTCGATGTAGGCGTAGCCCTTCTGACCCTGCGGATTGCGGCAGCGCGGCCAGAGACCGCCGTAGATCTGGTAGATGGGCGTGAAGGTGACGCCGAGCTTGCGGAACCATTCGATCGTTTCCGGCATCTTTTCGGCGTACTGGGCGACCAGAGCCGGGTCGGCGCGGAAGTCGCCCGCGGCGAGCGTCTGTTCGGCGTGAAGTTTCGGCGAATCTTCAATGCCCGCCTTCTTGGCTTCTTCCACGACGGCGCCGTTCATGCCGCCGCCAGAAACCATGGTGTTGCCGCCGGGCATGCCGAGTTTTTCAAGGATCGCGACCTTTGCGCCCTTTTCAAGCGCCGTGATGCCGGCGGCGAGACCCGCGCCGCCCGCGCCCACGATGATCACGTCGACGGTGTGGTCCCACTTTTGGGGAACGGAGCAGAGGTCGGCCGCGCGGGCCGCGCCCGTAAGACCGACGGCCGCGACGGCGGCGGTGGAGCCGAAGAACTGACGACGGGAGATGTTGCTCATAAAGAACTCCTTTTTTTGGGACGGGGCGGGGCGGACGGAGGTCGTATGGCAATGAGATCCGCCCCGCGGCCCGTCAAAAGAAAATGCTCTTCGTACAAGTTCATGGTAGGTGCGGGAGGGTAGGGAAGTCATTCGATCTTTCCCTATGTTTGATGTGCGAAATCGTGAATGAATGTTCCAATTTTGGAAGATTTGTTGCTTGAGTTGAAATAGGGCTTGATAGATAAATGTGGGGTCTCGTTGGCCCGAAGAGGAGGAGGGTTTGAGGCTGTTTCGGCATGGCCTTAGGAAGGAGGAAGGGCTTTCTCGGCAGGATTGACGGTGTCGGGAATGGCACAGAGAATTGAAAGGGACGGAACAACGGTGCCCAAAGGACGGAAGATGGACGGTGGTAAACGGACACTTGATGCGAGGCAACCTGTGAGGACGGGTTCGGGAAACATCCTCCGAAGTGATAAGTGCACGCAGGTTACACTTGATCTTCAAGACAGACTGTCGGGTTCTCTCAGATTCCGACGCCAACTCGAGAGTGACCATCAATGAGAAGGATCCTTCCGATGAGTGCGAGGCCTGCGTCTTCGCGATGTCACTCGTCGCCTAAGAGGAAAAGGAAGCAAACATGAAGGAAAAAGATGCCGTTGACGACCTGGTCGACCTTTTGCGCGTAAAGAAGAACCTCATTCTTCAGGGGGCGCCCGGGACCGGCAAAACCTATGCCGTGCCGGAAATCGTGACGCGGCTCTGCGGCCTCACGAAGCCGGGCGACGACCGCGAAACGATCATGAGGGCTTACCACGAGCTCAAGACGGCTAAAAGAGCGGTCTTCACCACCTTCCACCCGACCTTGGACTACGAGCACTTTGTCGAGGGCTGGCAACCCAAGCCCCCGAAGGAAGGAGATCCGGACGAGAACGAGGAGGTGGAAGGAGGATCGGGAGAGGCTTTCATCCTTCAAGACGGGATATTCAAAGAGATTGCTCTGCGGGCCGCCGACGGCGTGGCTTCAGGGCGACAGAAGCTGATTTCCCCCGAGGGAACCAACGTCTTCTTCCCCGAGGGAACCAACGTCTGGAAGGTTTCTCTTGAGGGAAGCGGTCCCAATGAGCTGAGAACGGACTGCCTGGCCAACAACCGCATCCGCATCGGTCTTTGGTGGAACGAGGCGCATACCGTTGACGAGGTCCGCAAGCTGATCAAAGAACGTTGCACGGGGAGTCGTCCCCTCAACGCCTTTTGCAACAAGATGAAAAAGGGAGACGTGGTCGTTTCCTGCTATTCCGCCACGCACACCGACGCGGTGGGCATCGTGGAGGGAGACGCCGAGTTCCTGTCCGGTGAGGATTACAGGGGGTATCCGCTCTGTCGGAAGGTGACGTGGCTCTGGAAGGGCGATCCCGTGGCGATTGCCGACTACATGGAGAACTATTCCTTCACCTTGAGTACGGTGTATTCCATCACGAAGCGCTTCACCACGAACCGCGTGCTCGAGTTCATGAAGAACCAGGGATTGTTGCAAGGAAAAACGGTTGAATATCCGCCCTTCGTGCTCGTTATCGATGAAATCAACCGCGGGAACATCTCGAAGATTTTCGGGGAACTCATCACGTTGCTCGAACCGGACAAGCGCAAGAGAAAGGGCGTCGACGAAGGAGAAAGTTGTCGGTTGGCATACTCCAACGATGAAGAATTCAGCGTGCCGCCCAATCTCTACATCATCGGTACGATGAACACCGCCGACCGCAGCATCGGAATGCTCGACTACGCCCTGCGACGCCGCTTCGTCTTCCATACGCTCACTCCGAAGGTGCTTGAAGCGAATTTTGCTCGGGATGCATTCCTGAAGGTGAGCCGGCTCTTTGTGAAGGATCCCGAAGCAGCTTCTCCGAAGGCGGAACACGACACGCTTTCGGAAGAATTCGATCCGCTCGACGTTTGGCCCGGGCACAGCTACTTCATCACGAAGGAGATGCCCATCCAACAGCGCTGGCGTTACGAAATCCGTCCGCTTCTCATGGAATACGTGCGCGACGGCGTGCTCAAGCCCAAGGCTCTCGAGAAGATCCGTGACATGGACAAGGAATTCGCCCTATGACCGCCGAGGTCGTTGCGCTCAGGGAACACTCATCCGAGGATGTCGTCTACCGCACCGGTCCCGGCACGTCCGAGGCCCTTCGAGAGGCTCTCGGGGCGAAGAGCGGAAAGACCACCGAGAAGCAGTACGCCTGCGACCGGGGAGAACCTGCGGCTCTTGCCTGGTGGGTCGAGCCATGCGGAGAGGAAGAATACGACGTGCACGTCGATACGTCCTTTTTCGTTGGTGCGGACTGGATCGTTCCGGGGTATCTTGCCGTCTGCGTCGTTCCGAAGTTAGATCGGGAGGAAGGCTCCGCCGAGGAGGGGCGCGTCGATACGCTTCGCATGTTGCGGGATGCACTCGCCGACCCGGACCCCGATCCGGAGCGTCTTTCGGAACTCGCGGGACTCTTCGAAGTTCATTTTGACCGACCGGCGGTGCCGCTTCGCGACGAGTCGGAGGAACTCGGTCTTTTTCTGGCGGCGCTCTATCTCGCCAGCCTGACCAGGATCATAAAGAAGGGCCTCAAAAAGCATTTTTATCCGGTCGACGAGGCCCTTTGCCGAAAGATCAAGGGACGGATTCTCTTTCCTGCGACGCTGGCGAGACGTTCTTCGCTGCGCCTGGCCGATCGTATTGAATGCCGGTATCAGGAATTCGGGATCGATACGGCCGAAAACCAAGTGCTGAAGCGGGCGCTTCGCATTTTGTCGGCCTCTTTCCTGCGAATGGAAGGAAAGGGCGCGGCGGGGGACCTCGCCGCCGAGACGCTTCGCATCCTGCGGCACTTTGAAGCCGTGTCGGACGTTAACGTGCGGGCGGTGGAGGCGTCTCGTCTTTCGAAGAAAACCAATCCCGTCTTTCGCGACTACGTGACGGCGCTCAAACTCGCGGAAAAGATCATCCGCTACGAATCGTTCGGGTCTCAAAGGGAAGTTGCGGAAAAGACCGTTCCCGCGCACTGGATCGACATGTCGAAGCTCTTTGAGCTCTACGTTCTCGCGAAGCTTCGTCAAAAATTCCGCGGGGAAGGAATAATTCGCTATCAGTACGGCGTTCGCCGCCAATATCCTGACTTTCTCTGTGCACTCGGCGAAAAGGCGGACGGTACAGAGTTCCCCCGTTATTTCGTTGCGGACGCCAAGTACAAGCCCCGCTACGCCGACGGAAACGCCAATCAGGTGGACGACGACCGCCAGCTCGCCGGCTACGCCCGGCTCAAGGGCGTGCTTGATCACTTTGAGACCCGGGGTCGAAGTCGGGAGGACCGCTTGCAGATGCTTCCCTGCGTACTCATTTATCCGGATCAGTCGGAGAGCGAAGAACTGTCCTCCGAACAACTCCGGGAGATTGATGGTTGGGAAGAGTATTACAAGATCGGCCTGCGTTTGCCGGAACGTTGACGGGGCGACAGGGTAGGGAGGACGCCGTCGGCTAACGTTTCGCCCCTGTCGTTCCTCGATATGGAGCGATCTCGGTGAGGCGTTATGCGGGATTTCGTGCCGGCGGGCTTCCGGCCTCCTCCTTCGGGGAGGCCGGGAAGGAAACCGTCGTCGTTTTGCCTTGGACCGAGCGGCCGCCTTGGGCTTCGCTCGGGGCTTCGCCCCAATTTCTCATCGGAGAAGGGGACCGACGGCTTATGTCTGCGGTCTTCGGGGCGTTGCGGCGGGTGGCTCGGGCGACGCCCTCGTTTGGGTTAGAGCGACCGTCTTCGCCGTGGCTACGTTCGGAGCGAGCAACACGCAACAATCCAAAGCGTTTTGCTTAAAAGTGTTATGACGAAAACTCTTTTGGCTGTAATGCTTTTCTTTCGTCATAATGAGGTCGTTCTGTCTACGAGAGCGTCATCATGAGCCTTCCCCTTATCGACCGCGACGAAGCGTCCCTGTGGCTTCTCGACAACTTTGCGCGCGTGAAAAAGGAAGGCAGCCGTGCGCTCCTTCTCACGGGTCGGCGGGGAACCGGCAAGACCTCGCTCGTCACCCGCGCTTTCGGAGCTGGTTCCGTCCGCTTCGTCTATCTCTATGTCAATCCCCTGATGACGAAGGAAGGGAATCTCCGCGCCTTCTGGCGGATGAACGACGAAACGCTCTGGCTCAAGGGGATCCGGGCCGACCATCCTTCCTTTGCGGCGCTCCTTCGTTTCGTCCTCGAGCATTCCGCGTCGGAGCCGATGGTGCTCGTCGTCGACGAGTGCCAGCATCTCGCCTCGCTCGAACCCGACTTCTTCGCCGAGTGGGCAAAGACCTGGGAGACGCTGCAAAAGAAAACGAAGACGCTCCTTATCTTCATCGGTTCGGACGGCACGGCCCTGCAAAGTCTCCTTGCGAATCCCGAGGCGAAGCGCTTCTTTAAGAGGACCGAGAGAAAAGAACTCTCGAACTTCTCGGCGACGACGGTGAAGCGGCTCCTCAAAGAATGGCGTCCCGACTGTCTTCCCGAGGATTGGCTCACGCTCCTCTTTCTGACGGGCGGCGTGCCGCACTATGTGAAGGCGATGCTGGAAGCAGGCGCGACCGATGCGGCCGCCATGCTGCGTTTTGCGCTCACGCCCGACGGCCTTCTCATGCGCGAGGGCAAACGGATGCTTCGCGACGAATTCCGCGACGACTGCGCGGTCTACTTCGAGACGCTCGCGAGGATCGCGTCGGGACTCACGAGGCGAAGCGACCTTTTGGCGTCTTTCCGGGAGAGAAACATCGAGAGCCAGCTCTACCGGCTCGAACACCATTTCCGGCTCATCCGCCGCGAAGAGCCTCTCGGCGGCGTCGCCACGAACCGGGGCTACCGCTTCGTGCTGACCGATCCCTTCTTCGTCTTCTGGTTCCGTTTCATTCACCTCAATCGGGCGCTTCTTGAACAAGGCAATGTGGAGCGGCTCATAAAGAAGGTTGTTGCGGAACTTCCCGACATTCTCTTCGGGACGACGCTTCGCAACGCGTGGAAGGACGCTCTGTTGGAGAGCGGACGCTATGCCGAGGTCGGGTCCTGGTGGGATCGGCGGGGCGAAGATGCCGTCGACGTCGTTGCGGTGAACGGGGGTAAGAAGGAAATCCTCTTTGCCGAGGTGCGGCGGAAAGGATCGGATTGGGAAGAAGCCGAGCTTCGCAGGCGGGCGTTTCGCTTTATGGCGCAGACGCCGAAGTTCGGGATGTACGCGCCGAGATTCGCGTGTCTCGTTCCGGAAGATCTGTAGGCCGGATGAGGAAGTCGGGCGGCGTAAACGATGGGCCGGCGTTGACTTCGGGTTGCGTTTTTGGGGAGAGCCGGGGACGGCTGTCGCCCTGGGCAAGGCGAATGTCGCCGTCGTCCGAGTTTTGGGTACGGCATGGCCGTTATAAGAAGAAAGGGGAGCCGTCTTTCCCGGCTCTTCCCTGTCGAACCCTCTCCCGAGAACCATCCATGACCGTCGAAGAAAAACTCCATAGCTTGGGCCTTGCCCTGCCGCTTCCCTCCGTCCCCTCGGACGTCTACCGCCGCACCCGGCGCGTGGGCAATCTCGTCTACGTTGCCGGGCACACGCCCAACATCGACAGCCGCCTTCAGCCCGAGTACGCGGGCGTCGTGGGACGAGACATTACGCCCGCGCTCGCGAAGAAGGGAGCAGAGCTTTCGGGCCTCAACATCCTTGCGGCCCTCAAGGCCGAAGTGGGCAGTCTCGACAAGGTGAAGGGATTCGTTCAGATTTTGGGCTACGTGCGAAGCGCTCCCGACTTTGGGGGCCAGCCCGGCGTCGTCAACGGCGCGTCCGAACTCTTCGTCGCGCTCTACGGGGAAGGAGGTCTTGCGGCACGCATGGCGCTCGGGACGAACGAGCTCCCCGAAGGGGCGTGCGTCGAAATCTGCGCGATCGCCGAAGTGGAGCTCGATTGAGGAGCAGACGAGGAAACTTCGAAACGAAACGGAGCCGTTCGACCTCCTTGGCGGGATGGGTCGGGCGGCTCCGTTTTTGTCCGCATCTGTTCGCTTTCGCAATCTTGCGAAAGTGGTATCCGCATTGCGAGAATTGCCAATTTTGGCTACAGTTGTAATCTGTACCAGAAAACTCTGCGATAAGGAAGGGGCTCGGAATATGGCTTTTATCATCGAAAGAATGTTGGTTGACAAACCGAAGCCATTTCCCGTTTTTCTGTTGCTCGACTGCAGCGGCAGCATGAATATCGACGGACGGATGGAAAGCCTGAATGCGGCCGTCGAGGAAATGTTGGTGACTCTGAGAAGGGAAGAAAAGGAAGCGAACAGAAATTTCCTGCTGAGCATCATCACTTTTCAGGGAGAGGAGGCCGAACTGGTGCAGCCGCCGGCACCTCTCAAGGACGTCCGGTTCACGCCGCTCAAGGCGGACCGCACGACGCCTCTCGGGGCGGCTCTGGACTTGGCGTCCACAATCATCGAGGACAAAACGCGGATTCCGTCGAGAGCCTGTCGCCCGGCCGTCATTTTGGTGTGCGACGGCGTTCCGACGGACGATTGGGAACCTGCGCTCGAGCGCTTTACGTCGGAGGGCCGGACGGCCAAATGCGACCGCATGGCGCTTGCCGTCGGAGAAGACCTTCCCGAGCGAGCACTCGACGTGCTGAACCGGTTTGTCGCCGGCACGGGACATCCGGTGATGAAGGCGTGCGACGCAAAGGAGATCATTTCGTTCTTCAAGTTCGCGACCATGTCGGTCGTGCTGCGGGGACGATCTCAAAACGTCGCGCAGATTCCGTCCGCACAGCAAGTGACGCAGGCGGTGAAGTCCCTCGAAGAGATTGAAGAGGAAGAATTTCAAAGACTGGTGCGGGAAGTGGCACCTCTCGGTTTTACGCAGAGCGCTGAGGTCTCGAACTATATCGTTCAGAATCAACTCGGACACCGCTATCCGCACATTGCCGGGATTGGCGAAATGGTGCGGGGCGGCGACTGTTGGGAGTTTAACGGGGCCATCTCCAAGCGCCACTACGCCCGATTGTGTGCGGTTTTGCAGCTCAGTGATCGACGAAGCGGCGCCGTTCTGGCCGACTTTACGCCGTACGCCGATCGGAGATGACCCTTCGGCATTGTGATTTTTCGGAAGAGGAAGTTGTCATGGCATTCAACATTCAAAGCATGGTGGCGCAGAAAGCGAAGCCCCTGCCGATCATTTTGCTTCTCGACGGAAGCTCGAGCATGCGGGATGAACCGATTGCGGCGCTCAACCGGGCCGTGAGCGAAATGCTCGAAACCCTGAAGAAGGAGAAAACCCAGGTTTCGGAATATTTGGTGACGATCCTCACCTTCAGCGGCAACGGCGTGCAGACCCTCTGCACTTGTGCCAGGCCCGATGAAATCGATTGGCAGCCCATTGACGTCACCGGTTGTACGCCCCTCGGGGCGGCCCTGACGAAAGCGTCCGAGATCATTGAAGATCGCGATCTGACGCCCTCGCGCGCCTATCGGCCGCTGGTGGTTTTGATTTGCGACGGCTTGCCGACGGACGACTGGGAGAATCCCTTCGAACTTTTCTGCTCGCAGGGAAGAACTTCGAAGTGCGACCGCATGGCTTTGTCGGTCGGGAAGACGCCGCGAAGCATGTTGCAGCGCTTCGTCGCGGGTACGGGGCACGAAGTGTTTGAAGCTTCGCAGGCTTCCGAGATCACGAAGTTCTTCAAGTGCGTCACCATGACCGTGGTGACGCGCACGCGCTCGAAGAATCCGAATCTCGTTCCCGATGAAAAGAAGATCATGGCGAAAATCGAACGGCAGGAAAAGTCGCCGGCCGCCGACGAAGATCTCTACGACGACACGGACGAATTCTTCTGATCTGCCGAGAGGGACATGCATCTTTGCATTCTTTGCGACGCCTCGGGGAGCCTGAGGGAGGGCGGAAAGCGTTTCGCCCTTCTCACGACGCTGAGGACGATCGAGCAGTATTTTTGGGTCCGGGACGTTTCTCCGGAAGTGTCGTTGTTCGCCGTGAACGACGAGCCGCTCTCTGCGGATTGGTCGGATTTTCGTCATCTTCTCGATGATCCGAAGGGCTCCTTCGCCCTGAAGAAGGCCCTTTCGCATCCCGCAGTCCAAACGGCGGACAGGCTTTTGATTCTTTCCGACTGTTGTTGGGGGAGCGATCAGAGACGGGCGTTTCGCAATCTGAAGCTCACGCGCGGGAGCGATTTCGCCCGCGCGGTCGTCATCGGGGCGGAGGCCGACAAGCAGTGCCGCGAACTGGATTTCGTGACGGCGGAAAACATCCTCGGACATCTTGAGGAGTGGTGCCCGTGACGAAGATTCGAAAGAGAAAGTTTTTCCTTCCTCGTTCGGACACGAAGATGCTTGCCGTCTCGGTGATCGGACCGAGCCACGTCCGCCGGGGTACTCCCAATCAGGACGCGTGCGTCGTCGCAACCATTGGCGACTGGCGCGTCGCCGTAGTCTCTGACGGCGTCGGATCCTGTCCGCACTCTCATGTAGGGAGCCGTCTTCTCTGCACCGTGATCGGCCGGATCTTGCGCGAGACCCCGCCGACGCGCTTTGAGCCGGAGGCATTTCTCGAAAAAGTCCGCAACGAGTGGGTCGACGGACTTCGTCCGCTTACGTACCGCGAGGCTTCGGCCACCTGTCTCATGGCGTTGTCCGATTCAAGGCATTTTTTCGCCGCCATGCTCGGCGACGGATGCATCGGCATTCAAATGCGAGGGGGATCGGTGCGCCTGATGACGGAAGACAAGACGTCGGGCTTTTCCAACATGACCGACTCGATGACGGACCGCACGAAGGCTGAGGACTGGCGCTGCCTGCTGATCCCTCAAAAGGCGGTTGCGGGCGTAATGCTCGCCACGGACGGCGTGGCCGACGATCTTCTGAGGCCGGAGGATTTCGTGCGCGAGATTCTGACGTCCGTGAGAGAAACCGAAACGCTTCGGGCGAAAACCGAGCTCACCCGCATGCTGACCGACTGGCCAGTACCCAGTCACAGCGACGACAAAACTCTGGCCTGCATGATTTTCCGGTAGAGAGATATGAGCGATACAAGCGAAACGAGCAAAGCCTCGGAAGTTCGACGAAAGGTCGTCGACGAGTACGGCAATGAATTCCAACTGGAAGGCACGGAGTTGGCCCGGGGCGGGCAGGGTGTGGTTTTTCGAACGACGGAAGGGGATTTGGCCGTCAAGCAGCCGACGGACGAATTCGGCGACGTGAAGAACGCCGAGGGCGCGGCGGTCAAGTTCCGGCAACTCATCGGCCGGATTCGAAGCCTTCCTCTGCCCGATGACTGTCACATCGCCCTTCCGGTCTCCGCCCTCAAGGATGAACCGGGATACGTCATGCGCCTTCTTGCGGACATGCTTCCCTATTCGTACTTCACAAAAGTTGCCGAGGAAGAGGAGGCGAAGGAGTGGTGCGAAGCGCATCCGGACGTCTCCATGCCCGACGATCCGGATACCCGGTGCCGTCTGGTGCATTTTCTCGTGAGCGGCTCTTTCCGGGCACGTTACCGGGCACTCTCGAAGTGCGCGGCGGAGCTCGCGCGACTTCACGCCGCGGGCATCGTGTACGGAGACGTTGCGCCGGGGAATGTCTTCATGAAGCCGAATCAGAGCGAAGTGTGGCTCATCGACCCCGACAATCTGCGTCTCGAGAAGGAGGGCGGGGCAAAGCCCCTTCATACCCCCGGATACGGTGCGCCCGAAGTGACGCAGGGGCTGTACGGAGGAACTTCCTCGTCGGACGCCTGGGCTTTTGCCGTCATGGCCTTTGAGTCGCTCTACCTGCAGCATCCCTTTGTGGGAGAGGCGGCCTTGAGCGACGAAGAGGCCTGGGATGCCGCCGACAGCGATTTCGGCGATGAAGACGGAGAGACAAGGGCCAAGAACGGACTTTTCCCCTACGTGGACGATCCCGACGACGACAGCAACCGTGCGTACGGGGGCCTCCCCCGAGAGGTCTTTTCGACCGAACTTCTGCGCAAACTCTTTTACCGCACCTTCGGTCCGGGGCGGCTCGATCCCTTCGTGCGCGTCACCGCGGCGATTTGGGCCGAGACCTTCGCGCGGGAATACGACCGCACGCTCATTTGTCCGAAGTGCGGCATGACCTACGACATGAATTTCGAACAATGCCCCGTTTGCGACGCACCGGCACCCGCCTTCGCTGCGCTTCGTTACAAGGGAAGGCTCCTCGTGCTTCAAAAACCTGAGGCTCTTTCGGAAGCGGAATTCGATCTTCCCGAGCGCTTCTTTGCGCCTTTTTCCCTCGTCGGCAACGATCGGCCAACCCATCGGGTCAAGATTGACTTCACCAAGCGAACGATGAGTGAAGTTCGTCTGACGAGAAGCATGCCCGCACAGCCGGAACTCTCGTTTTTCCATCTCTGAGGAGAGGACATGTATTTTTCGGAACAACCCTCCGAGCCCGTGAAAATCAAGTTTCGGCAGCTCGCGGACGGAGACGACTTTCCCGGCGGACGTTGCCGGGTACTGCGTCTCTCGGAAGACACCTGTCGGATGAACGTCTGGAATATTCTGGCCGTGGCCTCATCTTCTGAGGAACCGTTCTGTCTCTGCGCAAAGCCACTGGACACCAAGGAGATCGAACGTTTTCAGCTTGATTTCGCCGCGGGGTTTTCCTGGACGGCGCAGATTGAGCGCGACATCGACGGCGATCTTCTCCTCTCCGTCTGCCTTTTCCGAGCCAAACAGAAGATCGTCGACTCGGTCGACATTGCCGTCGACGAAGAGAACATCGGCCGCGTCGGGGCGACACTCGAAAAGCACGGGCGCAAAGGTGCGAAGGTTCCCAAAAACGTGGAGGAGCTGATCGCCTTCCTGTCGGACGAGTTTGTCCTGCGGCAGGCCGACGGTTCCGAAGTCTTTTTCCTTTCAACAGCAGAGGATGAAAGGGAGGAGAGCGAAGAGGAGTTTGCCCCTGATTCCGAAGACGAATTGTTCGAATCGATTGAGAGCGAAACGCTTCCGACTGCCTTCAAGTTGATCGGAAGACGCTACGAAGCGGCAATTGCGCGAAAAGCCGTCGGGAAGGGACGGGAAATCTACATTCTCTCCAAATTTCACAAAAGTCGGAAAAAAGGAAAGGGAGTGATCACTCCGGTAACAGGAGAACTTCGTTTTCGAGACAAAACGCACGCGCAGCGCTGTTCCGCCGCGTCAGCCGCCCTTGCCGCGGCCAGGGCGGCCGGATCGGACTATCTCGACATGTGGAAGCGGTTCGGGGAAATCGAAGGGGACATTCGCCTCGCCGAAGCGCGGGCTTTCGGGGTCGTGCATTTCAAGAATCCCGTGCAGGCACGCTCGAGCGAAGAGGGGACGACGGTCACCGTCACGGGGACTTTGGAGCCCTTTGTTTCGGAGAGATTGAAAAAGGGGGACGGAAGCGTCACGCTCAGGCTTGTCGGGGCGGAACCCCCGTATCTGCGCGATGAAGATTACAATTTTGAACGCTACCGTGAGGACCTGCGTCAGGAAGACCGATCCAAAGAGGGGACGAAGGATTTCGACGTCCTCGGTTTTGATCCGGTCACGCGGGAACTGAAGCTGGCCACGCAAAGGGAATTGCCGGCGCAGGGGATGTTGGTGCTCTCCCTCTTCGCCGAGGCCATCCAGACCGTTCGACGCGACAATGCCTGGAAGAGGCTCAATAATGCCGACTGTCCGAACCCCAATTTGGCGTTGGTGCTCGAAGACAAAGCCGAAATGGAAACGCGTCCGCGCGCTCACGAGTTGAAGCTGAGCGATCAGGTGCGCCGAAAGGTTTTTGCGCACCGCACCACGCCGGCACAGGAGGAAGCCGTCCGGGTCGCGCTCAATACGCCCGACATCGCTCTGATCCAGGGACCGCCGGGCACCGGCAAGACGACGGTGATCGCGGCCATCGTCGAGCGCCTCAACGAGCTCTCGTCCGGGAGCGAACCGCATCGTGTGCTCCTGACCGGATTTCAGCACGTCGCCGTGGAAAACATGATCGGGCGCATTTCGCTCAACGGGATTCCCGTTCCGAAGGCGGGTGGCCGCGCGGACGATCCGTCCGTGAATTCCAACGCCTTCCGACGGCAGTTGCAGGGTTGGACGGAAAGTCTCGCCCGTGCCCTTCGGAAAACCTACCGCCTCGACGAGAACGCCCTTCCCTCCATGGGAGAGGTGGAGAAAAACGGCGTACAGTACCTCTTGAATCCGACGCAGGCCGCGGCCGAGAACCTCGCGGTAATGATCCGTGACCATGCGCTCGAAAAGGGAGACGACGAACTCGCCTCCGAAGCGAAGAAGGTGGTGCGTTTGCTGACGAAATCGAGCGGTCGTGCCGGGGACGAGGAAAGAATCAGGGCGGTTCGGCGTCTGCGCACGACCGCGGAGGGTTTCGCGGACGACGGCCCGGACCGTGCGTACGAAGCACTCTCCGAACTGTCGGACGGGTTGACGAAGGAGGAACGCACCCTTCTTGAGGAGGCTTCCGATTGGATGCCGTCTCAGGGAACGCCGCCGTGGCTTTCGCAGTTGTCGGCCCTGAAGGAAACTCTCTTTCTGCGGCTCACGCAGCCGCCCGCTTTCAGCATTGCCCGACGAAACGCGGACGTGACGGGGCTCTTCAAAAAATTCCTCGAGAGGAGCAGGCGCTATCGCGCCAAGATGACGCCCGAAGAAAAGAAGATCGAGGCGGTGAAGCTCTTTTTGAGCTGGGTGCGCGAGAACCCGGAAACGCTCGTCGAAGCGATCGGTTCCTACAGCTACGCCATCGCCGCGACCTGTCAGCAGAGCGTCAACAAGACGCTCATGCGCGGGTTCGGGCGGATCGCCGAGCGCGATTTCGCCTATGACTACGTCATCGTGGACGAAGCGGCCCGCGTCATGCCTCGGGACCTTTTGATCGCCTTCGCGCAGGGCCGTCGGGTCATTCTGGTCGGCGACCATCGCCAGCTCCCCCACATCGTGGACGAACTGGCCGCGAAAAAGCTCGAAGAGGACCGGGAGTCGCCCCGAACGGAGAAACTTCTCAAGCGATCTCTCTTCGAGTACCTCTTTACGGAAAGACTTCCTGAAATCGAGGCGGGAGACGGAATCCTGCGGCACGTGACGCTCGACCGTCAGTTCCGCATGCATCCGACGCTCGGCGACTTCGTGAGTCGGAACTTTTACGAGCGCTTCAACGCTTCGGAACGTTTGAGTTCGGGGCTCGGTGCGGACGCATTCCGCCACAATCTCCCCGAAACCAGAGGATGTCCGGCGGTGTGGATCGACGTCCCTCACGAATTGGGTCCCAAGGTACGGAGGGGAACGAGTTACATCCGTACGGCGGAAATCAAGGCGATCCGAAACATCCTGACGAAGTGGCTCAAGTCGCCCGAGGGGCGGGATCTTACCTTCGGTGTCATCGCCTTTTATCGGGCGCAGGCCGTTGAGCTCGAAAAGCAGTTGGCTTCCGCCGGCATCGGCGACCGCGTCAAGGTCGGTACGGTGGACGCATTCCAGGGCATGGAATTCGACGTCGTCATTCTCTCCATGGTCCGCTCCGAGTCGAAACCTGCGGAATGCAAGACTTCGGCGGACGACTCGGAAAAGGATCGGTTGGGTCGGAAGTCCTACGGACACCTGTGTCTCTACAACCGACTCAACGTGGCCATGAGCCGCCAGAAGAGACTGCTCGTCGTCGCGGGCGACAGCGCCATGGTGAAGACGAAGCTTGCCGAATACGCCGTGCCGGGTTTGGTCGACTTCTATCGACTCGCGAGCCGGGAGGGCGTCGTCATCCTGATGTCGGAGTGACCGAAATCGAAGTGGTGTGAAAATGGAACAGAGTCAAAATCGAATCAAAACCCTTCGCCTGCGGGAGACGCCCGACGATCCGTCGCTGAGAGAGGTCTACTGGCCCGTGGAGATGTATCACCTGACGATCGAGATGGAGGACGAGCTTCGCTATCTCAATCCTTTCGAAAAGCTGGTGATGGATTTCATCGAGGCGGACGGGGGCCTGCGGAGCGAGTCGTCGCTTGCGGCGCAACTTTGCGTGCCGCAGGATTTTTTGTCGTGCATCGTCAGAAGACTCGAGGATAAAAAGCTCCTGGATCAGAACGGAAATCTCGTGGAGTCCTCGAACGAGGAAAAGAGGCGCCCCGTGACGGGACTCGCCTTCCGGGAGCTGGTGTCGGGTCGCTTTTTGCCTTTCGTGGCGATCGCCGCGGACCGGGCCTTCGCTTATGAGTATCCGAAGACGGACGGATCGAGTTGCCTGTTGGCCGCCAAAATGAAGGCCCTCCCGATTACGATCGCGGACGTTGCCGTCGCCTTCAGGCAAATGCAACGACGCGCGCAGGGGAAGCTCTACCTGCCCGACATCAAGAACGTGCGCATCACCGAAATTCACGAAGAGATTGCGCTTCGCTGCTGTCTGAAGTTTGAAGGGCGAGGCGGGGAGGTACGCATTCTCAATCCCTTCACCGACAAAGCAAATCGTTTCGAGAGCACGCTCGAGGCCGCCTTTGACGAGGCCGTCACGGCCGATCACGCCTTGGGCGAATGGGTTCTCGGGTGGCGTCGGTCCGTGAAGGCGGGAGATCCGGCGAAGGCGAGGAGAGAAAAACAACCCTTTGAAACGGCGGAAAACATCCGGCGTTACCCGCAGTTGATCGCCAGTCTGCGCCGTTGCGCGGGCCGCAGTTTCGAGTCGCTTTATGCCGCGCTCGAGTGGGCCTTGTTTTACGCACAGCGACAGTACGCGCAGGACGACTCGGAATCGCTCCACGCGGCTCTGGGCGGCGATTTGTCGGCGGCTAGTCTTCAGTATGTGGCGGGAAAACTCGGCGTTCCGTCGAGTCTTTTGGAAAACATCAACGCTCCATCGATTCGTCGTTTCTACGACGAAGAGCCCGAAATGCTTACGGCTGTGGCCTTGGTCGGCCAGGCGGCCGAGTGGAATCCGAAGCACCCCTTCCATCGGCTGATCTCGGAGAAGTTCGTGCGCAGGATGCTCGACCTCAAACGCCTGCGCGACGGCAGCGCCCACGGTGGTACGACCTTGAATACCGCCGACGAGGAAACGGTTCGATGGACGGAACACTGCATTCACATGTTGCTTCCCTCCATAGTCTTTTCCAATGCGGCGGCAATGGCGCCGGCCGATACGGATTTCGAGGCGCAGACCGCCCTGATCACGCTGATGGGGTACGAAAAATTCATGCCGCTCTCCGAAGCCGCCAAGGTCAATCTGCAGCGTGGGCAGGCTCTGCTGCAAACCTTCGGGGAGAAGGGCGACGCCGTCGACATTGTCGGATGTCTCTGTGCCGCGTTGGAGGCGGAATTCAGGAAAAACATTCGGGAAAGCGGATTCCTCGGAATGTCGGAGGAAGAACTCTTCGACGAGGTTGAGGCACGCTTCCGCCGTTTGGACATCGAGCCGCCCAAGTCCCTCATGACGACGCGGGAAACGAAACTTCGCGCCGCCCTGCAGGGGGCCGACAAAACGACCTTGGGAGGCTGCGTTTTGGCGTGGCTCCTGTCGGCGGACGAGAAATGGCTGACGGCGGTTTTGTCCGGGTGCCCGAGTCTCTTCTCGGACATTGCGGACTTGATTGACCTTCGCTCGCATCTGAATCGGCAGGTGGAAATGCGCAGAAATGAAATTCAGGCGGTGTTCGAGCGGGTTTGCAACATCATCACTCTTTTACGAAATAACGCGGACTGATGGAGAGACATGATCATGAGTAAGTTGAACGTTGGGGATCAGATTGATACGGATCGCATGCGAGATGTGCAGCAGGTTCTGACCGACATGGTGAACGAAATGCATGCCGTAAAGGAAGAAAGGCGGGTTGCGGAGGAGGAACTCAAGGCGTTCCGTGAGCAAATCAAGGAGGAAAAGGAGGCGCAGCAGCGCCGCCGGACGGAACTTGAACAAGAAGAAAAGAAGGTGGCGCAGGAGCGCAAGCGTCTCGAGGAAGACAAGGAGTCCTTCGGCGCCTTCCGTGTGGACGCGAACGTGATTGAAGCCATCACGGTCGAGGAGGCCAAGCGCCGGTTCGAGTCCATTGAACATGACGTTGCCCTCGTGCGCAAACAAAAGCTCCAGGACCTCCAGGCCGAGGAAGAGGCCCTTCGCGCCAAGGCGAAGGCGGAATCCGATGCCTTGCGGAAGGAATCCGAAGCGATGTTGGCGGACGCGCGAAGCGAACAGGAAAAAGTGCTTGCCGAGGCCGAGGCAATCGCCTCGGAAAAAGAGGCGTTCGAAAACGCGAAGAAGGTTTGGGAGGAAACGAAAAGGACGGAAGCGGAAAAGGTTGAGGCCGGACGCCGCACGCTTGCCGAACTAAAGGCCGTGGAGCATGAAATCGACGCGAAGCGAGCCGAACTTGATCTTCGCTCGGAAGAAGTTGCGCGCAAGGAAAAGAAGGTCGACGTCGCTCTTCTCGACATGGAGAGCGGTTTTTCGGCGCGGCGCAATGCGCTCGAGACGGAATTGCTCGAATCCAAGCAGAAGGGGATGGCGCAGGTTGAAGCCTCCGTTTCCGCGCATCGGGCGAGCCTTTTCAAGGAAATTGACGACGAACGTGCGCTTCGTCGCGAAGAAATCGCTCGCGACAAAGAACAGGCTCAGCATCAAATCAATGAGGCGAAGGCGGAATTCGATTCGCGGATGAAGGAAAAGCAACAGGAATTCGAACGGGATTTCCGGGAAAAAACTTTGGCCCTCGAAAAAGAACGCGAAAGCCTCCGTAAGGAAATTGCGCAGGCGCGAAAGGATCTCGACACGCAGCAGGGGGCTCTGGAGGCGCAGCGGCGCGCGCTGGATGCGTTGCGCAGCGAACTCGAAGAAGAGAAAAAGCAACTTCAGGAAAAGAGGGAGCGCGACGCCCGCCGTCTGCGTGACCGCGAGGAAAACCTTTCCGCGGAGGCCGAGGAACTCGCTGAAGAAGTGAAGGTGACGTGGTTTGAGGAAAAGGGGCGTCTTCAGAGCGAACTCGATCGTCTTCGTTCGCAGTTGAAAACACAGGATGCGCTCTTTTCCAATTACGAGGAACTTGAGCGCCGCCTCGGCGGTCGGGCGGCCGAGATGGTCATTCGAGACCTGGATCTGAAGACGGAAGAAATTCGCCGGCTCAAGGAGGAACTTTCCAAGCCTTCCGAAGAGATTCAGTCGCGCATTCGCGAACTGCAGAAGAGTCTGCAGGAAAAGGACGCGTTGCTCGGCGACCTTCAGGAAGAGCTGCGGGCGAAGTCGCGTCCTGCGGAAGAGTTTCTGAAGTTGCGTCGTGACTTCCAGACGTTGGAGGCGGAAAAGGATAGTGCGGAAAAGCTTGCGCGCACTTACCAAAAGGCCATGACCGTCTGCGAAGGAAAACTCGCGGAAATCAGTGAAAAGTACGAAGCCCTGCGCGGCAGTCCGATCGACGAGGCAACCCGCCGTCAACAGGTGGAAACGCCGTACCTTTCGGCGCAAAAGGTGGCCGAGGTGGATGTCGGCTATGAGCCCGATGAAATGGAATGGTTGAAGGGCATTCAGCAGAAGTGCGAGGACTACGGACTCCACTTCAACTTCCGTTTGCTCATGGCCTTCCATACTTCCCTGAAGACGGCCGAATGGGCTCCGCTTTCGGTGCTTGCGGGCGTGTCCGGGACGGGAAAGTCGGAGCTGCCGCGTCTTTACGCGCACTTCGGCGGGCTCAATTTCTGTCCGGTCGCCGTGCAGCCCAACTGGGATTGCCAGGAGTCGTTGCTCGGGTATTTCAACACCATTGAAAACCATTTCGACGCCACGCCGCTTCTGAATTTCCTCGCTCAGACGCAGAAACCCGCCGAAGGGGACTATCCCGGCCTCCTGAACGCCATGAATCTGGTGTTGCTCGACGAAATGAATCTGGCGCATCCGGAACTCTATTTTGCGGACTTCCTCAGCAAACTCGAGTTGCGTCGCGGTACGACCCGAAATGACGTACCGAAGATTCAAGTGAAGCTCGGCTCGGGCATCACCCCCTATCAATTGCCACTCCGGCGCAACGTGCTCTGGGTGGGTACGATGAATCAGGACGAAACGACGAAATCCTTGTCCGACAAGGTGCTCGACCGTTCCATCATCATCAATTTCCCGCGTCCGACCGAGTTGAAGCGTCGTCCGAAACTCAATCCTCTCAAACTGGAGTCCCGGGGCCAGGCGCTTCCGCTTCGGACTTGGAATCAATGGGTTCACTTTGAATCCGCTTTTGCTGAGGACGAAATTCGACCCTACAAGGAGTTCATCGAATCCATGAACCGATCGCTGGGGTCGGTTGGGCGCGCCATCGGCCACCGCGTCTGGCAGTCGATCGAATACTACATGTCCAATCATCCTCAGCTGGTCGACAAGGCTGAGAATCCCGCCGAAAGGGCGCGGGTCATGCACCTCGCGTTTGAGGATCAGCTGGTGCAAAAGGTGATGCCCAAGATCCGCGGCGTGGAAACCCGCGGCCGAGCGAAGACGGAGTGTCTCGACAAGATCCGCAATCAGCTTGTCAACGGCGTGGGCGGAGAGCCCTTCAAACTCACCGAAGACTTCGATCTCTCCTGCGAACTCGGCTACGGCCAGTTCATTTGGCAGACCGCCAACTATCTGCAGGAAGACGACAAGAGCAAGGAAGGCTGATGCTGATCGAGGATTTTTACCGTCGGGCCGCGACGGACGAGGCGTATCGAACCGTTCTCCTGCAGACGGATTGGTTTGCCTCGAACGTCGCGTACGATCCGATGAGCGGCGGTGCTCTGCCGGAACTGCTCACCGATTTTCTCGCGAGAATCGCCGAGTACAAGCCTTCGCTTCCCTATAAGGACCGCGTCGCCGTCATTTTGGACGGATGCGGGGAGCCTCTTTGCCGTTTGCTGGGAAATCTGAACGAAGAGCCGCGGCGAAGCCACACGGAAATGCCGTACTGGAAAGCGAGGGAGCTCGACGCGTCGAGCTTCATTGCGCTTTCCCGCCGCAGCGGCTCCACCATTCGGGAAAAGCTTGCGGAAAAGCCCAACATCCAGGCGGTCAGACACTATCTCTCCGTCGACACGACGGAAAACCGCCTTTTGAAGGCCCTTGTCCTTCGGCTTTGCGATCTGTTGGAACTTCGGCATCGGCTGGCCGGGAAGACGGACTACGAAGCCCTGCGCGACCGGATGTACCGATGGCTCGGGACGGACGAGGCGCAGGAAATCGGACGGTGGGAAAATCGCGCGCCCAACAACACGCTTCTCGGTCACCGGGATTATCGGCGGATCTGGCGCGCCTGGGCGGCGCTTCAGGCCATGGAAGAGGATCTCGAGGAGGATCTTCGCGAGACGAAGACGCGTCAGGCCGTGATCGATGAGTGGACCGATTTGGCAAAGACCTATGCCGGAGGGCAGAGGGTGTTCGCGGAGATTCCGATTCTCCCGGACATCGAAACCTTCCGCATCAAGGTTCTTACGCCCAAGGGATGGCAGGAAGGAGTCCGGCCCGAAAGTTTCGACAAGCCGAGAAGCCCCTTCAAACCGTCGGAATTTTCCAGAAATTCGTTGGTGTGTTTGGATCCCGGCTATTTTCGGCCGCGCTACGCCGTCGGTGACGAAGAAGGGGAAGTTTCCGAGCTCTTCATCGAGCAGTTTTGGTCGGAGTTCGCCGACAAGGGCGAGGTTTCGAGCTTTACGCTCAAGCGTTCGGACTGCGTGAGTCTGCAAGACGGAGTCCGCACCATCACGTACCCCGATCTGATTTATGCGGATGCCGCAGGCAATGCGGCCGACCGGGATCAGGCGGCTCACGGCTTTGCCCGTTCTCTCGCGGAAATTTTCCATACGCCCGAGGTGGTGTGGCTGACGCCGGACTTTCGCGACGACTTCAGCCTAGAGTTGGTGCGAAAGAGCTTCAACGCCCGATTCGCCCGTGCCGTTCCGATTCCGAGGTCGGTCGCGGCGGTGTTTCAGCATGTTCCCTACGATTCGATTCTGAAGGACGACTTCTGCGTGGCCGTGTACGAACCCTATCGGGGAAAACTGTACAAGACGCTTCTCGTGGCCAAGTACAGTTCGAAGTTGAAGCAGGCCATTCCCGAAACGAGGGGATATCGGTGGCAAAAGCAGGTCACCGTGGAAAGCGAGCGATCTCTTCCACCGATGGAAACGGATTGCGGCTTTTGGGTTCTGCGGTCAGGCAGACTTTCGCGAATTTACAACGACTACGGAACGGTTTGCAAAGCTGGCGGCGATCTCCTGCTGAGGGAGTGGAACGTCGATCTCGCCATAGTGCTACGCAGCAGCCCCGTGTCGGGCGGGCTGGCGCTGCAACGGCTGCAGGCGACCGCCCCTGACGAACCGTTGTGGCAAAACGCGATTCCCGAGCTCATGATCAAGGTGGTTCGAGGCGAAGCCTTGAGCAATGTGTACCTTGTGAACTCCGAGACGAAGGTGGAACCCGTTCCGGGCAAACCCGTGGATCTTCCGATCAAAGAGCATTTCACGCTTCCGGCGGGGAAGAAGTACTACCGTTTCCGGCTCTACAAGGGGTACAAGGGCGAGGCCATCGGTTATCAGATGAAGCTCGAGTCCAAGTTCTTCCCGCTCGAGAAGGACGTTCAATGCAAGTTGAACATGACGTATACCTACGGCGCGGACAATCCCTTCCGTCTGGAATTTCGTCCTATCTGGAAAAAGTCGCTTCCTCCCGTCGTCGCGCAGTGGCAGTTGCTCGAGGAGATTGACGATGCGCCGGGACCGGCGTATCCGGAAACGGAAGACTGGGAAGCTCTCAAAGAGATGATCAGTCCGAAAAACAAGAAAAAGAAATCCATTCAAAAATGGCTGCAAACCAGTCTGAAGACGTTCTGCGACGCATTGTCGGCGGAGCGAAAGATTGGTTACCCCAAACGAACCGAATGGATGTTGAATGAAAAGGGAAGGCGATATCTTTTCGTTGAAGACGGAGATGGGTGGGAGGATGTTTATGTCGATTACAACTCCTCCTCTGATTCCGTGAAATCTAGTTTCACTTTTGATTCGGGCAGAGCGTATTTCTACGCTCCCGTCACGGTGGAAAGCGGCAGAGAGGCGGGTTGGTGGTTGAGCAGGAACGAGGAAGAGTATGAGGCGGCCCGACGCAATTCTCTGGTGAATTACGCGCGAAAAGCTTTGATGTTCCCGTTTTGCCGATTGTGGCAAGACGGCTTCTCGTGTTCCCGCTCGGGGAACGCCGAAGCGGAGCGTTACGCCGAGAAGCTTCAGCCCTACTTTAGGAAGCTTGTCGAGTATGTTGAAGAGCACGACGCTGAACGCGCCCTTTGCGAAAGAATTTGCCTTCTTCTCTGCATTGCCTATCGAGACATCGAGGACAAAGAGCTTCGGGAGCGGGTTCTCGACGAGATGAGCCGTTTCGGCGTGGGTGCGGATCCCTTCGGGTACCTGTTGGGAACGTTGGATCGTTTGGAACTGATTGCGACTCTGGATTACGAGTTCCGCCGGTTCGGGATGGATTCCGTTTACGCGATTGCCAAGGCGTCCTGGCGAAATCCGGAGTTTATTCACTGTTTGTCCGCCGATCAGCTCGTTCGCGTCGGCGACGCTCTGCTTTCGGAATTGAAGAGGTCTCAAGCTCTCTTTGAAAACCATCCGACCGGAAAGCAATATCAGTATTCGCGCAAGCAGTTCTCCGTTCTTCTTGAACTGTTGTTTGCTCTGCTGCGGACAAGAGAGAGCGAAGACGAAGCGATTCGATCGCTGTTCCAACCCGGCAGGCCGATCGTCAAAGAGTTTTTGACGTTGGTGGAGGAATTGATCGAGTTTGTGCTGAAGTCTGACGCCGATCTTTACTTCCGAGTGGAGGTAACCGTCAACAAAGCGAAGGATGATCCTACGCCGGACTTCCTGTACGCCTTGAGAAGTTATCTCGAAGGAAACGACGATTCTCTCTGCATTCGCGTGAAAGGCATCACGGAAGACGGTTGACGTTGATGCTGAGCTTGAGCGGGATCCGAAAGTCTTCGGATCCCGCATTGTGACGGAAGAGATGTTTGTTGCATTTTGGAAAATCCAAGAGGCAAAAAATTCGAGCGTCTGTCGCAACCTCCTCCTTCGTCCCGTTTTTCCCGCTGAAAGGCATGGGAATCCGGGACGTCGTCGTATACTGGATTTCACTTTCGGTGTTCTCCTGCGGGAGAACGAGTCCACCCATGTCAACCGATCGCCCCGGGCGGTCTTCCACTTCAAACCTTTCCTCATGTCCGACGCGTACCTTGCCATGCTCATCGATCCGCAGGGAAACACCATGCGGTTTCAGACCGACACGCTCGACTACGACGATCTCGGTCCGGACATGCCGTTTGGCCCCGAGTTCGACCTTGCAAGCATCACGTCGATCGAAACGGCCTATGCGGTGGAGCATCCGAAGCCGAAGTTGGACGGTTATCTCTCGATGTTGGGCGGCGCGGCCATGGGCGGCGTCATGGGCGCGGCCGTCATGGGGTACTTCTACGCGAAGGACCGCGGGCGCGTCGTCTGCTACACGAACGTGCAGTTGGCCGGGCACGGGGACACGGTCTTCAAATTCATCGCGGACGAGCCGATCGTCGACAAGGTCATTCTCATCATCGAAGAAAAGAACTACTTCGGGCATCGGGAGCCCAATCGGACGCCGCGGTTTCTGCGGTGGTTTGACAACGTGATCCGTTCCTTCGGCTGTTTCGTCTACGCGATGATCGGCCTCATGATCGTGCTCGTCCTCATCGTGCTCCTTCTCGCCTGGCTTTTCTGACGTACTCTGCCGTTGCGATCGGATCTCGCGCCGAGAGGCTCCAAGCGTGAGTCCCTCAACCTCTGTTTTCCGCATCTTGTCGTCCTCCCTTTGCCGAGGCCTCCATTTGGCGCTAGGCTTGGCGAAGGCGGCGCGTCCCTCGAGTTCGAAACGGTCGTGATCCGGAAAAGATCGTCGTCTCGAAGTTTTCCAAGAGGGATGTTCCGTCCATTTTCGTAAGGAGCCGAACCATGACTCAAACCCCCGAGTCGTCCAAACCGACGGTCACGCAGGAAGTACTGCTGTTTCTTGCGGCGCTCTACGAGGAGCGTTCGATTTCAAAGGCGGCCCGGCGGCTTCGCATCACGGTCCCGAAGAGCTCCCGCCTCTTTCACGAGGCCCGTTCCGTCTTCCGCGAAGAACTCTTCGTACGGCACGGGCGCGAGATGGTGCCGACGAGCTTCATGAAGGATTTGAAGCCCAAGCTCGAGACGGCGCTCACCGCCATAGACGACCTTTTTCGGGATTCCGTCTTCGTGCCCAAGGATTGCGAGCGCGTCGTGCGCGT
>OLGH01000924.1_pt1 | contig 31744 bp, 17 predicted proteins | sample 1604851 | NCBI WGS metagenome assembly OLGH01 (sample SAMEA3888894, study PRJEB22519) | human gut metagenome | biome: human gut; feature: human-associated habitat; material: faeces | place: Denmark | collected 2010 | reverse complement strand
AGCTGCCGTGCCTCGCTCGCCGTATCGGCACTTAGAATTGTGCGGTATTGCCTAAGAACCAACAGGAAAGTGTGGATCACTATGACCTACCATGACATCAAACACAATGCCGAAGTAAACGAGCTGCTGAAAAAGGGCAACCAGAATTTGGGACTTTTAGGCTTTACCGACCATTCGCAGGCGCACTGCATCCATGTGGCGGAAACCGCTGCGCACATCCTCAAAAAGTTTGAATACAGCGCCCATGATATTGAGCTTGCTAAAATTGCCGGGTACATGCACGATATCGGCAACGCCATCAACCGCACCCACCACGCGGAATACGGCGGCCTGCTGGCCAACGAGATTTTGAAGCAGTATGATTTGAGCGTTGCGGACCGCATTACCATTGTTTCGGCCATTTCCAACCATGACGAATCCACCGGCGGCGCGGTGGACCCCATTTCGGCTGCGCTGATTATTGGCGACAAAACTGATGTGCGCCGCAGCCGCGTGCGGGAAAAGCCCAAAGCCAGCTTTGACATCCACGACCGGGTCAACTATGCCGTAACGGACCAGACATTAAAGATCAACACCGATAAAAAGGTCATCTCGCTGAATCTGCAGATCGACACGGACATCTGCTCGATGTACGAATATTTCGAAATTTTCCTGAACCGCATGCTGATGTGCCGCGGCGCCGCTGACCTGCTGGGCGCCACCTTTAAGCTGACGGCCAACGGGGCAAAAGTGTTGTAAAATTATAATCTTATATCAAAAAGCTCAGGCTGTTCCCTGTTGGGGGGCAGCCTGAGTTTTTATACCATGGAAAATCATTCCGCCGTTTTACAGATTCAGCATATACGTTTCCATTTGCATCGTCCTTACCGCCGCTCTTCATGATTCTGCCGGAACAAACGGCAATTCAATGTTTTCCTCGTCCACAGGCGGGGTTTGGGTTGCGCTGGGGGGCGGGGTTTCTGTCGGTTCCTTCGTGTTGTCCGCCGGTTTGCCGTCACCATTTTCTGCGGGCGCGGCACTGGCGGTGGGCTGACCGGCGGCGTTCAGCACCGGTGTTTTTTTCGTTGCGGGCTTCTGGGTCGGCTTGGGGGCAGTTGTCTGCTGCGGGACAGTAGTTACCGTGGGCTGCGGTTCAGCCGTCGCGGCGGGCTGCGGCGTGGGCTCTGCCGGGACGGCATCATTCGTTTCCGCCTGCCGGGTCGGCTCCGGGGTTGGCTGGGTACCTGCCTGCGGCCGGTGCAGTGCAAAGGCAGCGGCAAGCACCACGGCAGCCACCACAACGGTCAGGACTATTTTTTTCTTCATTGCTGTTTTCCTTTTTATATTTGGGGGCGTTGCGGCATCAGCCTGCCACGCTGTAACGCTGTGCGGCGGTGGTCAGGTCATCCAGCGCGCGGAGCAGGTTCAGCAGCGGCAGCTGGCTTTCATCCACCGCTGCCAGCGCGCGGACCATATCGCCATAGCTGAACACCCCATAGCGCAGGATGCACAGGTCCGCCCCGTTTTGCCGCATGGCAACCACCGGCATGGCATCTGCGCGGCGGAACGCAATGGCCGGTGTAACGACATAATATACCTTTTTGCCGTCAAAGCGGGTGTTGGTATCCACGGGCTGCAACTCGGTTTCGGGCTCACCCGCGTTCCAGGCAAAAGTAAAAGTGCATTCCGCGCCGTCCGGCACCATAAAATAGTGGCGGATCTGGATAATGGGCTCCAGCAACAAGCTGCTGCCGTAATAATCATCGGTCTGGGTGCCGCTGCTTTCAAACTGGTAGCTGCCCCAGTTGGCCGTGGAGTTTGGCTCCGCAGTGCCGGCTAACGCATCGGTCCGGTAGCCAAAGTACAGCTGCGCTTTGCCGCCATACACCAGCAGGGTGCCGGCCAGCTCCTTTGCCTGTTGGGGATAATCGTGTTCCAGCAGGTAGTTCAGGTAATCCTTTACGGTGTAAGTATAAACCGGGCCATATTTACCGTTTACCACCATCCGGGCTTCAATATCATCCGTCAGCTGTTTGGCGGCCACCTGGCAAGGGAAAGCGGTGCAGCTTTTGCCGTTTACTTCCACCTGCTTTGCATCTGCCACTGCCACCTGTGTTACGGTGGAATCCGGCAGGGTAAACTGCATGGCGGCATCCTGCGGGGTATCTTCCGGCAGGGTAACGTAAAAATAAATTGTGACTGCCTCCCCCAGGCTCAGGCTGTAGCCTTCCAGATGCTCGCCGGTCTGGGCGGTTTCCGGGGTGGCGGGATCCTGCGGCGGCGGAGTTGGCACGGCAGGGTCAGGCCAGCCGGTTTCGGGGGTGCTCTGCGGCGGATCCGCCCAGGGGATATCCTCATCCGTTTCGCTCACCTGCGTCTGGATGTTGGCCGTATTTTCCTCTGCCAGCGCGGCGGCAGGCAGCGCGGCACACAGCACCACCGCCGCCAGCAAAGCCAGCAGGCGCTGGGGCCAGCTTTTTTGTTTTGTATGGTTCAAACTCAAGGTGTTTCCTTCTTGTTTTTTGTTTTATCTTCTCTTTTTTATCCCGCTAAAGGCATCATCCCTGGTTTTTGGCCAGCAGCGCTGCTCCAATCACCCCGGCGCGGTAGCCGAGGGTGCAGGTGGTAATGCGGGTGTGCTTTTGGGCGTAAGCATTGCCAAAAACCATTGGTCCCACCGCGGCGCGCAGGGGAGCCAGCAGGTTCTCCCCCTGGTTGGCCACCCCGCCGGACAGACCAATCACTCCCGGGAAGAAGATGTTGATCATGTTGGCAACGCCCACCGCAAGGTAATGAATGTACTGTTCCACCACGGCTTTGCCTGCGGCATCGCCCTGGGCGGCGGCATCAAAGGCGGTGCGGCCATTTACCCCGCCGCTTTGGGCGGCTATGCCATGCAGGGCGCTTTCGGGGTGGGCTGCCATGGCTTCTTTGGTCATGCGGATCAGGGCGGTGGCACTGGCCAGGCTTTCCAGGCAGCCGGGGCGGCCACAGGTGCAGCGCGGGGCATCCGGGGTGTCCAGAATCACCATGTGCCCCGGCTCCGCTGCCGCGCCGGTGTAACCGATCAGCAGTTTGCCGCCCAGCACCACACCGCCGCCCACGCCGGTACCCAGTGTGATGATCACCGCGCTTTCGGCCCCTTTGGCGCAGCCCGCCAGTGCTTCGCCCAAAGCGGCGGCGTTGGCATCATTGGCAAGAGCAACCGGCAGGCCGGTTTTGGCGCGCAGATAATCCCCCATGGCAAAATCATGCCAGTCCAGATTGTTGGAGTAGCGCACGATGCCGCCATCCACCGTGCCGGGGCAGCCAACGCCAATGCCCGCTACCAGCTGGCCCTGTGCTAGCTGATTGCAGAGGGCTGCAATATCATCGCACACGGCCTCGGCCGGGCGCGGCAGTTTGGTGGGGGTGCTCGCTTCCTTTATAATAGCACCGTCTGCATCCACAAGCGCAGCTTTGATATTGGTTCCCCCAAGGTCCACACCCAGATAATACATGATTGCAGCCTCCTGTACATAACATTTTTTTCAGTGTAGCAGATTGCCCGCCCCGGCGCAAGAACCTGTAGACAAAAAAGCATCCAAAAGTAAACCCGGCACTACCCACTGCTCTTTTGTCGGGTCGTGCCGGTTGGATTTTATTTTTTAGGCAATACCGCATAATTCTAAGTGCCGATACGGCGAGCGAGGTGCGGCAGCTGCTAAGCCAAAAGCGCAGATAATACTTTGTGTATTATCGAGCATTTTGGCAACGCAGATGCCGTGCCGCAGCTGCCGGAGCGGTGCTTAAGCCGCAAGGCGGGAATTGTGCGGTGTTGCCTTTATTAGCGGCTGCTCATCCGTTCAGTTTGGCATACTCTTCATCGGTAACGGGCTCGCACCATTCGTTGCTGCAATCTTTGCCGGGAACTTCCACAGCAATGTGGCTGAACCAGCTGTCGGCCTTGGCACCGTGCCAGTGCTTGACGTTGGCCGGGATGGTGATCACGGTGCCGGGGGTCAGGCTGACGGCAGGTTTGCCTTCTTCCTGGAATTGATAACGCCTTCTATATTTTCATATAAATACCACAACAATAGTACAACAATAGTACAACACAAACAGGATTTAAGGCAAAGAGCTGCAGGCAGTATGATGCGGGAATAATCAACCAGCAGGGTTCCGGCTGCTCCGGCGTGATGAGTGCATCGCGCCCTACAATCGGTCCAATGCCTTATCGCAGTATGTTAAGCATGTAACCATCATATTTTTTCAAAACCCCTTATCGAAAAAACTGCCCGCACAACGGCTTATCATACCGTGTACGGGCAGTTGATTTATGGCAATACCGCATAATTCTAAGTGCCGATACGGCGAGCGAGGTGCGGCAGATGCTAAGCCAAAAGCGCAGATAATACTTTGTGTATTATCGAGCATTTTGGCAACGCAGATGCCGTGCCGCAGCCGCCGGAGCGGTGCTTAAGCCGTAAGGCGGGAATTGTGCGGTGTTGCCTTATAATTATCTACTTTTCTCTCAGGTCTGGGTCGATAAACGCAACCCCACCTGGTACCCCAGCAGGGTGCGGGTTTCCACCGGCTGATGGCGGATAAGGGAAAGCAGCTGCTGTGCGGTACGGCGGCCCAGCTGTTCGGCATCAAAAGAGACCGCCGTGATCTGTGGCGTACACCCCTGCAGCGCTTCGTCGTCATACAGGGAGGCAAGACAGATATCCTGCGGCACGCGCAGGTTCAGCTGTCTCAGGGTGTTCAAAGCCAGCTGGGCAACCTGGTCATCCATGCACAGGATGCAGTCCGCCCCACGCTGTACCGCGAGCTCCACAGCGCTGGTGCGTAGATCGTCGCTTTCCAGCTCCAAAAACAGCAGGCTCTCATCAATCTTGCAGCAGGCGCGGTCATGCGCCTGCTTATAGCCTTCCAGGCGGGACTGGTTGACGGTGTACAGCATGGATCCGCCCAGCAAAGCAATGCGGTGCAGGCCCTTCATCAGCAGCAGGCTGACCAGCTCGCGGCATCCGCCCACCTGATCATGGTCCACCGAGATGACATCCTGGTCAGCCGGGCGGCCAATGGCAACAAAGGGGATGCCGCTTTTTTGCAGCATGGGGATCAGCGGATCACGCTCCAGCGTGCGGGCCAGAATCACGCCATCAATCTTGCGGTTGACCAGTAGACGCTGCATCGGGCTTGTTTCCTGCTCGCCCACCATCGTCATCAGCACATCATAATCATTGCGGGTGGCAATATCGTACACGGCGCTGACGGTTTTGCGCAAAAATGGTGCGGCAAGGTTGCCGAACTGGCGCGAGAACACCAGTGAGATATTATAAGACTGCTGGGTTACCAACCCGCGTGCCAGCATATTGGGCACATAGTTTTTCTCTTTGGCGTACTGGACCACGCGGGCGCGGGTCGCTTCGCTGACACGGCCATTGCCCGAAAGGGCACGGGATACCGTGGTCTTGGACACGCCAAGGTCTTCAGCCATCTGACTGATGTCAATTTTTTTTTCTCCTTCTGTCTGTTTACGGCGCGGCATGGGTTTACTCCTGTTAACGTTTGCTTCTATAAGATCTTCTTTCTGTCCTTGCCGGTTTTCCGCCCCACGGGCAGTTCCCAGGGTACTGTTCCAGAAACCAGTCCCCCGCCCCGGCCATTCCCTACTTGGTTAATGGACTTAACATATTATACCACATTTCCCTGGATCATGGTAGCCCCCTGTGCAAAGAAAGCAAAGAACACGCTACCCCAGTACGGGGTCATTATATCATTCCTGGCTCTGCTTTTCAACCGATTTCTGGCTCTGTTTCCGTTTTCCAGTGTGTTTTATAACCTGGTAAAGTTTTCTCATTTTGTCCGTATCCTGCTCAGTCATCGTACCTGCGCCAAATTGGGCGGCTTGGGCCAATGCCAGCAGAGCTTCGGCATCCTGGGGTTCAAGGGCGGGGACACAACTTTGCAAAAATGCGGCAAACTCCGGCGCATCGGATGGTGTATCCGGCGGCAGGCCGCGACGCACCAAAAGGCGGTAGATGCTGCCAAACACGGCCAGCACCCGCGCGTTGCAGCTGCCCCGGCCATACCCCATGGCATGGCGGCGGGCCAGCACCAGCAGCACCGCAGCAGCCAACAGGCACCCCCCCAGCAACGCCGCCAAAACCAGCCTGCTGCGGGGCACGATGGTAGCTGCGGGTTCGTTTGCGCTGCTCTCCCCTGCTGCGGGGGCGGTATCTTGACCTTGAGTTTCGGGCAGCGGGTCGGTGCGCAGGTCGGCCTGTTGGGCGCTGACCAGCACGCCGGGGGTCATCTCCATGGGGGTCCAGCCCTGGCCGGAAATGTACACCTCCGCCCAGGCGTGGGCGTTATCGTCCTGCAAAATGGCGTGCCAGCTGCCGTCCTCCTGTTGGGTAAACAGGCTTTGCGGCGCGGCATAGCCCACCACATAGCGCGCAGGCAGCCCGAACATGCGGAGCATAACCACCGCTGCCGAAGCAAACTGCACACTGTACCCCTGTTTGGATTCCGTTAAAAAGTAACGGATGGGGTCGGCCCCCTCCGGCGGCTGGGGAGCGCTGGCGTTATACTGGTAGTTGGTATTTAGGTAGGCGCGGATGTAATCGCCAATGTCCGCAGCTTCGGTCAGCTTCTGGTCCTTTTTGGCTTCATCGCACAGGGCTTGCAGCTCGTCATAGCCGTCCGGCACGGCGGTGTAGCGGCTGGCGGCGTAAGCGGCATAGGATGCTTCCATCCGGTCCAGCACGCTGGGGTCGGCATCGGTGCGGGCTTCCAGCTGGGTTTGGGCGGTATCCCGCGGGTAATACAGGAACACATCATCCTGCGCGGTCTGGCCCGCGGCGGCGCCATCGCCCTGGATGGTGTAATAATCGCCCCAGTAGGCGTTGTACGGTGCATAGGTGTACTGGATATCGGCGTGGATGCGCTCCACCGTCAGCGTCTGGGGCTGGGCGGTGCCGTCATAGGCGGTGCGCAAAAACGGCAGGCTGGCAATGGTCAGCCGGGCATTATCCTCGGTTTTCCAGTTCATAGCGGCGCTGTCAAAGGCATCGGCATCAGGGGCCTGCCAGGTGGTGCCGTCATAACTGCCGCCGATAAATCCCCGCAGGTATACGGTTTCTTCGGGTTTGTCGCTGGCGGTCAGGGCCAGATCCGTCACTCCGCTGACCTGGATACCCCCGCCCTGGTTCAAGGCGCCATCCGCCACACCACCGGCAGCGGCTTCTACCTGAATGTTCAGCCTGCCGCCGCTGACCCGCGGCAGCCAGGTAATGGCGGTGCTCAGCGCGGCGGATTCCACCCGCTGGGCCGCAGGCTGCAGCCAGCCAAGGGGAACCCCCAGCGCCGGGCGCAGCAGCCACCAACAAGGCAGCGCCAGCGCAAGGCAAAGCCCGCCCGCCGCCAGCGCGGCAGACTTTTGGATGTTATAATGGCGGCAAAGGTTCTGGCGGTAGTTTTCGGTATCGCGCCTGCCCCACAAGGCCCGCCGCTGCACCGAGCAGGAAGCCGCCCACGCCCCCATCCAACCGGCCAACAGCAGCAGGCAGGCGGGCACAGCAGGCGCGGCCCCGGCCAGCGCCAGCAGCACAACAACGGGCAGCAGCATTAGATCCAGCAGCAGAGCATCCGCACGGCGCAGGGCCGCAGCGGCCAGCGCCCCGGTAACGGGCAAGGCGGCCAGCAGCAAAAACAGCCCCAGCTGCGCCGCACTGCCGCCCTGGGCCACCGGCAGCGCGCTGCCAAGGCGGGCGTTCAGGCTTTGGGCAATGTTCCCGGCGCACTGCTGCGCCCCGGCCAAAAAGTTCCGCTGGCAGATGAACAACACCACAAGATACACAATCACCCCCGCCAGCAGCCCCCAGCGGCGCAGGGCTTGCGGCGCACGCAGGAACAGCGCCCACCCGGCGCAGAAAGCGGCTGCCGCGGGCCACACCCACAACGGCACCGCAATGCCGAACCCGGTGGAAAGCACCAGCAGCAAACCAAAGGTGAGCGCCAGCAGCAGCGCGGCATCTGCCGCCAGCCACAACGCGGGGTGCGCTGCGGGGCGCTGGGTGCTCACCAGCACACGGTCCACAAACTTCAGCCCACTGCCGGGGTCGGCAGCGCCGCGCCGGCTCAGGGCAGTACGTTCTTTTTTGCGCTTGGGCGGGTTTTTGCGGTGCTTCGCCGCCTGTTGGGGAAAATCCCCCCATTCCTCCGCTCCGTCCAGGTCCCCACCGGGGGTCAGGGCAGCGCGCAGGGCGGTCAGCGGTTCGCGCACCATCAGGCGGTCCAGCTTGGCGCTCAACTTCCAGTGTACCTGCTTGATGGTATCCCCGTCCCGGTACTCCCGCAGCTCATAGCTGCCGCCCAGGGCGGCGCGGGTGTCGGCTTCGTCGCCGTCCTCATCGGGGGCGGTTTCCGCTTTGGCTTTGCCAGCCGCGGCAGCGGGCAGCACACAGATGCTCTGGCTTTGCACGGCAGCCGGGCATGCCGCGGTGAACACCCCCAGGTGATCCCGCAGGGTGATGCCCCGCACCGCAATGCTCCACACGCCGCTTTTGCCTGCGTTTAGGGTAATGCGCTGTTCGGCGCTCTCTCTGCCACCCAGCATGGCGGCGCAGCGCAGGGTGATCTGCCCGCCGCCCCATTCATCGGCGGCGTTCAGCAGCACCACAAGCGCAGGGATGGGCAACCGGCTGCGGTTGCGCAGCCGAACCGTCAGGGCAAAATCTTCGCCCTGTATCACGGGTTTGTCCGGCACCAGCAGCTCTGCCGTTACCTGCCTGCGCAGATAGGCGGCGTCCAGCCGCAGCAGCACCAGAAGCACCAGCGCAAACGCTAACAGGAACACCGCCAGCGGTGCCTGGGTGATGAGCGCCGCGGCCAGCAGCACCAAAAGCACCAGCGCCCGGCCCAGCTTACCTGCCATGGCGGTCAGCCTTTTCGGGGCGGGGGCGCGGCACGGTGCGCAGCAGGTCCTGCATTACGCTGTCCACCGTTTCGCCGCCTGCGCGGGCCTGGTCGTTCAGCACCAGGCGGTGGCGGGCAACCGCATCAAACACAGCGGTCACATCCTGCGGGGCAACAAAATCCCGCCCCGCCAGATACGCCGCCGCGCGCGTCATGCTGGTCAGCGCCAGGGTGGCACGGGGGCTTAACCCCACGGCCAGGCGCGGGTCCTTGCGGCTGGCCTGGGCCAGCGCCACAATGTAGCGGTACATCAGCTCATGCACAAATACCGTGCTGACCTCCTGCTGCATGGCAAGCAGATCCGCCTGACCGGCAACGGGGCGCACACGGTCCAGCAGGCGGCCTTTGCTCTGCCCGGCCAAAATTGCCAGCTCCGCTTCCTCATCGGGGTAGCCCATTACGGCGCAGACCATGAAACGGTCCAGCTGAGACTGCGGCAGCATCTGCGTGCCGGCGGCGCCGATGGGGTTCTGGGTTGCAATTACGGTAAAGGGTGCGGGCACCGGGCGGGTAACGCCGTCCACCGTCACCGTGCCTTCTTCCATCACTTCCAACAAAGCCGACTGCGTGCGGGAGGAGGTACGGTTGATCTCATCGCCCAAAAACAGGTTGCACATCACCGCACCGGCGTGGTACACAAACTTGCCGGTCTCTTTCTGGTAAACGGAAAATCCCACCAAATCGGACGGCAGAACATCCGGCGTAAACTGCACGCGGCTTTCTTTCAGGTCCAGCGCGCGGGCAAAGGCCAGCGCCAGCGTGGTTTTGCCCACGCCGGGAATATCCTCAATCAGCACATGGCCGCCCGCCAGCATGGCCATCCAGATGGTGTTTACCGTTTGCTGTTTGCCCTGCACGGCCTTGTTTACTTCGGCCGTAACGGCGGCGGCCTGCTGTGTGTACTGCATGGTTAATCCTCCCGGTGTTTTTTCCATATCACCATAATGCCAACGGCGGCGGCAATAACCACCAGCCCGGCCCACAGTGCGTTGTTTTCCAGCCAGATCATGGTATTGGAGATCGCGCTCCCCTCGGATTCCGCGCTGCCCTCCCCCGGCAATGGGGTCAGGGCCTGGGGGGCCACTTCGGCAATGGAGCTGCCGCCGGCATCCTCCACGGTCACCTGGCGCGGCGTTTCGTCCCAGGTAGCGGCGCTTTCCTGCAAATCCTCCTCTTTGGTGGTGTCCGCAGCGGCGGTGTCGTGCTCCGCAATTACCAGGTAGCGCTGGCTGTTGCGGGTGTAGGGGTGGCAGGTGGAAAGGGTCAGCAGGTCCCGCCCCGGCTGGATCAGCACGGCGTTGATATCGCTGGGGTCAATAATTTTCAGCTCGCTCACGCGGTAAATCAGCGTTTCCCACGGGGTGGTCACCTGGATCTTGTCCCCCACCTGGATCTGCTGCACGTTGCGCAGCATTTCCGCGCCATAATAGCCGCGGTGGGCGGCAATCACGGTGTTGGTGTTTTCGCCGCCCAGCGGCATCGAGGTCTGGCCCAGCAGCGCCGCGCCTTTGGCCAGGTTTTCGCGGCTGGCGCCCAGGTAAACGGGCAGCTCCAGGTTCAGGCGCGGGATCCACAGCACAGCCAGCACATCATCGTCATAGCCATAGGCCGCAAGGTCCAGCGGGGCTTCCTCATAGGCGAACGGGTCGGTCAGGCCGCTTTGGCCCCCGGCGTAAATTTCCGCGTTATAGTCCTGCATCGCGGCGTACAGTTCAGGGTAGGCGCGTTCCGGCTCCGGGGGTTCGGCTGTGGTTTCCTCCGCCGCGGGGGCGGTGGGCTGGGCTTCGGCGCGGGCCGCAAACTGCGCAGCGGTTTTGGCGTTGCGGGTGCTGGTCCACCACTGGGCAGCGGTGGGCTGTATCAACAGCGCCAGCCCCAGCAAAATGGCCAGCCAGGCCAGAATTTTAGCAATCAGCCGTCCCATTTAGTCATCCTCCTCGCGCTTTTTGCAGCGGTGCAGCAGCAAAAGCAGCAGCAGCGCTTCGCCGCCGATCACAATGCTGCCCGTTACCGCGATCCACGGCCAGGCATCCACCACGCGCTTGACCACCGTTCCGGTGCGCAGCGCCTGATACTGCACGGCCTGCGGGGTGTTGGTTTCTTCCTCTCCATTATAAGGGATGCGGGTGCCGCGCACAAGCATGCGGTGGGTGTTGATGGCATACGGCGTGCAGGTAACAAGGGTGCAGTAATCCTGCCCCGCGGTGATGTCCAGATCCTCGGTGTGCTCCGGTTCCACCACTTTGATTTGATCCACCTGGTACGCCAGCGTTTCATCCAGAATATGCAGGTAGAAACAGTCGCCCTCTTCCAGCTTGTCCAGGTCGGTGAACAGCACGGCTTCGGGCAGGCCGCGGTGGCCGGTCAGCACGCTGTGGGTGCTTTCGCCGCCAAGGGGGTAGCTGGAGCCTTCCAGATGGCCAACGCCCTTTTGCAGCACATCATCGCTGGTGCCTTCGTAAATAGGCAGGTTGACGTCAATTTTCGGGATGGTGATATACCCCAGGCTTTCGCCCACATCCACAAGGTCCACATAGCTGGTGCCGGTATCCTCCGCTTCGCCTGCGGCATCGCGCTCCACGGCGCTGTCCAGCTGCTGGTTATAGCGGCGGGCGGCCTCCTTGGCGGCGTCCAGTTTTTCGGTATCCATGCTTTTTACGGTATCATCGTAATTTTGGATCGCTTCGCTGGCGTGGCGCTGCGCCACCGCGTTGCTGATAACCGGGTACGATGCCACCCCAATGCCGGACAGGATCATCAAGGCCGCAAAGCCGACTTTTAGTTTTGTTGTGGTATCCATAGCGTCACCGCGAACCTTTCCGTGAGAGGGTTGAAGTTGGGAACTGATGCAATTAGAAATTAGGAATTAGGAATTGGAAGTAGGCAAAAGAATAAATAATAAAGAATAATGAATAATTGTGGTGGACCGCGGCGCATTGCGCCGCTCAGGAGATATTGGGTTGGGGGTGGTTTTTAGGGTAGTGAATAACAATAAAATAATCTGTAGGGCCTTACGGCGTTGCACACCACAAAATTGTAATAAACCTCGCCCTGCATGTAGGGGGCGGCGTCCCCGACGCCCCGTTTGACGGGCCTAATAATTGCCGCCCATCCACCCCGCGCCGCAAACGTTGCAAATCATTTGTAGGGGCCGATGCTCGCCATCGGCCCATTGACGGGCCTTGCCCTATTTATTTTTAGGTTCTGCACGGGGAACCACCCCTCAGGCCGCTCCGCGTCCAGCGCAAACAGCGCCCCGTCCCCTCTGTCGCTCCGCGACATCTCCCCGCCCCGCGGGGAGTCACCCCTCAAGGGGCGCCAATATCTTACCTTATGTTTGCGGTGGCTCCCCTTTGAGGGGAGCTGTCTGCAACGCAGACTGAGGGGTGGTTCCTCGCCACAAACCTAACGGCCGTGGGGTGGTTCCTCGCCGCAAACCTAACGCCCATGGGGTGCTTCCCCACGCAGAACCTAAAAATCAACCGAACAACGGCCATGTACACCCAAAAAAATTTATTCCCCAATAACCCACCATAGGGGGAGGGCCAAATCCGGCCCTCCCCCTGTGTATGATGGATTATCCCTCTATACCCTATTGGTGAATTGTAACATTGTTTTGCCTTGCGGCGGGCGCATCAGGCGCGGTTCTTCTTTTTCAGGCTCAGCAGCACGCCAACACCGGCCACAACCAGCAGCACACCAATGCCGCTGAACAGCAGGGTGCCGAAACCACCGGTGGTGGGCAGGTTGAAGCCCTTGCGGTTGATGATGACGATCTCTGCATAGCTGTACGGAGTATCGCCATTCTTAACCACGGTGCTATTGTAGTCATGCTTAATCAGTTCACCCGTGTTGCTATCAAAGGTTTTCGTATCACTCCATGCGGTGGTGTAGTCCAGAGTCAGGTTTGCGTCCACCGGACCAGTCAACAGGTTATAGCCTTTGTGAGTCTTGGTTTCAACCAGCTTATACTCGCCAGTCGGCAAACCTTTTGCAACAGCCTTACCGTCGGCCTCCGTCTTCAAATCCATAACAGCAAACCACTTAGGCTCATCACTAACAGTATCGTTCAGCTTTTTTGCTGCTGCTTCCTCAGGCGTTAAAAGGGTCTTATCAGCACCCATAAACTTAACGGTGCCATTTTTGTTCATCGTATCTTTTTCTGCATCATACTTTTTATAAAGGGTAAATTCAACATCCTTCAGCGGTTCGCCATCCTCATTCTGTTTCAGGATGCCAGTCTTGAACGTATAAACAACAGCTTCGTCATGGATATCATACGGAGGATCCGCTTCAGTAGTGGTAATATTTGTCTTCTTGGAGTATTTCAGGTCGGCACTGTTTACATTGCCCACTGCACCAACCGAAGCGCCGTCCTGGAGCTTTGCGGTATAGGTAATGGTAATGGTTCCACCTGCATATGCCGCAATCTTGTCAGTAGCAAATGCAATCGTAAAGCCAGACTTACCCTCAGCATTCGTTATCGTCAGGGTATACTCAGTACTCTCTTTAAATGTCGTTTCTTCAGCTTCGCCAACTTTTCCTTTAACATCAATATCACTATTAACAACCAGCTGGTCGCTATTCATTTCATCAGATACGGTGAAAGTCTTCAGTTTTGCAACGTTTTCAGGAACATTGACAGTCAGAGTATACGGAACATCATCACCAATGCCATAGTCTGCATCCTTTTTACCTGTAATTTCCTTTTTGAAGTCCGGCTTGTAGTTCTTTACTTTAACCTGTGCTCCACTAAAAGCAGTAGTGTCAAAGCTCTTTACACTAGTTTCAGGCTTTTGCGCGCCTTCAATATCACTTTCGGTCGCTGCAACCATCTCGCCATTGTCACCGATCTTAAAAACATAGGCAATGCCGGAATCCAAAATGTAACCATCGTTTGCATTAACTTCAGTTTCCACAAAGGCATATACACCTTTGGTCAAACCAGAAACGCTGATTTTGCCATCTGCACCCGTGGTAAGGACACCCGTTTTATTAGCTGCGTCAAGCCACTCGCCTGCATTATCTACGCCATTTGCAGGCTTCTTCTCAATCCAAGTCCATGTTCCGTCTTCATTCTTCTTATAGAGCTTAAACTTGTAGCTCTGCATGGCTGTAACTTCTGTATCTGTACCGCTCTGCTTACCGACTTTCTGCAAAACAGCCTGACCATATGCAGTAGAGTTTTTCGGGAAGACATGAACATCGTACAGCCAATCAGTCAGACCGCCATTCGTATCAGTCGAGACTTTTGTCATAGGAACAGAGACAAAGAACGGCTCACATGCAGTCCTGACAGAATCCGGTGTTTCGGTTTCAAGCACAAGGTAAAGACCCAAAGGCAATTCTTCAAACTTAACAACGCCACTGGTATCTGTCGTTTTCGAATCGACTTCAGTTACAGTTGCAGTCACGTCACTCTTCAGTTTATAACCGCCGGTAGTAGTATCAGGTTCTGCATAATCTTCCCAGCTTGTAGGCCAAGCTACATCTTTACCATCATAATATTTTTTCAGATCTTCTGCATTCTTAACCTGATAAACGGTAAAGGTTGCACCTGCCAACGGAGTAGGCGTTTCACCTTTGTCATTCGAAGGAAGACTCCCTGCGTCTTCTGCCTCGCCGGTTGCAGGCCCTCTAGTATCATCGTTCCACTCATATTTATGAATCGTAATGGAACCGGTATCCTGCGTCCAAACCGGATTTGCAGTGGGTGCCGGTGTTGTTCCACTGCCATCATCTGCCATTGCTGGCATAGCGCACAGGCTGAGGGCCAGAACGGCGCTCAACAGGCCTGTGAGAAAACGTTTTGCTTTTTTCATTTCAGTACCTCTTCTCTTAAAAAAAATCATCATCGGATGGGCGGCGGGGCCGCCCGGCTTAAGGGTTCTGCATCAGCACGGCGTGCAGTGCGGGGCGCTGCAGCGGGGAAACGCTGCCGCGCCGCCCGCACTGTGCCGTGAAGAAAAAAGGAGGAAAAACTGGGCCGCTTGCCCACTTGGCTTAAGGTGCATCTGAAACCAAAGGAAATAACGGATATTTCGCAGCCACAAGCAGGATGTAAGGCAAAGAGCCGCCGGAATCCTTTCCGGATTCCAAGGCTTTTTAAGGCAATGCCGCATAATTCTAAGTGCCGATACGGCGAGCGAGGTGCTTAAGCCGCAAGGCGGGAATTGTGCGGTGTTGCCTTAGCGCAAAATCCGGCTGCGCTTATAGAAACAGGCGATATTTTCCGCTTTTCAGTTACACCCCCGGCTTATGGCTGCGCCCTGCCGTAAACGGGCGCGCACGGGCGGGCAGGCCCTGTATCCTGGGGGTTGCTGGGTTTCCGGGGGATGGTTAATGTCGCCGGCCCCCTTTCCTGTTGTAGCGGAATGTGAATATCAACAGCCCTGCCACCGCCAGCGGCATGCCGATCAGCAGCCACAGGCTTGGCGCGTCTGCACCCGTGTGGGGCAGCTCAGGCGTTTTACGGTTCAGAACGGTAAGGGTCATGGTGTAGGTGTTATTGGTGCCCGGAATGAACGTCTTATCGTCTTTCTTAACTTCCGCATCATCAATATAACACTTGCCGTCTTGGGTAAATTTGATCTTAATTGGCTGTGCCAACAGGTTGTACCCCGGATGTGCCTTGGTTTCCGTCAGGCGGTATGTACCGGGTTTCAGATTTGTGAACGGGTTCGGGGTTATTTTGCCGTTGTCGTTCGTTGTACCGGTAATGGAACCTGTGTTTGTGCTATCGAATTGGTAGTCTTTATCTACTACCCACTGCGTTTTTCCTCCGGTTGTTGTTTCGGCTTTCAGCTTTTCCAGCTTGAACTCAACATCTTTCAAGAATACTTCTTTGTTATTTTCGTCTCTTTCCGCGTCCTTCTTGATGATATCCAGTGCAAACTTCGGGTTCTGCAGCGTGTTGGTCAGCTCAATCTTTCCGCTGCCGCCGGTGATGGTTCCATCAGTGGCTGTGGCTTTGGTGTCCTTTGTGCTATCTCCATCGCTGATTTTTGCTGTTGCTTCAGCCTTTACAACATACGTTTTGCCGTCAATCGTAATGGTTCCGTCTTCCGCTGCCTGTTTAAATTCGCCCTTTTCTACCGTACCTTCCACAATGCGGTAAATATAGTTATTATCCGCACTGCCGCCAACCGGGTACTGATCCAGGTTGTTAAAGGGATACAGCCAGCCGTTATCTGTATGGCGAACCGTAACATATTTGCTGCCCGAGGTCGGGTAGTCAACAACCTCCCATTTGGCATCCGCAGCACTGTTTTTGCGCTGGAGCTGGATGTAAATCTCGTTCGGCTGGTTCGTTGTACCAAGGGCCGTATCATTTGCATCTTTCCAGAGCTTATCGAACTCAATGTTGATCAGTTTGCGCTTGGTGTTGGTAAAGACTGCGGTAACTTCCAGATCGTTCGGATCGTTCGGATTTTTGCTCGCCACAATCTCGCCTTCCACCATGGTGTTGTCGATCACATGGGCGTATTGACCATCCGGAACGGTTACGCTTTGCAGTCTGGAATCATCGGTTTTGACTTCCTCGATGGTATAGCGGGTGCCAACGGGGATGCCGGTGATGGTTCCGGTGTGTTCTGAGTTGTTCTCATCGCTCATGTTGATCTCAACATACTTTATGATGTCCTTTTTTTCCAGACCCTCACCGCCAACATCATTAAAGGTAACTTTGAAGGTGTAGGTGCCATTAATGGTACCTTCCTCCCCCTCTGCGGCCTTCTTTTGGATTTTCAGCCCGCCGGTTTTGACGGTGTTGACGTATTTTACCTTTAGCTTTGTCAGCGTGGAGCTATTTTCGTCCGGGTCCTTATAGGAGCGGAAGACGATGGTGTCGGCGGAGGGTTTGTTTCCGGTATAGCTATTACCCGTTTGATCATCATTCGGTCTTATTTTTTCCGTTCGGCCATCATTGGGGCTGCTTCCCTCCTGCTTGTCCAGCGACTTGTTCGTGTCGGTAACTGTCACGGATTCGCTATCGCCCTTCATCGAAGTAACCGCCTGCCCGTTCTCGCACACCGTCCATGTGGTGTCGTACAGGTTTCGGTTCAGTTCCTCTTTGAGCGAAATGTAGCTGCCGCGGCGGAACTGGTCACTGAAGGTAACGGTTTCTCCATCTTCCAGAACAAAGCGTCCGTCATCGTCCACTAACTGGGTGTCGCTGTCCTTGGTGGAGGTGTACTGTGCGTTTATGGCGTTTTGCAACTGACCGCTTGTGGCGGAGCCGTAATCCGGGATTTCCTTCTGATCGGTTGTAAAGCCGGTCATCGTTTTTGGCACCGCTTTGGGAATGAAGGTAAAGTTCCTGAAATAGATGTGGCGGCTATAGTTATCGCCCACGCGGATGGTTTTGACCTTGCCGTTAAAACCGTCCTGCGCTTTCATCTTGTTCAGGTCCAGCTTTACGGTGACCCATGCGCCTGTCTTCACTTCGACCGAGCCATACGTTGCGCCGTTAATGCCTGATGTGCCAAGGCTGCCTTTTTGGACGTCATTTTCATCCAGCAGTTCCAGATACAGGTTGTTGAGGGAAAGGTCACCTCCACTATCCCCTGGATCAACGTAAACCTGGAACGTAAGGAAGCGCTCGTCTTTGATATCGATGGGGTTTTTCAGCGTCAGGATGCCATAACGTTTCTTACGCGCTGCACTGACGGGTTCCGTATCCGTATAGCGTGCGTACCAGTGAAGGACCTTTTCGCCTTCAGGCCCGGAACCTTGCTCGGGGTTTGTATCCAACTTGAAAATGTACTCACCTTCGGTTGAATCGGTTGCGGGTTTAATCTCGTCACAATCCGCAAAATTCACCTCTTTGGTACCGCTTGTATCCGAGCCAGCGGCTTTTTTTTCTCCATAATGGGTTGCCTGGTTCTGGATGGTGAAGTTGAAGATTTTCCGGCCTGTAAAGCATTTTTTGAAGTCATCGTCAGTAACGTTGCTCAGATCGACCTCTTTTTGAACCTTCAGCTCATTATTATCCGGGAAGTTGAACGCCACCGCCATGTTGGATTCCCACATACCACGTTCCATGTAGTACATGGTAAGGGTGTGCTTTTGGCCTTTGTCGAATGTAAGAGTAGTGCCTTGCGCGGAGAAAGAAATCTTCTCGCCATTATATGTTACGTCCTTGACAGAACTTCCATCTTGGTCACTATTTGACGTTCCGCCTATTTTGACCTGGCTGACATAGGCTGTTACACTATTTTTCTTTTTTCCCTCGTCTGTAGTTTTCTCGCCAAATTCCAGCAGGCCGGAAACCTTACCATGGGAGCCGCCAACGTCAAGCACCAGCTGGCCATCAATGAATACCCAAACGTCATCGTCACCGGAGAAGAAGAACTTGATGCTGGTTTTTTCCTTTTTCCCATCTTTTTCAACATTTGTTTCAACTTTGCCGTCATCCGTCAGGGTAAAATCCATCTGCAGCTTGGTGCCAAAGCCGTAATTGTAGGTAGAAGCCCAGCCCGCAGTTGCGGTTTCGTTGAACGGGAAGTAGCCATAGGAACTTACATCCTCGCCATTTTTCTTTATCGTTTTTGAGGCGGAGTCAGAATCAAGATTGCGTGACTGTTCTCGGTTCTGTGTGCTTGATTTCAGGAAATATTGCTCCGTGGTGGAATCCTGTTTCAGGTACAGGGTCGTATCTTGGCTGTCAAAGTACCAGTAATCAACGCCCTTATCCTCATCAAAAATCTGTCTCTTGGTAAAGGGGAACGCAACGTTGTCGTACACATCGCCAAGCTTTGCATTTTTGGTGTTCGTGCCGCTCAAAAACGCTTTATTGAAGTGCGGTTCTGCTACTTTTGTATTATCTTTTGTATCTTTCAGCAGCGGTTCACCTGTTGCATCGCCAGTGGAGGTTTCGGATTTAACCAAGCCCTGATAGGCATAGTCATAATGTTCGCCATCGTTATTTCCATTTTCATTGATTGTGGAGTTATTGATTGCCATGAAGCGATTTTCATTTTTGAAGACGCTATTAAGCCCCCAAAGATTCAATGCAGCACTAATCCCATCAAACCTAATTCCCCAGTCTGAATAAGAAGGTTGGAAATGGCCGGTATAAATCGGAAATTGCGCTTTGCAGCTTTCGTAATAATCGCTCAGCGCTCTGTCAAACTGACGGAACGTAACCCAGCTTCTTTGTTTTGCAAATCCGTTTCCTTTTCCCGGCTTATAATATTCACTATTATAACTATCTCTGTTATTTCCATTCAGCTCATAATCTGTATAATAGTCATACAGCGTACTGGTAACATACTTTGTGTTTGGATCTTCTGTGAATGGTTCTTTGCTAATATCTACAACATCATCCGTCAGTTTCTTGCCTTCTTTGGCATCACGCCGGCTACCTTTTTCAGCCCAGTAGCCGCCACGGTTGCCACCGTTATAAATTACATCATCGCTGGCATCCGCAAAGAAACACGGTTCGGAAAGGTCGGCTGGGATGTCCATCATGTCCGTACCATCACCGTTATCGGCTGCTTTTTCGTTCTCAACTGCCCAAGAAGCAAAACGGATTTTTGTATAACCATCCGGCACTTCGCAATACCAGATGTTGGTGTCCTTTAGTCGATTCATCTCCTTTTTTGCTATAGCATCCTTACCATCGCCCGTCAGATAGCACCAAAGCTTACCGTCGTTCGTCGGCATGCCACATCCAATCGCGCCATTATGTGTTTCATTTTTTTCATTCTCATAAGAAAGCCAGGAGAAAGTTGCATCGAAGTAAACAACTTGCTCGCCTTGCTTGCCTTGCGGGGTTCCCCAGGTGGATTGGTTATTTCCTTTATACGTAAAGCAATATTTTTTGCTTGCGTTATAAAGGAATGTATTTTCGTCTGTTCCCTGTTCGTAGAAGTTATAGCTCTCACTTAACGGTTTGCTACCATTTTCGGCAAAGAATTGAACAGAAGAGCAGGCACTTATAGGAATTTCAAATCTCTGCTTTTTGTTTTTGGCAACATCACCGATCGTTACCGTTTCAGTTGCCGTTATATTTCCGGAAGAATCTTGTTCCGTAAATACTGCTGTTACTTTTGCTAAATCGGAATCGCTAAGGTTCTCAAAGACCATCTTATTTCCGGCAAACGACAAATGGTTGTTCGGGTCGTATGCCACAAAATCTGTCCATTTTCCGTTTTCACCGTCATAGCATTTGCCTTTGTACTCATCTATGTTTTGCCAACCATCTTTAATAACATAGCTAACTTTCCCACTTACATCTTTTACATAAAAACGAAGATTATAAAATCCTCCATACGGGCAATCTGAATTTTTATCATCTGCAATCGCTGTTAATGTAATTTTATATACAGCCCGCTTTGTTCCGCTTACTACGCCTGTTTCTGTTCCATCCACTTTCTTATCAAATGTCGCGTTGCCATCTTTCGGGCTCTGTTTCTCACCATAACACCATACTTCTTGTCCATCCGCCAGTGTTCCCCAACTGCTTGGTGCCATAAAGTAAAGCACAAAACTACCGTTTGCCTGCTCACTAACTGCCTGCACGTTACCCACGCTTTTTGCGGCGTACATCTTCTGCGGCTGTTCGGTCGGTTCCGGGGTGGCGGTGGGGGTCACGGTCGGCACAGGGGTGGCCGTTGCGGTGGCTGCCGGTTCCGGGGTCGGGGTGGGTTCTGCCGTGGGCTCCGGCGTTTCGGTCGGGGCGGGCTGCTCCGGCTCGGCGCTTTGTTCCGGTTCCGGGGTGGCGGCGTTCTGCTCCGGCGGAGTGGTATCCTCCCCGGAGGCCGTTCCCTGCTCAGCCTCCAGCAGCTCTACTTCGTCAGGTGCGTCGGGCAGAGGATCCTCCTCTGCGTATACAGGCAGGGCCATTGCCATAACCAGGCAAGCGGTGACAAGCAGCGCTGTCAGCCGGCGCGCCCAACCTGTTGTGTTTTTCCCTGTTCTATTCAATCTGCTCACCCGTCTTTCGCGCTGGCTTGATGGAAGCACATTGTTCCACAGGGGATCCCTGTGAAACAGTAAAAGAAGCCAGCTTCTTTTACTTGCGCAACCGTTGCCATGTTGTTTTCAAAAAAAAACCGCATCGAGTCTTCTCATTGCGCATTTACTTTTTATTTTCTTAATATAGCACCTTTACACCAGAAAGACAATACAATCCACGCAAATTCCTGTTTTTCAGCACTTTTACTGATTGCGCTTTCCTCCAATTATATAATGTGTTCAAAGCCTTTGTATAATTTACTCCTGATTTTCTTTTTGGCAGCGGTCACTTTTATATACTTTGACCGCGCGTTTATGATCCTCTGCGCATACAGAGCGCAACTTTGCGGCAAAATTCGCCTTTTTTGTTGCATTTCCCTGTTTTTGCGCAATTATTTGTTTCGCATGCGCCTGTTTGCGGCGGGGCCTGGCGGCTGGGTGGGCGCCTTGTGGGAGGGATGGCAGGTTTGCAGCGCACGGTTCCCGTTTTTTTGCGGCGCGATGGGTACACCGCGCCCCTGCAAACAGTTTGCGGTGTTTGCGGCGGCGGGTGCGGGTTTGGTGGATTGCACGCCCGCCAACGGGACGCCGTTCTCCCTTTACAACGGGGTGCGGGTTTGCTGCAGATATGCCATTCGCTTTTTTGTCCCCCCTGCCCCGCCCCTGATTCCCGGTTCCCCCTTGCCGATCTCTATCTGCGCCAGCTCCTGAGGTGCATCTGAGAGCAACGAAAATAGCGGATCTTTCGCAAGCACAAAATCCGGCTGCGTTTACTGAAACAGACGAGCTTTTTCTTTGTTTTCAGATACACCTCCAGCTCCCAGCTTTCAATCTATCCTGTGTAAACTGCAACCCCTCACGCGCCATTCTGTGCGGCACTTACCTTATAATATAGGGGTGCTGCCCTGTGTAAATTTGCAACTGATCTATTTGAAGCAGCTGTGAGCTGTTGCAATTTTGCACAGGGTATTGCCCACATTCTGTGCCGAACATTCCCGAAACATGTTGGAAAAACGCACAGGATTGCCTTGTTTCCCTATGCCGCTTACCGTTGGAAAAACGCACAGGTTACCCCCGGAACAGTTGCATTTTACACAGGGTATTCCCGCTCCCCTGCCCCGCCGCGACCCGCGTACCTGTTGGAAAACCACACAGGATAGGCCCGTTCCCCGTGTTGCAATTTACACAGGTTTGGCTGTTTTTGGCCTATTTGCAACTTTACGCAGGTTGCTTTCCGCACAGGAAAATGGTGGTGGAATGCACAGGCTGCAGTTGGTTGAACACACAGGTTTGCGTTGTTAAATTACACAGGCTCTACCTATTACTAATATAGAACTAAACAACTAAGCCATAATAACAACCAGAAGTAAGCCGGGAGATGGGGGAGAACGGGAAAAAATTGGTGTTGCCATTCCATCAGGTTACAGAACTCTGAAGCAGCAGGACAGAAAGTACAATAAAACCCTGTGTAACCTGTACCCGGGCGGCAACCCCCACAGGATGTATGGCAAACCACAACGCGGGTGTTGCATTTTGCACAGGGTAATGGCGGTGAAACCCTGTGTAAATTTGCAATTCTTGTGCTGGACAACAGGATGTGCTATAATGTTTAGCATGATGTGCGTGACCACCCGGGATACAGCAACCGATATAGGAGGCCCCTGCTTATGGCGGCAAGTAAACAGAAAAAAGATGATCCGTTTGTCGTTACGTTTGAAGAACGCGGGGACCAGACCATCGTTCGCAAATCCAATGACCTTGTACAGATGACGCGCAACAACCTGACGCTGAGCCAGCAGCGCCTGATGCTGCATATTTTTTCGATGATTAAGCCGGAGGATACGGACCTGCCCTCTTATGAGCTGAGCATTTATGATTTTATCAAGATGACCGGCATGGACCCGCACAGCGGGGCGCTGTACAAGCAGGTGCGCAAAAATATTGAGGAGCTGGCCAACGCGCCCATCCAGTGGATCAAGAATAACGGAACTTCCACGGTGGAAACATTCCGCTGGATCGATAAAGTGCGCATTGATGAGGGCCGCGCGCGCATGACCATCACGCTGGATCCGGTGCTGAAACCGCACCTGGTGCAGCTGAAAACCCTGTATACCACCATGGATGTGACCTACACCATGCTGATGCGGTCCACCTATTCCATCCGCATTTACGAGCTGTGCAAGAGCTACCAGAGCCTGTACCTGAAAAAGAAAGCGGCCGGGGAACCGCTGGTATGGAACCTGAGCATGCTGTATGAACAGCTTTCGTATACGGCCAACCGATGGTCGGATTTCCGCCGCCTGGCACTGGAAAAGGCAAAGGCGGAAATTAACGAAAAGACGGATATTATTTTTAATTACGATGTGTACGAAAAAAAGGGGCAGAAGGTTCTTTCGCTGGTGGTAACGATTGACCCGGTGGATGATGCCGCCGCACAGGCCAACCTGGACAGCATCAACAGCACAGTGCGCAAAAAGAGCAAAAAGAAGGGCCGCCCCACCGTGGCGATTGAAGATTCGCTGCTGGATGACCCCAGCGTGATCACCTTTGATTATGTTTCGGCACCGGAAACAACGATCCCCTATTCCTTTGGACGCCACCGCACCGAGCTGCGGGAGGAAATTGTTGTGAAAGCGCGCATGGATCAGCTGCGCGCGGAGATTACGCCCGAAGAGCTGCACGCGGTGGAAGTGATCATTGATGTGTTGGCAGATGCCTGCTGCACCATCCAGGCAGGCGATGGCGAGCAGGACGGCGGCAACAAAACGGTGTTTGGAAAGATGAATGCCATCATCCTGGATTGCGGCGGGCTGACCAGTTGGCTGGCCGGTGTGGCACCCCGCTATGCACAGGAGATCATTCCCCGGTCGCAGACGATGCGCAGCCCGGCGCGGTACCTGAACAAGGTGCTGCGCGAGGATATGGATAACTATCGCATTTATATTTTCCGCAAGGCAAAGCCGGCAGCAGAACCCAAAGAGGAGCTGTTGGAAGCGGAGTACCATGTGATGGACGAGCCAGTGCAGCAAACGATGCCGGAGCCTGAGCCGCCCAAGGTAGAGCTGATTCCCGAAACGATTGTAAAACGGCAGGATATGCGAAAAGAGTTTGCAAAGTTTGTAGATGATGGATACCTGGAAAAGACGTTGACGAGCGGCCAGCGCGGCGCTTACCACGAAATTTACCGCCACCTGGCAGCGCGGTGCGTGCCATCGCCTTCCAGCCTGCGCAATGGGCTGAAAGACGAAATGCGGCTGCATTACCTGGCCTGCATGAATGAAGTGATTGAAAAGTATGGCAGCCTGACCCCGTTGATGGAAGCTATGGCGCATGAACTGGACTTTGATGTGTTTTGGGCAAAGGCCGCCAAGGACCCCAACGTGAATAACCCGATGGGGCTGTTCTACCACATTATTGAAGAACGCGCGCTGAACCCGATCGGCACCATAATGAACGACCAGGCACAACGGCAGAAGGTTGCCGCCAAGGAAAAAGGTGAAAAAGATAAGTGGCACAACGAAAGCTGGATGGATGCTTTTGAGGAAGATATCCCGGATGACAGCGAAGAGTAATTGAGATGAAGCGGAGCGGAACATCCGGGAGCGCTATTATAATAAGGTAAGCAGCGGCTGGCAGATTGCTGGCCGCTGCTTTTTTGTTGGGGTGCAGCTGAGAAATGGAAATATCCGGCGCTTTTTGATTTCGGATAGACCTTGGGCAACACCGCACAATTCCCGCCTAGCGGCTTAAGCACCGCTCCGGCAGCTGCGGCACGGCATCTGCGTTGCCAAAATGCTCGATAAGACATCCAGTATTATCTGCGCTTTTGGCCTAGCAGCTGCCGCACCTCGCTCGCCGTGTCGGCACTTAGAATTATGCGGTATTGCCTTAAAACTCCATGCTGTGCTCGCCCTGGCGGATGTCATCGCGCTGGAGCTCGGCTAAAATATCATCCTGGCCGCTGTGCAGCAGCAGGCGCTTGCTGTAGGTTTCAAAGCGCTCACATTCGTTGTCGGCCAGGTAGGCGGCAGAGTCCGGCCCAAGGGCCAGCTCATTGACAAAAACCACCATCTCCTGCCCATCGGCAAAGGCGCTTTCCATAAAGTCAAAGGCGCTTTCCAGCGCGTCCCCGGCCAGGCCGACGGCATCCTCCCGCTTGCGCACCTGGGCGTTAAAGCTGGCGCGCACGGCATCAAAGGCAGCATCGCGATCCAGCGCGGGGTCAAGGGCTGCGACCCAGGCATGCAGCAGAGCGCTGGCGGTGGTGACAACAGCCAGCTCTTCCCCGGTCAGGGTGCCGGCAGCCTTTTGCGCGGTCAGGTGGTCCGCATAGACATTGACCTGCGCGGCAAACACGGCGGCGGGCACAAAACCATCCTGGGCGGGGTCGGCGTTGTTCAGGGTGCGCTTAAAGCTGCGCATTTCCTGGTAGCAGGCGTCCGTCACCGCGTCCGCCCGGCGGGCAGCGGCAAAGCGGGTGTTCAGCCCGGCCAGCAGCAGGCTGACAAGGCTGATGCGCTCATCAAAAGCGGCTTTCTGTGCGCGCTCCAGCACGGCGGCAAAGGGGCGGCCCTGCAAAATATCTTCCACGCCGTAATCCTGGCGGTACTTTTTGTACAGCTCCCAATAGGCAGCAAAATCGCGGGCAACTTCAGGGTGGCGCAGGTACTGGCCGATCAGGGCTTCGTCCACCGGCAAATCCAGCTTGGTGCAGGCCGTCAGCATGGCGGAAAGATCCTCCCAACCGCGGGCCGTGACAAACTGCGGTCCGTCCACATCGTTCTGGATGCGGTAAAAATGCTGGGGGCGCAGTTCCAGGTAAGCCTGCACAGCGGGGTGCAGGCGGTGGGCGCGGGCATACTCCTGCCAGACGGCAAGGTTCGGCTCAATATCAATGCGGCGTACACGGTCCAGTGTGACAAGGTCAAAATCCCGCACGCTCTTGTTGTACTCCGGCGGGTTGCCGGCGGCAACAATCACCCAGCCGGCGGGCACAGCCTGGTTGCCAAAGGTTTTGCACTGCAAAAATTGCAGCATGGTGGGAGCCAGTGTTTCGGATACACAGTTGATCTCGTCAATAAACAAAATACCGTGTTCCAGGCCGGTCTGCTCCATCTTGTCATACACGCTGGCAATGATCTCGCTCATTGTGTACTCCGTTACGCTGCGGTCCGCGCCGCCAAAATTGCGGTGGCGGATAAATGGCAGGCCCACGGCGCTTTGGCGGGTGTGGTGGGTGATGGTGTATGCCACCAGCGCAATGCCGCATTCCTGCGCGATCTGCTCCATGATCTGGGTTTTGCCAACGCCCGGCGGGCCCATCAGCAGAATAGGCCGCTGGCGGATGGGCGGAATCAGCGGGGTGCCGGTATCGTCCACGGCAAGGTATGCCTTGACCGCGTGTTCAATTTCCTGTTTGGCGCGTTTGATGTCCATGGGGGGTACACTCCTTCATCAAAACATTAGGAACAAATAAGGCAATACCGCATAATTCTAAGTGCCGGAGCGGTGCTTAAGCCGCTAGGCGGGAATTGTGCGGTGTTGCCCTAGGAACAAATAAGATGAATTACAACTCGGGCAGGTCCTCGGCTTCGTTCTCCTGCCAGTCAATTTCCGGCGTTTTGGGCACCGGGTCAGGCAAAAATTCTTCCGGGCTTAAAACCAGCCGCATGGCCCAGGGCGGGGTATCGGGCGGCGGGGTGCCGGTTTCCAAAAACAGAAAAGCTGTTTCGTAAGGCGGGCGCCTGGTAGGGTAGGTGCCTTTGCCATCGGTAAAGTAAAGCACGCCCTGCAAATCCCGCAGGGTGCCGTCCCGGCGCAGTTCCTCAATTTTGGCAAACGCGGGGCGGAAGTCTGTGCCTCCGCCGCCGGTCAGGGTCAGGCAGGCGGCAAAGCGGTCCAGCTCGTCGGTGCTGTGCAGAAAGGTCAGGTCACGCACCGCATCGTCACACTGCATCACGGCGATGTTGCATTTGGCAAAAAAGCTCTCGCCGGTTTTAAGCAGGCCGAACGTTTCTTTCAAAAATGCCTTGACCAGCTCGCCGGAGGTGGACTCGCTCGTGTCGATTACAATGATAAAATCCCGGATTTTTTTGCTCTCCCGGCTTTCCAGCGGCTCAATCAAGGGCAGGTTGCCGTAGGTGCGCAGGCCGTAAGAGTAGTAGCCCAGGTCAAACTCGTCGGGGTCCAGGCGGGGCTCTTCGCGCATCACGGCAAAGCGGCGCAGAAAGTCCTTGTACAGGCGGCGGCTGTGGGCTGCTTCGATCTGTGCCTGCATCGTTTCGGCCCCGGCAGCCTGCCCGGCCTGCTGGCCTGCCTGCTGCATGCTGATGCGGGTTTCGCGCCCAAGCTGTTCCCAGCGGCGGCCCTGCAACTGAGCCTGCTGGCTGGTGGGGTCCTTGGGCCAAAGGCGGTGGCTGTCGCACACAAATTCCCGGTGCAGCTTTTGCAGTTCGTCAGGCTCCTGAGCGGCAAGCCAGCGGTAAATGGGCCCGGCGGCGGGCATGGCCCCGTTTTTGCGCAGTGCCTGGTAGGTTTTTTGCCGCAGCCAGCCCACCGGACGGGTCAGGGATGGCACCTGCAAGGCATCAATCGTCTGCTCCACAGCAATATCGCAGGCCAGCCCCCACAGGCTGGCGTCCCGGCCTCCGCGCAGCCAGGGGTGGCGGAACACGCAGTGCAGAACGCTGTGTAGCACCGCGCGGGGCAGATAGCGCCGGTTGCTGCGGTACAGCCCAATGAACCATTCCGGGTCATAGCACAAAGCCGCGCCGTCCGTGGCAAGGTTGTGCAGCCCCGCGGCAGGGGTGGGCACCAGCGCACCCAGGGCCGCGTTCATGTAGCGCAGGTCCAGGTACAGCTCACTGCGGATGCGGTCCATGGCGCGTTTGGCCATGGCGGCAACCCATTCTTCCTGGGTCAAAACATGTTGGGAGGGCATTGATTATCACCACCAAAGTATGGGGAATCTACGGCACATCAAAGGTCGTCAAAATCATAGGTTTTCTGCCTGCGGGGGCGCTGGCCGCCAAGGGTCAGGGCTGCGCCCTCGCTCCAGCCGGACTGGGAACAGGCCAATGCAATCTGGCGGTGGCTTTCCTCGTCCGCCAGTTTCAGCACCAGCTGCAAAGATTCTGTATCGCGCCGGGCAATCAGCGGGGCCGCGGCGCTGGCGGCATGGGCGGCCAGATAAGCGCTGTAGATGCCCTGCGCTTCCGGCAGCAGGGCAAATGGGGTACACAGCCGATCCAGCGCAATGCGGCAGAGTGTTTTTTCGCTTTCGCCCACGCACGCCTGGAGGAACGCCGCGTCATACTCCGCAAAGCGGAGCACGCTGCCGTCAAAACATTGGCGGTAGCGGTAACCCTCGCCCTCAATGCTGTGGTTGAAAATATGGGCGGGGGTGTTTTCGTCCAAAAATTCAAAGTATTCCGGGTAGAACACTTTGGCCTGCACCGCCCCGCCGGGGGCAAACACCGCGCCGATATCCGCGCTGACGGCGGCCACCAGCTTTTTCAGCCCAGTGGGGGCATCGGGGGCGGCATCTAAGATAAAGCGGTCAAGCGCGCGGCAGTTGGTGAACAGATCGCTGCCCACACTTTCCAGCGCGGAACCGGCGCACAGCCATTCCAGCTTGCGGCAGTTATAAAAGGCAGCGTTATGCAGCGCTCGCACCCCGGCGGGCAGGGTAACGCCCTGCACAAAATCCCCCGCAATGGGGTGGGGGTAAGCAGCGGGGCCACGGCCGTCAACGCTCCAAAATCGGGCATCAGCAGGCTGGCTGCGCTGGTTCTGCGCAAAGCAGTAGGGGCCGATCTCCACAACAGGGAACCCTTCAATCTGCACTGGCAGCGCGGGGCAGGGGCTGTCCCCAAACACGCACAGAATGCGCGCACCGCCGGGGCACGCCTGCCACAAAATACCAAGTGAACTGTTCAAACCATGACCACCTTCAACAACAAAACAAAAGCTTGACAATACCCACATTATAGCATACATTGAATAGGTAAGGAATAGAAAAAGCAGGGCGCGGCGGGAATTGAGGAAGAAACCGCGCCCCGCAAAGGACTGCGCACTGTGACAGGGCGGACAATGCCTGTGGCGGTGCGCTTACGTTATGTGGAGGATGTTTATGGCAAGAACGCCGGAGCAGAACAACGCGATTATTACAGGCAGCATACCGCGGCAGCTGCTGTTATTCTTTTTTCCCATTTGGCTGGGCACCATGTTCCAGCAGCTGTACAATACGGTGGATACCCTGATCGTCGGCAACTTTGTGGGTACCCAGGCGCTGGCGGCTGTGGGGGCAACCAGCTCTTTTGTGCAGCTGCTGGTGGGGCTTTTTGTGGGCCTGTGCAGCGGCGCGGGGGTGATTATTGCCCAAAGCTTTGGCGCGGGGGACCACGATGAAGTGAACCGCCAGGTGCACACGGCACTGGCCCTTGCCATTGCGGGCGGCGCGGCGCTGACGGTGATCGGCCTGCTCATCAGCCGCCCGGTGCTGTGCCTGATGCAGACGCCGGATGAAATTGTGGGGATGGCGTCCGAGTATTTGCAAATCTACTTTCTGGGCATGATTCCGCAGATGATTTACAACATGGGCACCAACATCCTGCGCGCGGTGGGCGATTCCAAACGGCCGCTGTACTTTTTGATCGTGGCTTCCATCGTCAACATTGTGCTGGATATTGTGCTGGTGGCGGTCATTCCGCTGGGGGTGGCCGGCGCGGCCATTGCCACGGTGGCCAGCCAGGTGGTCAGCGCCGTGCTGACAGTGCGGTGCATCCATGGCTCCCAGGGCATGCCGTGGCATTTGCAGCTCAAAAATATCCGCATTGAACGCAGCGTGCTGCTGGCGATCTGCCGCATCGGCCTGCCGGGCGCGGCACAGAGCGCGCTGTACAGCATCAGCAACATGACCATCCAGAGCGCCATCAATGGGTTTGGCACCGTTGCCGTTGCCGCATGGAGTGTGTACGGCAAGATCGACTTCCTGTTCTGGATGACGGTCAGCTCCTTTGGCATTGCCGTTACCACCTTTGCGGGCCAGAACTTTGGCGCACGCCAGTATGACCGCGTGCGCCGCGGCACCATGACCTGCCTTGCCATGACGGCAGGTACCACCCTTTGCATCAGCCTGGCACTGTATCCATTGGCCCAGCTGCTGTTCCGGCTGTTCAGCTCGGACGATGCCGTGGTGGCGCAGGGAGTGCAGATGATGCACTACCTGGTGCCGGTGTATATGACCTATATCTGCATTGAAATCTTTTCCGGCGCGCTGCGCGGCTGCGGTGATGTGCGGGTGCCCACCATCATCACAGTGTTTGCGGTGTGCATCATGCGTATTGTGTGGCTGGCGGTGGCGCTGCCGTTCAAGCATGAACTTTCAGTGGTGGAATTCAGCTACCCACTGACCTGGATCACCGCAACCGTGCTGTTTGCGATCTATTACGCAAAAGGCGGCTGGATGCAGCGCTGCATTGCGGCCCAGAACGCCAAAACACAAGGGTGAACCAAGATGAAATTTGAACTGCGCCCTGCCCGCCCGGCGGATGTAGAGGCCATTATGCAGGTGATGACGGATGCCATGGCCAATTTGCAGCACCCGGAATGGTTTGTGCCGGATGATGCGGTGTATATGGCGGAGCATATCAGCGGCCCCAAGGGCTTTTGCCTGGTGGCGGAGGAAAAAACGACCGGCGCACTGGCAGCGTATTTTACCGTCAAGCTGGCCGGTACTGCCGCCGATGCTCTGGGCTGGCAGTTGGGCATGAGCGAGGAAGAGCTGAACACCACCGCCCAGATGGACAGCTGCTGCGTGGCCCCGCCCTATCAGGGCAATGGGCTGGAGGGTAAGCTGCTGCTGATGGCGGAAGATACCCTGCGCGGCAGCCGTTACCGCCACCTTTTGGCAACCGTGCACCCGGATAATGCCGCCAGCCTGTACACCGGCCTGCACCGCGGCTACACCATTGCGGCGAACCATGTGATCTGCTATGGGGATAAGGTGCGGGATATTTTGTACAAAGAACTGGAAAGTAGGAATACAAATATGAATACAACGATCCGGGCCATGACCCCGGCGGACAAAGACAGCGTGATGGAGATGATGCGGGTGTTCTACAATTCACCCGCCGTGCTGAGCAATGGCTCGGATGAAATCTTTGCGCGGGACATTGAGGGCTGTATCAGCGATAACCCGTATGTAGAGGGTTATATGTTTGAGCAGGACGGCGCTGTACAGGGCTATGGCATGGCGGCCAAGAGCTTTTCGACCGAGTACGGCAGGCAGTGCATCTGGCTGGAGGATATTTATATCAAGGCGGAATACCGCGGCCTTGGCATTGGCAGCCAGTTTATTGATTACATAACGAAGAAATACCCGGATGCTCTGCTGCGGCTGGAAGTGGAAGAAGAAAACGCCCGCGCTGTGCATGTGTACAAAAAGAGCGGGTTTGAGTTTTTTGAGTATAAAGAGATGAAAAAAGAGTAAGGACAACGGGAATTTCAGGTTTTACGGAGAATAATCCGTAGGGGGCGCACATTGTGCGCCCGCCGCCTTAGGGTAAAATGAGATATTCCGGCAAAGCCCGTTATGCTGGCCGTTGCGAGCATCGGCCCCTGCAATTGGTTTGCGGCGTTTGGCATAACCAGCAAGGTTTCTCCGCGGCGGGGTGATAGCACCCATCTCCGGCCTAAGAGCCGCCTGACGGCGGTTGGTCTCCGAAACGCGCCTGCGGGCGCAGCGCCCTACAACCCACTTTTATTGTTCATTACAAATTATAAAGTTAGGGCAACACCGCACAATTCCCGCCTTGCGGCTTAAGCACCGCTCCGGCAG
>OLGH01000884.1_pt1 | contig 32801 bp, 24 predicted proteins | sample 1604851 | NCBI WGS metagenome assembly OLGH01 (sample SAMEA3888894, study PRJEB22519) | human gut metagenome | biome: human gut; feature: human-associated habitat; material: faeces | place: Denmark | collected 2010 | reverse complement strand
GAGCTCTCGTCCAGTCCGGCCCAAGTGAGCACTTGGTAAGTACCGGGCTCGAGGTCCATCGCGATGCTGTTCGCTTTCAACTCCGCTCCCTCGATATCTTGCCGCCGGATAAAATTACCCTTGTTGTCGCAGATAAACAATGCGGCTTTATCCACCTCGCGTTGGAAGGCGTCGGCAAATTTCATGTTGTAATCGTACACGAGGCGCAGCCGGTACTCGCAAGGGGCGATGGAGTCATCGTGGATATAGTCGCACGCGGCGAGTCCCGTCAGCGTCAGCGCGCCGATCGATTTGATTAATAAATTGGAGAATCTGTTCATATCTGTTTAAACGTTGTTTGTTTACTGCCAAAGATAATTTAATGTCCACCGGGGGGCCGCCCTGCCGTCAATCGCTGATGGGAAGGACGACAATCCCAACCGTGCTATAGGGTCATGTATGTAGGAAGCGGGGATTTCCCCGGTGGCATATATAGGTTCCTCCCTTCCGGCGGAGGGCCGGAGGGGAGGAATAGGATTACAGGCTGACGCCACTGTTGGAGCGAACCACCCAGTCTTTCACGTTAAGAATGACAGTCAGTTGCGCGTCTCCGCTCTCGTCCGGGTCTGTCGGATCCGGGACATCCACCTCGGAAAGGCCTAATCCTTTGATCTCGGAAACAGAGATATCATAGATATTGTTACGAACGATGTCAAACTCCATCACGCCCATCACATGCTGATCGTCATTATTCTCATGACGGATCCAGTACGGATAGTAGCAAACGCCATTGGTATAGACTTTCACGAGCTTATTGATCTCGACCATGTCATTGCCTCCATTTTCATCCATGAAGTCCTCGAATGATTTAACGCCTGTTACTGTATTCATCTTTTTATCACCGTCCGTCTCTGCCTCTACGGCTGTTTTCAAGGCCTTCAAATAACCGAACGGATCCGCTGCCGAGGCTAATGTCTTAGAGTTTTTGAAGTCGGAGACTGTCATATTTCCCAATCCTGCTGTCGTGAAACCGTCGAAGAAGATATATCCCGGGTGCTGTTTGCCATCTCCTATCTCCTCCGCATAGATACGAGCCAAGGTGTATGCGAATACCGATTTGTAATCCTTGAAAATATCGTCGTTATAGGTATAGAATGTTTGAGCGGTTTGCTTAGCTATATCTGTCTCTTTGCTGACATTAGTTGCTTCCACGCTACCATCGGTTTCATCTACTACCATCCACTGTTTTGGATAATAAGTGGCTTGGAACAAGGCACCGGTAGAGTAACCGTTCAAGGACGCGGCCTTGGAAGTGGTATTCTCGCGTGTGTATAGATAAGTCAGGTCATCCGCCTCTCTTCCACTCAGCGGAATGATATTTTTTGTCTGTTCATTCTGCCACCCGCTCCAGATCGCACCGATGGTCTGGTATGTTTGGCCACTCGCCACGCAATATGCATAGTCGTAACTTAGTGCCTTAGGCGTGAAACCGGTTTCCGTCGCGGAGTTGATAGCGGCAAGGTTTGTTACGTTCTCTGCTGTCTTCGCACGAGTCCAAGGATCGATCACGAAGCGCACAGGTAATAATTTATTGGCGTTTACCTCCTCATCGCCTAGATACTCGTCTTTTGTGGCATCAGAGAAATCGCTCAAGTCGCCAGTTGTCGGATCGAACTGGTTGTTCTCCTCTGTCACGCGTTTCAGCAAATAAGATCCGCTACTCAATTGGTTGAAGATAGCTACATTATTCAGGACAACCCTGTCCGTTGTCGCGCCTGTTGGGTTATAAACAAAAGTTGAGTTATTGTTATATTCATTGACTCTTACTTTAGCGGCCAAGCGTTCTACGAATACCTCAACCTCCGGAACATTGTCGGAGCTACGATCGGGGAAGGTGACGGTAGATTCATGATTTTGGTTGTCTTCCAAGGTATGGGAAGACATGATAAAACCACTTTCGGTTTGAAGATCGTTAATCAAGTAGTTGGCCAGCTGGTTACCTGTACTGATTTGATTTGTTCCCGTACCTATCGCCGGCAATTTGTCAGAACCACCCATGTTCGTGATAGCGATTACACCGTATTTTTTTCCGGCGAAACTGGCGGCTTTGTCGCTCATGGTTACCTCGATCGTGGCTTGCCAGCCATGGTTGGTCTCAGTAAGGTCGGTTCCTCCGGTTGTCGGATGGGTTGCGTCCGGATTTTCCTCGGATCCCGTGGCCGCGGTATATCCTTTCGCTACAAGGGTACTCGTGCTCTTGAAGTCGAAATCAGTCGTACTCCCACTATTTTCAAATAAATAGATTGTCAAGTCCTTGATATCACTTTCATCGATATCTCCCTTTTCGAAACCATCGCCATCCTCGCCATTACCGGCTTTCGTAGTGATACCGGCATTGATCTGTACGGCTACGAGTGCTCTTTCACCTAACGCCTCGCCATTCCCGTTGTTACCGTTCGGCCCGCTCTCCAGATCGTCCGAACAAGACACCGCCGCGCAAGCGAAGGCGAGTGCCCATAATGTACTTTTCAGTTTCATGTTGTTTAATTGTTAGATAGTTAGATTGTTTAATTAAAGTTAGTATGTTTGTATGTAATAGTCTTCCGAGGTCCGCGGCAGATCTCGGAAGACATCCGCGGCGGGTCAATCCTCCACCTGCTCCAGGGTGGCCCGGGCCTGCTCGCCCACCCGCGCGTCGTTCGTCTGCGTGCGGAAGATGGTGGCCGCCCGGTCGGTGTCGCCCTCCAGCCAAGCGGCTACGCCCTCGGCCAGCCTACGCTCCGGTCCCTCTTGCGCCTTCGCCAGGTAGCGGTGCGCCGCGGCGGTGTCGCCGTTCAGCAGGGCGGAGTTGGCGGCGTTGAGGTTCGACACGGGGTCGTCCGGATACATGCGCACGGCAATCTCGAACACCTCCTTGAACTCGGCGCTTCCCGTCTCGTAGGTCTGCGCCACGCGGAACATCTCGTCGAGGCTCAGCTGTTTCGGGTCGTTGTAAATCAACTCCTTCGCCTCCTCCACGCTGATCGGACGGATGGTGTAGCTCACCTTATAGTCCGAGTGGCGCAAGGCGGGGTAGATCTCCTTTACGAGGTAGCGGTAAGGCTCGCCCCCGTCGACGCCCCTCAGCTTCTCCTCGCGACGGTCCGGGTCGTCGATGGAAGCGTCCCGGATCACGTCAAGCAGGGCCTCCCGGGCGGGCATCGAGGAGCGTTCCACGCGGGCCTCCAGCCCTTGCCAGTCCTCCGCCTCGTAGCTCGCCTCGGTGTCCGCGCCGTCCAGGCCGTACCGCTCTCTCACGTAGGCCAGCAAGGCTTCGGAGCGGCCCTTGGCCAGACGTTCGTTATTGGCGTATGAGCCTTCGGGAGAGGCATATCCTTTTATGCTGACACCGGTGATGGTGGCGTATTTATCGCCGCGCACGGACTCGATGGTCTCTTGGATCGCCGCCAGCTCGCGCGAGTTCTGGCGGTAGTCCGGGCGGATCTCCGTGCGGTTCACGGGGAAGTCGAGGAACGCGCTACCCTCCTTCGCCCGGTTCTTCACCTCCACCGGCGGCGCCACGTAGGCCATGAGCGGCCGAGGGGTCCGGTTCAGGTGGATCGGGAAGAGCGCGCTCCGGTCGTTCTTGAGGGCCTCCCATCCGCAACCGCACTCGTCGATCGCCAAGGCCATCTCGGAACCGTCCATCCAGCGGGCGTAAGGCACGCGGGCGTGGTAGTCGAAGCGTTGCTCGGTACCGTTCTTGCGGCGCACAGCGAACTCCCCGTCGGTGGCGATGTCGCGCCCCGTGCGCTCGTATAAGATCTGGCGGTTACGCCCGTTCACGATCAGCGCGGGCAGTCTCCTCAGGCTGTCGCCCCGCTGGATGACCGGCGTGTAGGTGACGGACCGGTTGGAGCGGACCACCAGGTCGCTCAGGTTGAGGGTGAGGTCTACTAGCAGGTAGTCACCGGACCGTTCGATGAGTTTTTTCTCTACGCGCAACGTGTTCTCCTGCGCGTACGCGTTCGCCGCCGCCAAGGATCCGGCCAGCAGCAGAGCTATGGGTAAGAATCGTCTTTTCATCAGTTCGCGTGTTTTAGAATAAGTAGATCAAGCTGACGGCCGCCTGCGTAGGGCCGAAGTAGTGCTTCTTGTTGTCTTCCGACTTGTTGCCGCAATTCTTGCAAGGGAATTTGTCGTAATTGAGGTAGAGGTATCCTACGCCGAGCGTGGCCTCCAAGTTCCAGTGCTCGTGCAGGAGCCATTGGTATCCGTAGCTGACGCCTACGCCTGTTCCCCAGCCTTGGCGACGCTCGTTCTCGAGGTCGAGAACCTTCAGGTCGGCGAAGTTATAGGCGATAAAGGGTACGTGAAGCCCCAGGAAATGCCCTTGGAATGACTCGCAGAACCAATAGCGCAACTCGGGGTGCGCCCGGAAGTGTTTCATCGTACGGTCGTAAGATCCGTCGTCGTTCTTCCCGTCGAAGGGGTTGAGTCCCGCCTCCAGGTCCAGCGTCCAGTGCCGTGCCAGCCGGAACTCGGCGCCGAGGTTGAAGGTACCGCCCACTCCCCAGTACGGGAGATTGGTCTTGATGGCCGCCACGGCGCCCTTGTCATCGCCCGGCGAAGTCTGCGCTTGCGAGAGGAACGCTGCGCAGAGAAATACCATTAACGTGAAAAGCCTTTTCATTTTCATTGTATTCATTGAATTAAGTAAATAATCATCTTATGAACGGGTCGTAGTTCTTACCGGATACAGAAGTTGGGTCGGTTTTTTCCTAACGGCCAGTCACTCTCTCTATTTTCAGGAAAAGCCTTCGCGTTTCCATTGGTTCTTCCAGTCTCTCATCCATCACTAAGGGCTTGATATATGGTTCTTCCTGTATAGTGATAACGATCCTTATTTACGAAATAAGGTTTACGGCAGATAGATCTATCGCCGAACGGTTTCGTTATTGGAGCGAAAAAACGGTAAACGACCGTGGTTTTCTTATACATCCTCGTGTACGGAGTTCTTTTGACTGGCAAAAGGCGTGAGAAGAGCTTGTTAATAAAACGTAAAGGCACGATGGTAAGGACAGCCTTTGCCCTCCTTTTGGTAAAAGCGCCTAAAAGGCTTATATCAAGGAAAAAAACGTGAATATTCCTTATGCAGAACTTCTCTTTTCGGGAGAAAAAGGTTGTTTGCTAAAAAAGATTAGAAAAAAGCTTGTTTTTCTAATATATAAAACCGTACTTTGTCGTGTTGTTCTATAACAGAGTTGCCTTGTCGCTTCTTGTTGAATCGCAAACAACTCATTATAGGGCTGTTAATCCGGTTTTGACTTATTTCGTAAATAAGTCTCGTATCCCTTCCTCAGCAGATTATTCAAGAATCTCGTTATTTGTTTATTCGCCTTGTTCAGTTCCGACTGGTCGAGCGAGCTGAGATAGCATCGGGTGGTCTTCTCGGACGAATGCCCCATCGCTTGGCTAATCACGGCAACCGGGACGTGGTGCGCCAAGGCCTCCGAGGCCCATGTGTGACGCATGACGTAAGAGGTGAGCTTGATCTTCAGCCCCAGCCGCTCGCCGATTTCCCTCAAGGCCCGGTTCTGCCGGCTCAATAACCGTTTGTATTCTTGATTATTGGTGTGATCCGGAGATGTCAGCCCCAAGTCGAAGATGAAAGGCGTGTCATTCCTGTATTTCCGGATCAGGGCCTTCATGCCGGAGGTGATTTCGATCCGGATCTGCGTGCCTGTCTTGCGGCGGTTGTACACGATCTCGCCGCCTCGGATATTTTCCTTTCTCAAGTTCACGATGTCCACGAAAGGCATGCCGAAGGCCATAAAACTGAAAATCGACAGGTCAGCGGCCCGCTCAAGGTCCGGTCGCTCCCGTAAGTCCTGTGCCGCTATCTCCCGGATGGCTTCGGAGGGGATGGCCCGTTTGGCGGTCTCTTCCCTTTTCAAGCGTAAGCGTGCGAAAGGGTTCTCCCGTACGGTCACCAGCCCTTCGGACAAGGCGGCGTTGTAGATCGCCCTCAGGCTACTCATATAACTATTGACCGAGTTGGTCTTTAACCCCAGTTTCTGCAAGAAACAGTGGAAATCGGCGATCTGTGTCGCCGTCACATTTTTGATACGGCAAACGCTCTTCCCCAAGAAACGCTCGAAATGTCGTCCCGCCACCTCATATAGTTCCGCGGTACTCAGCTTTCCCTGCTCCCTCTTGCTATGAGCACGTATCTTGACGTACTCGATGAATAAAAGAGCCGTGCTTTTGTTCTTTTGTTTGGATTGTCCCATAGCTTCTCTCCTTAATTAATTACATGAAAACATACTGACCCTATGTCGTGTTTTAAAGACATTCATGGTTTTCCAAAGAGAAACTAAAATATGAAAAAAACTTGGTTTGTACTACTCTCGGGTACAAACCAAGTTCTTACGAAGATATGTATGTTTATTAAGACGATATCAGCCTCGTACCTGTTTTGCGTCTAGGCGTTCTACCACCTTGCCATAAATAATCAAGGCAAAAGCCGAGACTAAAGCGATCGCTCCGAAATAATACCAGATATAATGGGCATTTGCGCTAGCCGTCAGCCATTCCTCATGAGAGGCGAAGAGGGTAGGTTCCGGACAGTATTTACTCAAAAGGAATCCGGATAATCCAAACCCAAAGATAGAGGATAAGAAGGAATGCAAATGGCTGAATCCAAGATAAAGACCTTCCTCTCCCTTGGGAGCTTGCAAAGAGAAATACTCGAGGAAGCGAGGCGATATGAATGTCTCGGCCAAGCCTTGGAACACGATGCCTACCACCATCATGAAGGCAACAGGGTGCATGCCGAGTATATTCGTATTTCCGTCTAGCATATTCCCGGATGCCATGCAAAGAGCGGATATCGGCATGATGAACATACCGACCGTCATGGAAGTAAGCGCTGTCCGCTTCCGCATCATCTGCGTTACTAGATTGACTGTCAGAACTACGACTAAAGGGTTTACGTTGGCGTACCAAGAAGGAGAGGCCCCCTCACCGGCCAAACGAAGCACATATTTAGGCATCGTGGCATACAGCTGGTGTTGCACCATCCAGAATCCGGTGATAATGATGATTAAGGTAATCAGCCGGCCATTACTGCAAACTTTGATCAAGGCGTTCCAAATCTGCCCGAACGTCTTGCCCTCGCCCGAGTGCTGGGCGCTTTTGTAGAAGAACCAGATGGCTAGCAAGGCAAGGAACGTCATGCTCGCCGAGAAATAGTTCAAGGTAATCAACCCCTCGTTACCCAACGCCTCGCGAAGCGGCTTCACGATGGTCTTTCCGGAGAAAGCCCCGATATTTACCATCGCGTAGAAGATAGAGAAACCCTTTGCCCGGGTTTCCGGCGTAGTTTCTTTAGCGACCGTACCGGAGATAACGCTCTTGATAAAAGCCCCGCCGCATACGATCAAGGCCATGATAGGGATAATGCCGTACTGAAGATTGCTCTCCAGCAATCCCGTAAAGGTAGTCGTCGTGCTGTATTCAACAAGTCCGGCGGATTGAAGCCAAGTAGGGTAAACTGCCAGTCCTAGATAACCACAAGTTAACAAAGTGAAAGCCAGTAGCATCGAGTTGCGGAAACCGATCTTATCGGCCAATGCTCCGGCGAACGTGGGCAGCAAATACAAACAGGCGGAAAAGATACCGGCGATGCTGGCAGCCTGAATGTCGTTAAAGCCTAAGATGCGGCTAAGATAAAGGGTGATAACGATAAATACGCCATAATAAGCGGCTCGCTCGAACAACTCGACGGTGTTCGCCACCCAGAACGCTTTACTGAACTTGATTTTCTCTTGTTTCTTAGTTGTCATGATATTTTTATTTAGTAAGATAGATTAGATGGATAAGTAAAAGAGGAGGCGCAGGTGAGAAAATGAAGAGCTGCGCCTCCTCGTCTTTGTTTTATCGTATAGTAATTACGAATTAGGGCTTTACGGTATACGGTTGGTGGATCGCCTTATCGAAAGCTTTCCAATGCTCATCCGTCATGTTGCCCGGCGTAAACAACGCCACGCCAGCCGCTCCGTTTTCCATGGAGCCTCTTACGGCCTCCTCGATCTCGGACGGGATCAGTCCGTGGCCTTCCGGGTCCTTGATATTCGCCTTGTTCTGCCAATCCTCGCAGATGAACAGACCGCTATAAACCGGCTTCTTGCCTTGCACGGAGGCTACTTCCTCTTTCACGATCGGAGCCAGCCAAGAAGCGTCCTCCAGATAGAAATCGTTATAATTCATCGGGAAGAAAGCGTCGATATTCCATTTATTCCATTCTTGACGAACCATCCATTTAGCGTGAGAGTCCGGCCCCGGGAATACGGCGGCGCTCACTTTCTTGCCTTTGCCGTGAACCTCGTCGGCGATGCGGTTTACCAATTTCGTGATCAAGTCGCAACGGAACCGCGCCCATTCCTCGCATTTGGAAGGATCCTCTACGGATTTGATGTCGATACCGGTAGCGGCCTTGAAATCGGCCACGCATTTGTCACAGTAACAATAGTCCGCCGTAGGATATTCCTCGTCCATCACCAATCCGTATTTTTCCCAAAGTCCGCGGGCTAAGATGACATCCACGTAACGGATATAATCCAGATGGATATAATCCACCTCCGGGATATCGGCTACCTTGCCATATAGATTCAGCAAGAACTCCGCCGTACCTTCTTGGTTCGGGCACAGGCATTTGTAATAAGGCACATACGCCTGTACGGAATAGGCCGACTCGCCTTTCCGGTTCACGGCGTAGAGGGTGGAGTCCAATCCATGTTGCAACATGGCGGGAATCCATGCGTGATATTCCATGCCAATGGCATGGGCCGCTTTGGCGGCACGCTGAATTTTCTCCGTGTCATGGCCGGCGTTGTAGCACATCCCGTCTACTCCGTGGGCATGCCATTTACTAAAGTCCGCCTGTAAGGTTTGCTCGGTGGTATTCCCACCTTCGCCTTGCCATGCGTAGACCTTGACTGTTTTCTCGGGAGCCTTGACGCAAGCCGTCAGAGTGACGGCCGCCAAGGCGATAAAGAGCTTCTTCATATCTCGCAAGCGCATAAAGTCGGTATTAAGTTACGGTCGCCATAAGCGTTATCTACACGGGCTACGTTAATCCAAAACTTGCTGTCGTGCAACCATTCCAGCGGGAAGGCGGCCTTCGTGCGGGGATACGCGTGTTTCCACTCGTCGGCGGTCACCTCGTATTCCGGATGCGGGGCGTTCTTCAAGACGTTGTCCTCCTTGGATGCCTTGCCTTCCTCCACCTCCTTGATCTCGCTCCAGATACATTCCATTACCTCTACGAAACGATCCAGCTCGGCCTTGCTCTCGCTCTCGGTCGGCTCTACCATCAAGGTGCCGTGTACCGGGAAAGATAGGGTAGGAGCGTGGTAGCCGAAGTCCATCAAACGCTTGGCGATATCGCCCTCGTCGATGCCCGAACGCTCTTTTACCGTGCGGCATTCCAAGATCAACTCATGACCTACACGGCCTGTCGCTCCGGTATAAACGATACCGTACGTATCCTTAAACTTAGCGGCCAAGTAATTGGCGTTCAAGATGGCCGTCTTCGTCACTGTCTCAAGACCTTCCGTACCCAGCAAGCGGATGTAAGCGTACGTGATCGGCAGGATACCGGCGCTACCATAAGGAGCCGCGGATACCGTATTCAAGTCGCTGCCCCAAAGCACCGGATGCTGCGGCAAGAACGGAACCAGATGCTCGGCCACGCAGATCGGGCCTACGCCGGGACCACCACCTCCGTGAGGAGAAGAGAAGGTCTTATGCAGGTTCAAGTGACATACATCGGCGCCGATCGTACCCGGATTTGTCAATCCAACCTGCGCGTTCATGTTGGCGCCATCCATATAAAGCTGTCCACCGCAAGCGTGAACGATCTCGCACATCTCCTTGATGTCCACCTCGAAGATACCATGCGTAGACGGATAGGTAATCATGCTGGCAGCCAGACGCTCCTTGTTCTCCTCGGCTTTCGCGCGGAAATCTTCCAGATCGATATTACCATTCTCGTCGCATTTAACGGTTACGGTCTTATACCCGCATTGGATAGCACTGGCCGGGTTGGTTCCGTGGGCGGAAGCCGGAAGCAAAACGATATCACGATGGCCTTGGCCGATGCTTTCCTGATAAGCACGGATCACACGAAGACCCGTGTACTCGCCAGCGGCGCCGGAGTTCGGTTGCAACGTACAGCCCTTGAAGCCCGTGATCGTGCATAAGTAAGAAGACAGGTTCTCGATCAGCTCCGTATAGCCTTCCACTTGCTCCTCCGGAGCGTATGGGTGGATATTCATGAATTCCGCACGGCTAAGCGGCAACATCGTAGAAGCCGGGTTTAGCTTCATCGTGCAAGACCCCAGTGAGATCATGGATTGAGCCAAGGAAACATCCTTTCGTCCCAAACGGGTGATGTAACGCATCAACTCGGTCTCCGTATGATATTTCTTGAATACGTCTTGCTGCAAGAAATCGGAGGTACGGGCGAATTTAGCGTCGAAATAAGTCTGGGCGGGGATAGACTCGTCCAGCATATAGTCTTTACCTGCGGCGCCGGCGAAGATGTATAGTAATACGCCTATGTCCGTAGGCAATGTCGTCTCGTCTATGCTGACGCCCACTTGTCCGGCCTCGAAGTAACGCAAGTTCACCTTGCACTCCAAGGCGATCTCACGCAGCGCGTTCACCGACACGTGTGAAGGAAGCTGTATCTTCAAGGTATCGAAATAATCCTTGTTTAATTGCGTATATCCCAGTTTCTCCAACTCCTTGGCCAAGAATCCGGCCGTGGAATGAATCCGTCCGGCGATGTTACGCAACCCCTCCGCTCCATGATATACGGCGTAGAAGCCGGCCATGGTAGCCAACAACGCCTGAGCCGTACAGATATTGGACGTAGCCTTCTCACGTTTGATATGTTGCTCGCGGGTCTGCAAGGCCAAGCGATAAGCCGGATGGCCGTAAGCGTCCTTGGAGATACCGATGATACGTCCCGGGATCGTACGTTTATAATCGTCCTTCGTAGCGAAGAAAGCGGCGGAAGGACCCCCGTAGAACATCGGGATACCGAAGCGCTGGCTGCTACCGAATACAACATCCGCTCCCCATTCTCCCGGAGGAGTCAACAATACCAAGCTCATCAAGTCGGCGGCTACGCCTACCTTGGCTCCGGCGGCGCCCGCACGGGCTACGAATTCCTTATAGTCCTCGATCGAACCATCCGCGTTCGGGAACTGTACGATGGCGGCGAACACATCCGGTGTGAACTCGAATTTCTTATAATCGCCCACTACCACCCGGATGCCCTGCGGGACCATGCGGGTGTGGATGACGGCCAGCGTAGAGGCGAACACATTCTCGTCGATGAATACCGTATTCGCTTCCGCTTTCACCTGCGCACGGCTACGTGAACCATGGAACATGGTAACCGCCTCGGCTGCCGCTGTCGCCTCGTCGAGTAGCGAGCAGTTTGTCAAAGGTAATCCTGTCAATTCACTGATAACAGTCTGGAAGTTCAGCAACGCCTCCAAGCGTCCTTGGGATACTTCCGCCTGATACGGAGTATAGGAGGTGTACCAAACTGGGTTCTCGAATACGTTACGTTGGATCGGGGCCGGGCAAACCGTGTCGTACCAACCCATACCGATATAAGAGGTGAATACCTCGTTCTTGGAGGCCAGCTCGGCGATATGCTCGGCGAACTCACGTTCCGTCATGGCCTCCGGGAGGTTCAACGGCTCTTTCAAACGGATGTTGGCCGGAATGGTCTGATCGATCAACTCGTCCAAAGACTTCACGCCAATCGTCTCCAACATAGCGGGAATATCTTCCGCTGAGATGCCCACGTGGCGGTTTACAAACTTATTTGTGTCCATAATTCTAGTATTTTATAAATAAGGATTATTTAATTTCTCATCAATGATTCGTGTCTCGGGGCCATGGCCGGGGTATACCACGGTCTCGTCCGGCAACGACAGTAATTTGTCCTTGATAGCGGCAAGCAGTACATCTTGGTTGCCTCCCCATAGATCAGTACGGCCGATGCTTCCGGCGAACAAGGAGTCTCCTACGATCACGAAACCGTTCTTCTTGTTATAGAAAGCCACGCCTCCGGGCGAATGACCGGGAACGCTCAATACCGCCAGCTCGGATTTCCCGAACTTTATGATTTCCCCGTTTACCAGATATTTCCCTACCGGGATGCTTTTCGCCTTCATCGGCAGGCCGAATGCCTTGGCTTGCTCCTCGGGAGAGGGAAGGCCCTCCACGTCCGCTTTATGGGCTTCCGGGCTCAATCCGTAGGTGTCATGGATGAATTCGTTACCGAATATATGATCCAGATGGAGGTGCGTACAAAGGTAACGTTTCAGCGTCAGCCCGTTCTGGGCGATAAAGTCGCTTACTTCTTTTTGTTCCTCTTTGCGCAGGCAGCCGCAATCGATAAGGACCGCCTCCTTGGTATCATCGTATAGCAAGTAAGTATTCTCGGAGAAATAGTTTACTTCGAAAGATTTTATCGTAATCATAAGGGTACGTACACTACTTTTTTAGTTTCAAAAAACTCTTCTTTAAAATGGTCTTTCAGATCCATGCTTATCGCTCGGTTCCGGAAAGGCAATATCTCGTGCGCCAGCTCTCCACCTTTCAGGCAAATCAATCCGTTGGGCAACGCGTTGATCTGTTCTTTCTTTATATTCTTGCGGACGATCTTTACCAGATCCGCCAGAGGCATCACGGCACGGCTTACCACGAAATCGAAAAGCTGCTTTTCCTCCTCGCCCCGGCAATGGCGGAAGGATACGTTCTCCAGCCCGATCGCCTCGGCCACGGCTTGTCCCACCTTGATTTTTTTCCCGATGCTGTCTACCAGATGGAAATGGGTCTCCGGGAATAAGATCGCCAAGGGGATGCCGGGAAAACCGCCTCCCGTACCCAGATCCATCACCGAGGAACCCGGCTTGAAACGCAACATATGGGTGATACCCAGCGAGTGAAGCACGTGATGCGGATATAGGTTCTCGATATCCTTCCGGGAGATCACGTTGATCTTGGCGTTCCAATCCGTATATAGGTCATATAGGGCGGCGTATTGCTCTTTTTGCCGGTCGGTGAGATCGGGGAAATAAGATGTGAGAATTGAGAATTGAGAATTGAAAATTGAAAATTTCTCTGTATTTTGTTCCATAGGACGTCTGTTTATAGGTTTATCTATCATTAATTTTCAATTCTCAATTTTCAATTAACTGACTTATCGGGCTGTCATCCCGCAGCAAATAGCGGATTTCCTTGTAAGGGAGATGGACGTTCGTGACGCCTACCACGTATGCCGCTATCTCATATTCGTTGAAAGAATAGGTGATACCCGTCTCGTCTACGAGGAAGTTCCCGTTCGGGAAGATCTCGTCCACGCTAAAGAAACCGATATTTTCCAGTTCCTTGGCGTCGGATACGTTGTTTTGCTTGGCGATCTGATCTACCAATATTCGCGCCAGATTGTCTTGATAGTTGTCCACGAATATCTCCTCCTCGGTGATCGGCTTACCGGTCTTGAGGTTCACTACATGGTTATTGTAGGAATGCGCGCCATGCGCTCCGCCCGTATAGTTCTCGAAGCTTACCGTATAGCTGATGATATCGTCTTGGTTGAAGGCGATATCATCCGATGACATCTCATAGTAAGAGAACCAAGAGCCCACCGGTGTCTCGTCGGATTTCGCCACCTCAGCCTTGTAATCCTCTTCCAGATCCTTATAAGCGGCCAGATAGTCATCGGTATATTTCCGTACCGCCTCCTCGGGGGATAATTGCTCATAATTCTCGCCGAAATAAGAGGAGACGAACTGTCTCTGTAGATTCTTAAGAACCTCTTTATCCGAATATTTCCGGGGATAAACGAACTTGATCTCTAGATTGCAATTGGGATTATCCGGATTATCTAACAAATGGTAAGTCTTTTCCACGCTGATAGAATCAAACGTGATACTGTTTTCGGAAGCCTTCTTCGTTCCGGTATCGCAACCCGTGGCTAAGATACCTATCAAAAGAAGCGCCAGCATGCTTTCGCGTAAATGCGTTCTCATCGGACTACAGATTTAATTTATTTGTACGCGAATGTACGTTATTAAATTGTATAATCAAATTGCACGATGAAGTTTAATAAGAGGACAATCTTTCCTCGGTGGTTTTCGGGTTGAGTTGTCTATTTGTCCGATACTTTCCGGGTGTTCTCTTGCGTGAGAAGGATAGTTCCCATTTTATATCACCTAGGGGCGTACCTAGCCTTATGAGAATATAAATGTTATTTTCAAGCTTTCATCTGGATGAAAGCAAACTGTATAGGTTATCATATTTAGAAAATAAGAGCTTTCTGCCACTATAGACATCACATCCATAGGCTTTAGATCAAAAACAGTCTTTCCTAAATAATCTGTATATAAAACAGAATCTGGCTTAATGACTGTATTATGCCTTTTATACTTTAATATTCCATTTCCTTCATAAGATGCAAGGCCACCAAACGCTGTCGTTATATTAATGTTATAATACAAATACACTTTTGCGCCTGCATCAGGTTTTCTTGAGCTTGTACTTTCTTGGTCATAATAAACCTCTATTTCGGCTTGAGGATCTTCTGGTTTTTCCCCTTCATCGATAATGTCATTTTCACTACAACCAATAAAAATGACCATGAAAAATATAAATAAAGAAGTTCTCATGTTTCTGAATCAGTTTTAATTAGTTAACAACTAAAATAGGATTGCCCTAAATGTACAATTAGTTTTTATCATACCATTATAGTTTGAAGGAAATTATGGGTAATGATGATAAAATTTAACTATAGCCTATTGGCACAAGTCTACCATCAATAGGATGTGAACGCATTAAAAAGGTTAAACAATAGTGAGCTACCTATATTCTCACGAACGAGATAGCTCTTTTCTTTATTTAACTAAATAACCAAACTTTTCCTCCGAAAAGCCATGTTGTTAAATTCGATTAATTATAGGCCAAATGTATAATTATTGGAAAAATAGAGTTTTTATGGGCAGACACAAAAAAAAGCGTGAAGCTGCCGTTATATTGTTATGTGTCTTTTAGGTATCCCCATACCCTTTCAGCCATAACAAACGACAGCTCACGCCTATATTATATTTGAGATAATACAACAGCATGAGCATGAAGTTTGTTATTCTGGCTGAGTTAAATGGGGAATTTTAAAAGACACAGAATAACACTCGATGCTCTAATACATAATATGTCGCCATGCTTTTCAGCTAACGCTATAGCCACATGACGATGCAAATATAACTATATATTTTGTAAATCAATGTTTTTATTGGCGAATTATTAACAGATATGCAAGTGCATATTACTCGTTCTTATGCTTTCTCTTTAGCTATCAGCCCATCGAAATACCTCCGCAGCAACCATGCCATGGCCTGCTGTCGCACCATCGTCAGCCGATAGTCCTCGCTGATGGGCAGGTGACCCGGTGGTCGCCAATAGGCGAAGAGGCTCATGGCGTGGCGTTTCTCCTCGGGGGGGGTCGTTGATCAATCTCCGCTCTTGCAGGGATTGGTAGACATGGGCGGGGTAGAGACGTTCCAGTGGGTAACCGGCCTTGTATTGCTGGAATACCTTGCGGAGGAAGGCAAGCTCACGCTCTTTCTTGTAGGCCGTGATATAATAGCCATTGGCATAGATGTCACAAAGCAGGGCAATATATAATGAAAAGCGTCAGATCCGTATTTGCGCTTTATTTGACGGATTTTACGGTTGCTTAGTAAATCCGTGTCGAGCGGGAAATAATCCGGCTCCTTTTTAATAGGTCGTGCCATTACTCCTTCTTTTCCGGGTATCCTTGAATCAGAAGAATTTTACAATAAGCAGAAAATGAGGTTTTGTTTGCAAGGGGTTGAAAATCAGAGTCGTAAAAAACATCGTAATGTTTGCGTTAAAACACGTACATGTTTTTCCGAAAAGTCGTACATGTTTTTGGATATTCACGTACGTGTTTTTCCGGAAATGATATTGATGTAAAATAGGAACATTAAAAAATACAATAACCTTACCTAGTGAGATTCTGTCACAAGAGATATTCCGGGTATTTTATGGTTAGATCGATTTGGGTACGGTTCTCCTATTGGTATCCGAGGACGATGTGGATTTTGGATATTTTCTATTATCTTTGTCTGCTGAAAGTGTATTATCAATTCAAAATGTAAATAATATCATGAGAAAATTATTGTTAGCCTTTTGTGCGTTCGCAACGATTTGTAGCGCCGGGGCGCAGTGGAAGCCCGCCGGAGACAAGATCAAGACGGACTGGGCTGAGAAAGTAGATCCCCGGAATGTATTGCCAGAATATCCACGCCCCGGGATGGAACGTGCGGATTGGCAGAATTTGAACGGCGAGTGGGAATACGCTATCCTTCCAAAAGGACAGGCAGAGCCGACGAGTTTCGATGGGAATATCTTGGTGCCGTTCGCCGTGGAATCCTCCTTGTCCGGCGTGCAAAAAGAAGTGGGGGAGAAGAATGAGTTGTGGTATAAACGAACCTTTACGGTGCCCTCCTCATGGAAAGGAAAAGATATCTTGTTGAACTTCGGCGCCGTGGATTGGAAAGCGGACGTGTTCGTGAATGATATCTTGATCGGTTCCCACACGGGAGGCTTTACCCCGTTTTCCTTGAATATCACTCCCTATCTGAATGGCAAAAGTACGCATAAGCTGGTGGTGCGTGTATGGGACCCGAGCGATAAAGGCTACCAACCCCGTGGAAAGCAAGTGGCCAACCCGGAGGGAATCTGGTATACGCCGGTCACCGGAATCTGGCAGACCGTATGGCTGGAGCCGGTCGCTTCCTCGCATATCACCTCTATCAAGGCGATCCCGAATATCGATAATGGCGTGATGAGCGTGACGGTCGGGGCTTGTTCCGACTCCCCGGTGTCGGACATCGTGGAGGTCAGCTTGCTCGATAAGGGGCAGGTGGTTGCTACCGCCAAGGGCGTACAAGGGACAGAATTACGCTTGGCCGTGCAAAATCCTACGTTGTGGGAACCTTCCAATCCTTATTTATATGATATGAAGGTGAGCTTGTCGAAGAATGGCAAGAAGGTGGACGAGGTGAAATCGTACACCGCCTTCCGTAAGATATCCGCCGAGCGTGACGCCAACGGCATCATGCGTATGCGCTTGAACAACAAGAACCTGTTCCAATACGGCCCGCTGGATCAAGGCTGGTGGCCCGACGGGCTTTACACGGCTCCCACGGACGAGGCGTTGCTGTATGATATCGTGAAGACGAAAGCGTGGGGCTTCAACATGATCCGCAAGCACGTGAAGGTAGAGCCGGCCCGCTGGTACTATCATTGCGATAAGGAAGGTATGCTGGTTTGGCAGGATATGCCTAGCGGCGACATGGGTAACCAATGGGCGCCTCATACGTATAACGGTGGAACCGACAAGGAGCGTACCGAGGAGTCTATCCGTAATTATTACAAGGAGTGGAAGGAGATCATGGACCTGTGCGTCTCGAATCCTAGCGTAGTAGTATGGGTGCCCTTCAACGAGGCTTGGGGCCAGTTCGATACCGAGAAGGCTGCCGAGTGGACAAAAACATACGATCCTTCCCGTCTGGTGAATCCGGCCAGTGGCGGTAATTTCCGTGCGTGCGGCGATATCTTGGATTTGCATAATTACCCGGGCCCGGCGATGTACCTGTTCGATCCGGTGCGTGTGAACGTATTGGGCGAGTATGGTGGTATCGGCTTGGCCGTGGAGAACCATTTGTGGTGGAACAAACGCAACTGGGGCTATGTACAGTTTAAGAATAGCGATGAGGTGACCGCCGAGTACGTGAAGTACGCCCGTGAGCTGAAGAAAATGGTTCCGAAGGGCTTCTCCGCCGCTGTCTACACGCAAACCACGGACGTAGAAGGTGAGGTGAACGGCCTTATGACCTACGATCGCAAGGTGATCAAGATCAATGAGGCCGAGGTGCGCAAGGCGAACCAAGAGGTGATCAAGGCCTTGTCTGAGTAGAAGGCTTAGAAAAAATAGTTATTTGACTCGATGATAGATCCGGTCCGGGCAAAGAGAGATTCTTTCCCGGATCGGATTGTTTTAGCGAAATGAATATGATTCGGAATGTGAGTTTGCGAGACGCCAAGGCGATCGTGGATATATACAATGAATATGTCGTGAATAGCGTGGCTACGTTCGAGACGGAACCTTTGCGGGTGGAGGAGATGGATGGTCGCATAGCCGGGATCTCGGCGAGTTATCCTTATCTGGTATACGTAGATCATGATGAGGTCGTGGGATATTGCTATGCCCATGCGTGGAAAGAAAAGGCAGCTTATAAATATACGCTTGAGACCACCGTTTATTTATCCCCGAGATACAAGGGCAAGGGGATCGGCCGGCAGCTTATGGAAAGGCTGATCGAGGAATGTCGGGCAGGCGGCTACCACGCCTTGATTGCCTGCATTACCGAGGGGAATGAGGCTAGCTGCTCGCTGCATGAGAAGCTGGGGTTCAGAAAAGTATCCCACTTCGAGAAAGTAGGGCTGAAATTCGGGCGGTGGCTGGACGTGGTAGATTATGAATTGATAATTAAGCCTAACGAGAGGTAACTTTCGAATCTCAATTTTCAATTCTCAATTAATATACCTATCTTCGCGATAAACAAAATGTAAAGAATGAAATACAATACAGAAGGAAAAAGATTGACTTTGCCCGAATACGGACGCAATATCCAAAATATGGTGGACTATTGCGTGACTATCCAAGACAGGGAAGAGCGTAAGCGTTGCGCCAACACGATTATCAACATTATGGGAAACATGTTCCCGCACTTGCGTGACGTAAATGACTTTAAGCATATCCTCTGGGATCATCTGGCGATCATGGCCGATTTTAAGCTCGATATAGACTATCCGTACGAGATCATCAAGAAGGAGAACCTGTATAGCCGTCCGCCTCGTATCCCGTACAACAATAACCGTATACGCTACCGCCATTACGGAAAGACCTTGGAGCTGATGATCCGCAAGGCCACGGAGCTGCAACCCGGTATGGAGAAAGACCAGCTCGTGCGGCTGCTGGCAAACCAGATGAAGAAATCGTTCCTTACTTGGAACAAGGAAAGCGTGGACGACCGTAAGATCTTCAAGGATCTGGACGAGCTGTCTAGCGGCAAGATCGTATTGAGCGAGGAGGAACACAAATTGGCCGAGAGCCGTGATATCTTGGCCCGTAATAACAGTGGCGGCAACAAAAGGAACTTTACGCGTAAAGGCAGATGAGCTCGTTCGTTATAGAAGGTGGTTATCGCTTGTCCGGCGAGATCGTTCCGCAAGGCGCCAAGAATGAGGCGTTGGAGGTGATCTGCGCGACATTGCTAACACCGGAGAAGGTGACCATACACAATGTGCCTGATATCTTGGACGTGAATAACTTAATCCAGCTCCTTAGGGATATGAGGGTCAAGGTGGAGCATCCGTCCGCCGATACCTATACCTTTCAGGCGGACGACGTGGACATGGAGTATTTGAGTACCGAGGAGTTCCTGCGCAAGAGTGGTAGCCTGCGGGGTTCCGTGATGATCGTAGGCCCGTTGGTAGCCCGCTTCGGCAGGGCGCTGATCCCGAAACCGGGTGGCGACAAGATCGGGCGACGCCGGCTGGATACGCACTTCGTGGGAATCCAGAAGCTGGGCGCTTGCTTTAGCTACGACGCCGGGCGGCAAGTATACGAGATAGAGGCACGCCAGTTGAAAGGCGCTTATATGCTGCTCGACGAGGCTTCCGTGACCGGAACGGCGAATATCTTGACGGCTGCCGTGCTGGCCGAGGGGGTGACGACGATCTATAACGCCGCCTGCGAGCCTTACCTGCAACAACTTTCCACGATGCTGAACCGCATGGGAGCGAGAATCTCAGGTGTCGGTTCTAACCTATTGACGATAGAAGGTGTACGGTCGCTTTCCGGCACGGAGCATACCATCCTCCCCGATATGATCGAGGTGGGTAGCTTTATCGGTATGGCCGCTATGACCGGATCGGAGATCACCATCAAGAATACAGGATATGATAAGCTGGGGATCATCCCGGACGCTTTTCGCCGCTTGGGTATTACCGTGGAGCAGCGAGGCGATGATATTTATATCCCCCGGCATGATTCCTACGAGATCGATACGTTTATCGATGGGTCTATCATGACCATCGCCGACGCTCCTTGGCCGGGGCTTACGCCGGACTTGCTGAGCGTATTTCTCGTCGTGGCTACGCAATCTGTGGGGAGCGTGCTGATCCACCAGAAAATGTTTGAGAGCCGTTTGTTCTTTGTGGACAAGCTAATCGATATGGGAGCCCAGATCATCCTTTGCGACCCGCACCGGGCTACGGTGATCGGGCTGGGCAACCGCTTCAAGTTACGGGGCTCTACGATGGTATCCCCGGATATTCGCGCGGGTATCGCCTTGCTGATCGCCGCTATGAGCGCCGAGGGTACCAGCACGATCCATAATATAGACCAGATCGACCGGGGATATCAAGGGATCGATAAGCGATTGAACCAGATCGGGGCACGTATCACGAGGATTTAAAGATTTTAGGCGATGATTAGAGAAGAAGAGGTTTTCAAGATCGGGCAGTTTGCCAAGCCCCATGGCATCAAGGGGGAGTTGTCGTTGGTGACGAACAGCGATGTGCTGGAAGATGCCGAGGACCCGTACATTGTTTGCGAGATGGATGGTATCTTGGTACCGTTCTTCGTGGAGGATTTCCGCTATAAGACCGATACGGTGGTCTTGGTGAAACTGGAGGACGTGAATTCCGAGGAGGATGCCCGCATGTTTGTGGGCAAGGAGGTGTTCTATCCTTTGGACGCCGTGGACGAGGAGGATCTCGTGGGGGATATGACGTGGGACAGTTTTATCGGTTATACCGTGACGGACGTGCAGAAAGGTTATTTAGGAGAGATAACAGACGTGGATGAGACGACAATCAACGTCCTTCTGCGTGTCGATCATAAAGGCGAGGAGCTGTTGATCCCCGCCGTGGAGGAGTTGATCACTGAGGCCGACCATGAGGCCCGTAGTCTCACGGTGTCTTTGCCGGAGGGACTTATAGAATTGATAATTGATAATTGAAGATTAGGGGTTGAAAAAGAAGAATACGAAATCGTTTTGGCACCGGATCCGGTTTAAATATAAACTTTCCTTTATCAATGAGGGGACGTTGGAGGAGGTGTGGTCTTTCCGGCTTTCGCAGTTATCGGCGTTTGTCACTTTGGCGGTGTTCGCCTTTTTCTTGATCGCCGTTACCGCCTTTATCATCATCAAGACACCGATTCGCAACTACTTGCCGGGCTATCTCGACGTGGAGGTTCGCAAGGAGATTATGCAGAATGCCTTGCGGGCGGATTCGTTGGAGCGTATGATGGAGATCCAGTCCCTTTATCTGGATAACGTGGCCGGAATCCTTTCCGGTACGATGCCCTTGGACTCGATCCGTCAGATAGATTCTTTGGCTAGCAACGATATTAACTATGAGATTCCTCGTAGCAAGGAAGAGACTCGCTTCGTGAAAGATTACGAGGAAGAGGAGAAATATAATTTATCGGTATTGACCGACCCGGGCAAGGTACCGACCGGGTCTTTTTCTATAAGCCCGTGAATGGCGTGGTCACCTCTCATTATGAGACGGATGTCCATCATTATGGCGTGGATCTGGCCGCGGCCCCGAAGGAGAGTGTCTTGGCTACGTTGGATGGTACGGTGATCTATACCGGTTTCGATCCGAACCACGGAAACGTAATTCAAATACAACATAAGAACGGATTCATCTCGGTTTATAAGCACAACGAATTGTTGCTGAAAGAGGTGGGAGACCATGTGGTAGCCGGTGAGGCGATCGCTCTGGTCGGGAATACGGGAGAGTTGTCTACCGGACCGCACCTGCATTTCGAGTTGTGGTATAAAGGCAATCCGGTGAATCCGGAAGAATATATAGCTTTTTGATAATCCATGAAAAAAAGACAGTTAGCGATATTAGGCTCGACCGGTTCCATCGGAACCCAAGCCTTGGAGGTAGTGAGCGAGCATTCCGATCTTTTCGAGGTGTATGCCTTGACCGCGAATAACCAAGTGGACTTATTGATCAATCAGGCCCGGAAATATATGCCGGAGGTGGTGGTGATCGCCAATGAGCGGAAATATCCCGAGCTGAAAGAGGCCTTGGAAGACCTGCCGATCAAGGTATGGGCGGGTGCCGACGCTATCGCCCAGATGGTGCAGTCGGAGCCGATCGATATGGTGCTGACGGCGATGGTGGGCTATTCCGGCTTGCGACCGACGATCTCGGCGATCAAGGCGGGAAAGGCGATCGCCTTGGCGAATAAGGAGACATTGGTCGTGGCCGGCGAGCTGATCATGAAGCTGGCCGCCGAGCATAAGGTGCCTATCTTGCCGGTGGACTCGGAACATTCGGCCATTTTTCAATGTTTAACAGGTGCGTACGATAATCCGATCGAGAAGATCTTGCTGACGGCTTCCGGTGGTCCGTTCCGGCGGAAGACGCTGGAGGAGCTGGCTACCGTGACGAAGGCGCAGGCCTTGAGGCATCCGAACTGGACGATGGGGGCGAAGATCACGATAGACTCGGCCTCGATGATGAACAAGGGCTTCGAGATGATCGAGGCGAAATGGTTGTTCGATGTCACGCCGGATCAGGTACAGGTGGTGGTGCACCCGCAGTCGGTGATCCACTCGATGGTGCAGTTTGAGGATGGCGCTGTGATCGCCCAGCTGGGAATTCCCGACATGAAATTGCCGATCGCCTACGCTTTCTCGTTCCCGACACGTATGAGGAGCATGGCGCCCCGTCTGGATTTCAACCAATATTCGACCTTGACGTTCGAGGAGCCGGATATGGAACGTTTCCGCAACTTGGCTTTCGCTTTCGAGGCGGCCCGCCAAGGAGGGAATATGCCCTGTATCTTGAATGCCGCCAATGAGGTGGTGGTGGCCGCCTTCCTGCAAGATCGTATCGGCTTCTTGCAAATGAGCGACGTGATCGAGCAGACCATGCGGAAAGCCTCGTTTATCGTCAATCCCTCGTATGAGGATTACGTGGCTACCGACACCGAGGCTAGGCGGTTGGCGGCCGAGTTATTTTGAAATAATTTAAAACAGAACAAACAATAGTAGATGGAAACTTTTTTGATTAAGGCGTTACAGCTTATCTTGAGCTTATCGATACTGGTGATTGTCCACGAGTTCGGGCATTTTATCTTTGCTCGGATTTTCAAGGTGCGGGTAGAGAAGTTCTACCTCTTCTTCGATCCGTGGTTCTCGCTATTCAAGTACAAGCCGAAAAACAGTGACACGGAATACGGCGTAGGCTGGCTTCCGTTGGGAGGATATTGTAAGATCTCCGGTATGATCGACGAGAGTATGGACAAGGAGGCGATGGCCCAGCCGCCCAAGCCTTACGAGTTCCGCTCCAAGCCGGCCGGACAGCGTTTGATGATTATGGTAGCGGGCGTGGTGTTCAACTTCTTGCTGGCTTTGTTTATTTATTCCATGATCTTGTTTACGTGGGGCGATACGTACTTGCCTTTGAAGAACATGAAGATGGGTATGAATTATAGCGAGACGTTCCAGAACGTCGGTTTTCAGGACGGTGATATCTTGCTGAGAGCGGACAATGAGGAGTTGGAGCGTTTCGGTAGCGACAGTTTCCGCAAGGTGGTGGAGGCAAAGACCGTGACGGTGCTCCGTGACGGGCGGGAGACCGTGATCTCCATACCGGAGGATATGATGCAACGTTGCATGCGTGACGGAAAAGGCTTCGCCGATCCTTTGCGTATCCCGATGGTTGTTCGTGAGCTTCCCGACAAGAATGCCCCGGCGGCTCTCGCTGGCATGCTGCCGAAGGATAGCGTGGTGGCTATTAACGGTGTGGCTACCCCGACGTTTTATGATGCCTCCGGGTTATTGTTAGAGAATAAGGGCGAAGAGGTGACAGTAGATTTCTACCGGAACGGCCAGTTGGAGTCGTTGACCATGAGGACGGACTCGGCCGGGAAAATTGGCGTAGCGGTGATGTTGCCTACGGATCTCTATCAGACCGTGACCCGCGAATACGGCTTTTTCGAGTCGTTCCCCGCCGGTATTAAATTAGGTATTAATACCTTGAAGGGATATGTGAACGACATGAAATATGTGTTTACGAAGGAAGGTGCCTCCAGTTTGGGCGGTTTCGGTACGATCGGCGGATTGTTCCCGTCTGTCTGGGATTGGCGGATTTTCTGGGAACGTACGGCTTTTCTATCTATCATCTTGGCGTTCATGAATATCTTGCCGATTCCGGCCTTGGATGGCGGACACGTGATGTTCTTGATCTATGAGGTAGTGGCCCGTCGCAAACCGAGCGATAAATTCCTAGAGTATGCCCAAATGGCAGGTATGTTTATCCTGTTCGCTTTATTGATCTATGCGAATGGAAATGACATCTTCCGCTTCTTCTTCAAGTAACGTACGTCTCTACAACTAGATACAAAAAACCTCCCGGATCACTTTTCTATGTGATCCGGGAGGTTTTTTTGTATGAATAAAGTCCTCTTTCTTATTTCAGGATGTCGTTGATAGAAGCGAGGATCTTCTTGGAGTTCTCGTCTTTCGGGTCGAGTTCGACAGCCTTTGTCAAATATTCTTTCGCTTGCTTGAAGTCTTTGTCGGCTTTCGCTTTCTCGGCGTTGTATTTATCCGGCTCGGAAGTAGCGATCGGGGTAGCGGCCTGTAATATCTTCGCTCCGTTGCCATACAGCATGGCGCCAAGGCTGTAGTAAGCGTTGCTCTGGTAATCCTTGTTCGATACGGCTAGGACCTCTTTGTACATTTGGCACCGGCCAGATCTCCCTTCTTTTGGGCGGCTTGTCCTTGTTTGATGCAGTAACCGTAAAGCAACTTTTCCAGATTGGTCTTATTCTTGTTTCCATCGGGAATCACTTTTAATCCCTCTTTTACGGTAGTCAGGAATTCTTCTGTCTTGTTTAAGTTACGGTAAGCCATGGCCTCGCCTACATAAGAGTCGTCTACGTTGTAGTTCATCTTAACGGCCATGTCGAAATACTTGGCGGCCTCGGCGTAGTTCTTCGCTTGATTAGCGGCGTATCCGCAATTGAAGATACGGGCGGTGTCTTGGTAATTGTTTTGTTTCAAGTATTCGCCGTATTTTGTTACGACGGTAGCGTAATCTTTTGCTTTCAAAGCAGCGTCACCTTCATCTCTTAATTTGTCAGCGTCTTGTGCGAATAGGTTTCCCACACATAGGCATAAAGCCACTAATAAAACAATTTTCTTCATGGTAATTATTAAATTTAATTGATTTTGTGCTCTAAGTTAAGGTGTGCGGGAAAAGAAGCCAAGATATTTTACGTTTTTTAGAAAACAATAAAAATAGAAAACATAAAAAAGGGATTGCCGCAAGCAATCCCTACTAATGAAAGATTCTTTGGAACTTATGCTTTGAGTGAAGGAAAAGCCTCAGCCACGGCGGGGTAGACAATCTTTCCTTCCACGATGTTTAATCCCAGTTCTAGGCCCGGATCTTCTTCGCAGGCTTTTTCCCAACCTCTGTCGGCAAGCTTGATCACGTACGGCAGGGTAGCGTTGGTCAAGGCTAACGTGGAAGTCTGCGGGACCGCTCCCGGAATGTTGGCTACGCAGTAATGGAGGATATCGTCTATCTCATAAACCGGATTGGCGTGCGTAGTCGGATGGGAGGTCTCGAAGCAACCGCCTTGATCGATGGCTACATCTACCAATACGCTGCCCGGTTTTAATAATTTCAACATATCCCGGGTGATCAAGTGCGGGGCCTTGGCTCCGGGGATTAATACGGCGCCGATCACTAAATCGGTTGTGGGTAATTCCTGTTCGATCGTATGCGTGGAAGAGAACAACGTCTTCACGTTTTTCGGCATCGTCTCGGACAGATAGCGTAAGCGGGGAAGCGAGATGTCGGCGATCGTGACATCGGCGCCTAGCCCGGCGGCCATCAAGGCGGCGTTGTGGCCTACCACACCACCGCCTAAAACCAATACCTTACCCGGTTTCACGCCCGGCACGCCACCTAGCAATACGCCTTTGCCACCTTGCGGTTTCTCAAGGAAACGAGCGCCTTCCTGTACGGACATGCGTCCGGCCACCTCACTCATAGGAATCAAAAGGGGTAACGTATGATCTGGGTTCTCCACGGTCTCGTAAGCCAGACAGATGGAGCCGCTCTTTATCATGGCAAGGGTGAGAGCCTCGTCGGATGCGAAATGGAAGTAGGTGAAGACAAGCTGTCCTTTGCGTACCAAGGGATATTCGCTGGCGATCGGTTCTTTTACTTTTACGATCATCTCGGCAATTCCATATACATCCTCAATGGACGGGAGTATCCGGGCCCCTGCCGCCACATAGGCATCATCGGCGAAACCACTGTTTATACCAGCCGTGTGTTGTACATACACGGTATGACCTCTTTTCACCAACTCTTTGGCTCCGGCGGGAGTAAGAGCTACCCTGTTCTCGTTGTTTTTGATTTCTTTTGGAATTCCAATAATCATAATGGTAGCATTTAATGGGTTTATATGCCTGCAATATACAAAAAAGAGGAACAGATTGGTATTCTGTCCCTCTTTTTTTATCTTATTTCTTGTTCCTTATAAACCTTGTCCGTGGCAGTTCTTGTATTTCTTGCCACTTCCGCAAGGACATGGATCATTGCGTCCTACTCGTTTCTCGGCACGGACCGGAGCTTGCTTCGGCTGAGGTGCCTCGGCTTGGGTGTTGTTTCCGCTCAAGTCTGTTTTCTCCGTGCGGTAACGGCTCATATCCTCGTGCTTCTCCGGGGCGGCCTCTTGTACGGCGATACGTTGACGGGCTCTTTCCTCGGCGATCGCTTGGGCTGCTTGCTGGGCTACGGCCGCTTGACGGGCTTGCATGGCTTGGCGTTGCTCCTCGGTCGGCTCCTCACGTACCGGGATCTGTCCACGCATCAAGATGGCGGCTGTCTTACGGTTCATGTTGTCTACCATTGTCTTGAACAGGTTGTAAGATTCAAGTTTGTAGATCAACAATGGATCCTTGTTCTCGTAGCTAGCGTTTTGTACGGAGTGGCGCAGCTCGTCCATCTCACGTAGATGCTCTTTCCATCCCTCGTCGATCATATGCAATACGATTGATTTCTGGAAGGATTTAACGATTGCCTTACATTCCGTGTCGTAAGCCTCTTTCAGGTTACAAGATACATTATACATGCGCTTGCCGTCCGTGATAGGAATCATGATGTTCTCGTACATCGCTCCTTGATTCTCGTACACTTGCTTGATGACCGGGTGAGCGACTTGCGTCATGCGTTCCATGCGACGTTTATAAGTCTTCAATGCCTCCTCGAACAATTTCTCTACGAGTTGCTCCGGTTTCATGCTCTTGAATTCGTCTTCCGTGAACGGACTTTCCATGGCGAATGTCTTGAACAATTCTAACTTGAAGCCCTCGAAGTCCTCGGCGTGTTGATCGGCGATAGCCGTAGAAGTATCGTAAATCGTGTTCAATACGTCCAGACCGATACGCTCTCCCATCAAGGCGTGGCGACGGCGGGTGTAGATTACGTTACGTTGTGAGTTCATCACGTCGTCATATTCCAACAGACGTTTACGGATACCGAAGTTGTTTTCCTCTACCTTCTTCTGGGCACGTTCTACGGACTTGCTCAACATATTGTGCTCCAGAACCTCGCCTTCCTTGAAACCAAGCTTATCCATCAAGCTGGCGATCTTCTCGGAAGCGAATAAACGCATCAAGTCGTCTTCCAGTGATACGAAGAATACGGATGAACCCGGGTCTCCCTGACGTCCGGCACGACCACGTAACTGACGGTCTACACGACGGCTCTCATGGCGTTCCGTACCGATGATCGCCAAACCGCCTGCGTCTTTCACGTCCTTGGACAGTTTGATATCGGTACCACGACCGGCCATGTTGGTAGCGATCGTAACCGTACTCTTCTGACCTGCCAAGGCCACGATCTCGGCCTCTTTCTGGTGCAACTTAGCGTTCAATACATTGTGCTGGATCTTACGCATCGTAAGCATACGGCTCAATAACTCGGAGATCTCTACGGATGTTGTACCCACCAATACCGGGCGGCCTGCCTCCGTCAGCTGAACGATTTCCTCGATAACAGCGTTATATTTCTCACGTTTTGTCTTGTAGATACGATCGTTCATATCGTTACGGGCGATCGGTCGGTTGGTCGGGATCACTACTACGTCCAATTTGTAGATATCCCAGAACTCGCCTGCTTCCGTCTCCGCCGTACCGGTCATACCGGATAATTTATGGTACATACGGAAGTAGTTCTGCAAGGTGATCGTGGCGAATGTTTGTGTAGCGGCCTCTACCTTTACACGTTCCTTAGCCTCGATCGCTTGGTGCAGGCCATCGGAATAACGACGTCCGTCCATGATACGACCCGTCTGCTCGTCAACGATCATGACCTTGTTGTCCATAACCACGTACTCATCATCCTTCTCGAATAAGGTGTAAGCTTTCAACAACTGGTTGATGGTATGTACACGCTCGCTCTTAACGGAATAGTTCGCCAAGATCTCGTCCTTTTGAGCTTGTTTCTCTTCCTCGGTTCCTGTCATGTTCTCCAATTGAGATAATTGGGAAGTGATATCGGGAAGTACGAAGAAGGTCGGGTCGTCCGTCTTACCGGTCAATAGGTCGATACCTTTATCCGTCAATTCGATACTGTTGTTCTTCTCGTCGATCACGAAATACAACTCATCGGTCGCCTCGTGCATATGGCGCATATTCTCGGACATGAAATATTCTTCCGTCTTCAACATTTGAGCTTTTACGCCTTGCTCGCTTAAGAACTTGATCAACGCCTTGTTGCGGGGATATCCCTTGAAGGAGCGGTACAGAAGGATAGAGCCTTCCTCAACGACCTTCTGGTCGTCGCTAGCCATTTTCTTCTTGGCCTCGATCAATAATTTGGAGCAAAGGTCTTTCTGCGCGTTCACGACAACCTCCACGTTCGGGCGGAATTGCTCGAATAATTGTTCCTCGCCACGAGGGATCGGTCCGGAGATGATCAGCGGCGTACGAGCGTCATCGATCAATACGGAGTCCACCTCATCGACGATGGAGTAGTTATGCTTGCGTTGTACCAAGTCTTTCGGGCTGATCGCCATATTGTCACGCAAGTAGTCGAAACCGAACTCGTTGTTCGTACCGAACGTGATATCCGCCTCGTAAGCCTTACGGCGAGCCTCGGAGTTCGGCTGGTGCTTGTCGATACAGTCTACGGAAAGTCCGTGGAACATATAAAGCGGTCCCATCCACTCGGAGTCACGTTTTGACAAGTAATCATTCACGGTTACCACGTGTACGCCGTTACGTGTCAAGGCGTTCAAGAATACCGGAAGGGTAGCCACCAAGGTCTTACCTTCACCGGTCGCCATCTCGGCGATCTTACCTTTATGAAGAACGACGCCACCGAATAGCTGAACGTCGTAATGGATCATATCCCAAGTGATCTCGTTACCACCGGCTTTCCAGTGATTGGCGTAGATCGCCTTATCGTCCTCGATGCGGACAAAGTCGAAACGAGCGGCCAGATCCCGGTCGAATTGGTTAGCGGTAACTACCACTTCCTCATTCTCGGCGAAACGGCGGGCCGTATCTTTCATGATGGCGAATACCTCGGGCAAGGATTGCTCCAGTACCACTTCCATCTTGTCCGTGATGGCTTTCTCAATTTTATCTACCTCGGCCCAGATCGCCTCACGTTCTTCCAGTTCCTTATCCTCGATGCCTTTGCGAAGCTCTTCCACTTGCGCTTTCTCCTCGGCTACGTAGTCTTGGATACGTTGTTTGATCTCATCTGTTTTCGCACGCAACTCGTCGTTCGAGAGTGCCTTGATTGACGGATATACGGCCTTTACCTTATCTACGTAAGGTGTGATTTCTTTAAGGTCACGCTGCGACTTATTGCCGAACAGCTTCGTCATAAACTCATTAAATCCCATGATTCTTATGTTAATGGATAGTTGAGCAACTATCGTCTGTTATTACTTTGTTGTTTGAATAATTAGATAATAATAAATAAAAGAAGAGCCACACAACCCTTGATAATTATCAACTTTAATGATCAATTCTCTATTATTTGGTTGTCAGCTCCCAGAGTGGCAAGCTTTGCGTAGCGTTTGGTGGCCTGATTCTTAGCACATGGGTTACCGTGGGGGCTACCTCAGTGGCCTTGACTTCGCGGTAGATATGTTGGGGTTTCAACCCGTTGCCCATAAATACCAGCGGGGTGATAACAGCATTATTGCGTATAATCTTGACTTTTTCTTTCGGATTGTCGAGGTTCACTTTCCAACCGGGTTGCAACTCGATGATCAGATCGCCCCGTCTCAAATGGTGCGTACCTTGACGGAATTTGGCGGTTCCCTCGTTCCAGTCGCCCGTAAGCAAGCTCCTGCCCGTGGTGACGAGTTGTACGCCACTAAATTCCTGTATGAATTCGGCGGCCTTGTTCTGTAAAGTCGTCAAATCCAGCTTGGCGTCTTCTATCGCCTTGCGGTTCAAGTAGATCTGGTTGTTGTAGTATCCTTGTACCCAACTGGTATGTTGGCCGTAAATGGCCATCAAGTACATATTAAGCAGGGCCAGACAACGTTTCGGGTGGAACTCGCCACCGTTCACCATCAGGCCGTCCGGATAAGACTCCTCGCTTTTATAATAACCGGAACCGGTGAAGACTACCAATGTATTGGCCAAGCCCACTTTCTTGTCGATCGTATCCAGTAGCTTCTCGATATCTTGATCGAGTTGATAATACGTATCTTGAATCTCCCGGGTGTATTCTTTGCTCATCGTACCCCGGTAATTGCCCGCGTAGTACGTGATAGACAACATATCCGGGCAACTGCGTGTACCAAACCCTCCGTACTCTAGGAACTGGAGGGCCAAACGATTGATCTCCTTATTGATAAACGGCGAGGTCTTTAGGTTCGGATAGCAGTTCGCGAACTTCTCGCTGAACGTATAGCGGAAAGGAAGATCATCCAATACGTAAGGAAAGGCATCGTATTTCTCCATCGGAAGGGTAGGAGTCCATACCATGGTTTCCAAGCGTGACACCAAGGATTCCGGGCCGTTATTATAGCGGTCTACATACCAAGGGATACCCTTATAGTACGTCGTGGTAGCCCATTTCCCGTTGGTGTTATCCATCCAGAAAGCTCCGTTGGCCGCATGTCCGGCGGAAAGGATGGCGCTCTCGGCATCCGGGGCGATGGAATATACGTCGCTTCTTCCTTGAGAGGCGATTTTCAACTCGTCGCCGATCGTGGAACTGAATAAATTCTTGGGCGAATAATTCTCTTTCGTGTAATTACCCAGATATTCGGGATCATTTAAGATCGAGACCTCTTTCTCTTTCTCGAAATCAAACGTCTTCTCCCCCGCGATACCGCTGAAGCAAGGGTTGCTTCCGGTAAAAAGAGTCGCGAACGCGCTGGCTTGGTCTATGTCCGAGAACTCGAAGCGGATATTGTTGTACACCAACCCCTCGTTCATCAAACGCTTGAAGCCACGTTCGCCAAATGTATTATAAAAGTATTCTATATAGTCGCCCCTTAGCTGATCCACAGTAATACATACCACCAATTTGGGGGTACGTTGCTGCGCCTCAAGGTTTGTTACCACGAGGATAGCGATAAGTGACGTTATAATTTTTCTCATCCGATTCTCCATATCTTTCTGTAAACACCCCAACCCGAACGAACCCAAATCGAGGCTACAAGCGGAATAAAGGCACTGTTTAGATGTTGCGGAATGAAATACCATCCCAGTAACATCAGCGTAAGCGCCGCAAAGTTAATAAAATGATAGTAATATGCAGCCTTCTTCAGCTTTTTTACGCAAAACAAAATAACAGCGATCAAATCGAGCGGCTGTAACCATACCAAAGACCAGTTCGGCCACGTGCAGGGATGGACGGATATGAAGCTAAGAAAGAAGAGGATTACACCTCCGGCTCCGGCTACCGAGAAAAGGACACAATCCACCCACAAGAAGTATTTTTTTTTGCGCCATTCGATCCAAGTAAACCCTAAAACGATTCCGAACAGAAGCCAAGCGCAGACTAAAGGGGTGAATAAATCCCAGATATCTTTTTCCGGCTCGTCGGCTTCCCCGGCTCCGATCACGTGGGTCTCGCTCACCAATGGGCGGATTGTCCCGTCCGGGCCCGTGATGGTGGCTTTAGCGAACGCTTCTTTTAGATAAGGGGGGAGGAAGAGCATCTCGTGCTGGGTGGCCTCCCGGTCGGTGGGGCTGCCTAGCGCTAGGTCGCATCCGAATGTGAGCCACGGATGGTTTCGGGTACAATAATTAATAAGATCCCGGAAGGGCTGGTATTGATAGGGATACTGATAATCTACGTTCCCGTCGATCTCCTTTTCCAAGATCGCGGCAGGGCGGGTAGCGCAATTATCGAAGAAGAAGTTATAACGATATACCCTGTTCTCCGGCCTGTAATTGATAAGCAGGGCATCCCATATATGCTCTTTCTCTTCTTGGGTGAGGTTCAATACTTGCTCCGTGATATCGCTGCCCCGCATTTGGTACTCGATCACGTAGTCTTGGAAATCGGCTACTCCCAGTTTATAATCCGTCTCTCCTTTAGCGAATCGGTAGATAAAATTAGGTTTGGAG
>OLGH01000839.1_pt1 | contig 34045 bp, 33 predicted proteins | sample 1604851 | NCBI WGS metagenome assembly OLGH01 (sample SAMEA3888894, study PRJEB22519) | human gut metagenome | biome: human gut; feature: human-associated habitat; material: faeces | place: Denmark | collected 2010 | reverse complement strand
GGAGAGCCGAGGCCGGTTGAGCTACTGCCCGCCCGGCCGGACAAAGTTCATCACCACCAAGAAATTGAGCAAGAAGTTTTAAAAATCATTACCGCTGACCAGATTTTGATTTTATGCAAAATATACAGCCGATTTGGCTGTACCCTTGACACTGGAATTTGTAGTTGCTATAATGTTACTTATAGTCGTCATTCAAGGAGCTTTGTTCATGAATCGAAACGCAATTAGTCTTTTTTCATCATCTGGAATAGGTGATTTGGGGTTAAAAGCAAATAACATCAACACTGTTATTGCTTGCGAGTTACTGAAAGGACGAATGGATTTATTCCATTGCAACTACCCTACCACAAAATGTTTTCAAGGCGATATATGGAAACTAAAAAATAGTATCATAGACTATTATCGCACAACCTATAATGAGCCCCCATTTTTGATACTTGCAACCCCTCCTTGCCAAGGTATGTCCTCTAACGGAATGGGAAAAATGCTTAGTGATTATCGAAAAGGTCTTCGACCCAAAATGGACGAGAGAAATAGGTTAATTATTCCTGCGATAGATATCATACAAGCATTACAACCAGAATGGGTTATTCTTGAAAATGTTTCCAACATGGTGAACACTTTAATATACGATGAAAATAATAATCTAACCAACATTATTGACTATATCAAGACCTCATTGGGAGATAACTATTTTGGAAACCCTGTAGTCGTTGATGCAGTTGATTATGGCGTTCCCCAGCATCGAAAAAGATTAATCACAGTTTTGACAAGAAATCAAATGGCAAAAAATGAATTTTTGAGAAAAGGAAACTTATTGCCAGATTTCACCCACTCAGAAAGCGATTCGTTCAGCACCCATCATTGGGTCACTCTAAGAGAAGCTATCGGCGATTTGCCACCGCTTAGAGCTGAGAAGCATAAAAACATCTCTCCTGGTTTTTCTGGGCTTCATAAAGTTCCAATACTTGATGAAAAGAAGCTGTTTTGGATAGATAACACACCAGAAGGTGATACTGCTTTTAATAATCAATGCATAAATCCGCAATGTGGTTACAAGGGAAATAAAACACATGGCACAACACATAACAAGGACGGCATCAACCAATCGAATATTGACACGCCTTTGTATTGTTGCCGTTGTGGTTCATTGTTACCTCGACCATGGGTGGAAGATAAGATAACCAAAGAAAAAAGATTAATGAAGGGCTTTGTCAGTGCTTATAAACGAATGCGATGGGATGAACCCGCAAGCACTCTTACACAAAACTTCCAATATGCTTGTTCTGACAACAAGTTACACCCCAGTCAAAGCCGCGTTCTCTCTCTTTATGAAGGATTGATCTTGCAGTCGATTGCTAACTATAGTTTTTCATTTTGCATCGATGGAAAAAAAAGCACAGATAGTTTAATTCGGGATACGATTGGAGAAAGCGTTCCTCCACAGATTATAGACCTAATCTGCGCACACATACTTGAATTTCCTGATTAAAAATACGGCAGAACATCTCCCAAGATGCTCTGCCGTATTTTAGTATTCAATCTTTACTTCACACGATATCCTATCCACTTTTTCTTTGAAAGAACATTTATGTACGGTTCGGAATCTATAACAGCAATCCACCCTTGGCACATTTTCTTAACACCGGATGATTTCATAATGGAAACACTCGTTGTTCTTCCACCGCCCTGCTTAGGTTGCACAATTTTCCCCCAATCATCTATGATCAAATCATTACGGTAGAAACACGCTACAACCGTAGGTATTTCTTCTATAAAATCCCAAAATATTGAAAGCAAATTATTGGTTTCACGATGATGTGCTTTCCAATCAAATGAAGTCAACTTTTCTATACGTTGTTCACCTATAAGTGGTTTTGGCATAACAGATGCCGGTGGTGTGCTTCCACAAGTTGCTTTAACCTCAACACCACCATATCTAAAAGGGCTAAATAAAGATTTATCTTTAGGATATTTCTTACCATTTTCTTCTGTGTAAAGAGAACGATAATATGCCAATCGCTGTTCCGTATTCGTTCTTAACAAATCAGGGTATCCATCCTGATGCAAGTTTGAATGTAAATTCCCACACGAAAATCTTTCTACGCTTTTTGCAAAATACTCTCCTACCAACCCGCTTATGTTTCGCATGCCGAGAGCCTCAAAAATGTTGATATCAAACTGCTTTGTTTGTTCATCCAATGTGCGAATCGCATCATTGCAGAAATTGATTGCCCGGAGTAAATTTTCATTACTTATTATAAGTTCTCCGTCAATTTGAACATCATTATGTTCATTTAGAATATAATTCATATTTACTCTCCTACATGTTTTCAAAAAACATTGAAAATGTACTATTCAATGCAACGATTATCTTTTCGAGATTTACGATTGAAATATTTCTTTTTCCGTTTTCTACGCTAGCGATATACGTTCTATCTAGCCCTGCTGCCAATGCTAACTTTTCTTGGCTTAATCCTCTATCATTTCTGAGTTCTCGGATACGAGCTCCAACCTTTTGTTTTATCATAGCTAGCATTCCCCATTTGCTTATTACAACGTTATATTTATGGTACAGCCCCGATGACTATAAATCAACGGACTATACATCACGCCCCCAACTGTGTCAACAATTTTCTGAAAGGATAATCTGGAATCACCCGTTCCGCAAAAGAAGTTCAGCCAGTTCCTGCTGAAAAATGCCGGGAAGTATGGCCTGACCTTTTCCAAGCACATCGAGGGAAAATACCGCGGCTTCCGGGGCGTATGCGTCCACCCCGCCTTTGCTGCGGCATAAAACACACGAAAAGTGAAAAACTCCCGCCCCACGCGCCCCAAAGCATTTGTTTTTACCTGTTATCGCTGTTTTCTCCGGGCGCGTATCTGCCCTTTCCGGGCGGATGCAGGGCGGCAACGCGCCCTTCGGGGCGGGAAAGAAACCCGGATGCGCCCCAAAAGGGCGCGTCCATCCCAGCCATGCGCCCTGTAAAATTCACGCAGAAAGGTACTTTTGTGCAGTTTGGAGCGCGTGGGGCGCGTAAATTCAAGTTCTCGCACTTTTTTGGGCTGCTGCTTCGGGTCAGGAGCGGCAGGCCCTTACATATTTACCGACCCACAAGGGTGCAGCTCAACCGGAGCTGCACCGGGTCTGGAGAAGTGCAAAGGAGACATGCCTATGACGAATGTCCGCAAAAATTCCGCCAAACTGACCCGTGAGGACTTGAAAATCGCGCCCGAATCCCCTACAATGAAATTGTCCGAAAACCCTGCCGTAGAACCTTCTGACCAGACCAGAAAAACCGTCCGACACGCCCCGCTCGTTTACCGGGTGGAAGAGATTGCCCAACTGTTGGCGATCTCCAACCGTGCTGCGTACAATCTGTGCAACACCACGAAAGATTTCAAGGTGATCCGCCTTGGTACCAGCATCCGGGTAAGCAAGCAGAGCTTCGATGATTGGTTTGCAGCGGTCTGAGGGAGGGAACATCTATGGCATCTATTCTCAGGCGCGGAGATTCCTACTCCGTTCGTTTCAAATACAAAGACCATGCTGGCCGGATCTGTGAAGGCTGGGAGAGTTTCAAAACCAAGAAGGAAGCGCAAGACCGCAAGATCTCGGTAGAGAAAGAACTCTTGGACGGTACGTTCCTCATACCTGATGCAATGACGGTAGCGGAAATGCTGTACAAGTGGCTCCCCATCCAGTCCAGCAAGCACAAGTGGGCACCCAAAACCTACACCCACACGGTAGCCATGATTCAGAATCTTGTCGTGCCCTATCTCGGCAAGAAGCAGATTCAGAAGGTTCAGACGTATGACCTCGAACAGTTCTACGCCACTTTGAGCCGGACACCGCGCGGACTGTATAAGCAGGGTGTCAAGCAAACGCTCACCGACAAACAGAAGCGGCAGTTTCTGACGGGTGCTTCCATCCGGGAAGTCCATGCCATGCTCAAGACTGCTTTTTCCTATGCCGTTGAGTGGGGTCTGCTCCTCAAGTCACCGATTCCGAGAGAAGCCCCGAAATCGACCTCGGAAGAACGTGCCATCTGGGACGAAAAGACCATGCTTGCTGCGTTGCAGACCATGACCGACCCTACGCTCCACCTTGCTGTTCATCTGAGCATGATTCTCTCGCTGCGTGTCGGAGAGATCCTTGGCTTGCAGCCGGGAGACATCGATTTTGATGCAGCGGATGGACGTGGGACCATCACGGTCGGCAGGAGCTTACAGCGCACCGAAAAGGCTGCACTGGAAAAGACCGACCCGAATCAGATCTACCACATCTTCCCCGACCAGCGTGAGGGCAGCAGCTCCGCACTGGTGCTGAAGAAGCCGAAAACCAAGAAATCCAGCCGCACCCTTTATCTGACGAGACCCTTGAAAGAGGAACTGCTGGCTTGGCTGGAAAAGCTCCGTCAGGACGAGCTTGCCATGGATGGCAGATATCGCAACTGTGGCCAGCTCTTCCGCCTGCCCAACGGTATGCCTGTTGCCCCGGAAGCCCTTTCTAAATGGTACCGCACTTGGCGTGCAGAGCACCCGGAGTTTGAGAAGATCGTGTTCCATGGTCTGCGCCACTCCAGTGCCACCTACCAGCTGATGATCTCCGGCGGTGATGTGAAAACCGTGCAGAGACCGTGCAAATGGCGTATAAAAGAAAAATCCCACGAGGAATCTTACGATTCTTCGTGGGATTTTGGTGCGCTCGAGGAAACTCGAATCCCTGGCCCTCTGATTAAAAGAGCCCCTCGGGCTGGGTACTCTGATTTTGAAACTTTCGAGTTTGCGTTATTTTTATGCAAAGCATCGTGATTTTTCACTGCGTAATTTCTGCACCCTTTGTCATATTTTGCAAATCAGAGTACCCATTGCATCCCTTGAAACCGTGCAAAAACAGTGCAGAAACCGTGCACTTACTCTGGGACAAATAAAAAATGATGATTTTTGATCCATGACTTGGTGGCGATTTGAGTGACCACAAAGGTAAATTTGATACACGGAAAGAAGAATGCCCACTCGTCTGAGGAGTTCTCAGGGGAGTGGGCAGTTCTGTATAATGGCGTTTTGTATATGTCACTTGTCACTTTTAGCATAGAGGTTGCCACTTTTCTATGGCAAGTTTCCGCACTTTCCGCATTACTTTCCACACTTTCCGTACCCCATGAGATATGAACACCTGCTAAACTTTTTCAGAGATTGCTACTTTTTAAGGCATAGTTGCTAAATCTTGCCCAAAGGATGCTACATTTTGGCTCAAGGTCGCTAAACATAGCACACAGAAAATCCCGCAATAATATAATTAAACTTATGATAATTCGGATTATATTATTTCTTGTAAACTGCATCTGCCTGAATCAGAATCAGGTCGGAATTCTCCGCTGCCATTTCCACCAGTCGATCGGTAAAGCCGCTCTTGGAGAACAGCCCGTACACAATTTCGTAGCCCTTAAACGCCGTTGTAAGTTTTTTGGACTGCCCCTTTTCCTGCAAAGCAGAGTAGACCGCCACATCCACAGGTTTCGCATGGTACTTGCACTCACCGAGGAACAGCCGTTTGTGCTGGTTGTCCACAGCCGCAACATCAATTTCCGTATCGCCCTCATTATCATTGCGCCAGTAAGAGCCAATGCGTGAGGGTGCAAAGTCGATCTGCCCCTTTCGGCACAGCTCCGCAAAGATGTTCCGGCAAATGCTCTCGTAAGCGAACGCCACGAACTTTTGCTTGAAATCTTTGCTCATCTCGTCCAGCACGATCTGCTGATTGTCCAGTTCCAACTCCCCCTTGAATGGGTACACATAGCGGAACCAGAAGCGGATGAAGTTGTCCGAAACATAGTACAGACTCTTCCGGGAACGCTCTGGATTCTTTTCGGTGATGGGAACGTTCTTGATAACAAAACCAAGGTCGATCAGTGTTTTCAGGTACGGCGTAATAGCTGACGTGTCCTGCTCCATCGTCATACCGATCTTGTTCAGCTTGTGGTTGCCGTCCGAAATCGCTTTTAGCACAGAAAAATAGTTGATAGGCGTCTGCACTTCCTCGTTGAGCAGGAAATCCGGTTCTTCATACAAAAAGCCATTTTTTGACAGTACCACACGCCGAATCTGCTCCACCAGCGGCTCGTCCGTCTGGAAAAACTCCATATATTTCGGTACGCCGCCCGTGATGGCATACTGCTCCACAGCCTGCTCAAACGACAGGTTCTGTGCCGCATACACATCCGTGAATTGCAAAGGCATCAGCCGAATCTGCGCCGTTCTGCGGCCATAGAGCGGACTGTCGTAGGCAAGTGCGTGTTTTTTCATCATGCTGATGAGGGAACCGCAGAGAATCAGCATCACGTTATGGTCTTTCAGCACTTCATCCCATGCGTTTTGCAAGATGGACGGGAAATCCGGGTTCGTCTTGACCAGATACGGAAATTCATCAATGACAAGTACCTTTTTCTCGTCCGGGTGGTCGTCTGCTACCACTTGGAATAAATCCAGCCAGTCGGTGAATGTGACTTTGCTGAGCATGGGATTCTTCGTGGTACGGGAAAGCACCCCGGCAAACCGCTTCATGCTCTGGGCTTCGCTTTCTGTTGTTGCCAGAAAATAAAAGGCTCGTTTATCCTTGATAAACTCTTTAATCAACGTCGTTTTTCCAACGCGCCGTCTGCCATAGATCACCACAAAACCGCTGCCACGCTCTAATTCTGCATTCAGCGTCGCCAGTTCGGATGTTCTGCCGATGAAGTCCATACCGTTCACCTCTTGCTTAATATAATTTGAATTATGATAATATCGATTATATTATAGCTGTTCTGCACAAAACCGTCAATAGGACGAAACATCAAATTTTCAACATCAAATTCATACAATGTAGAAAACTCCGGGCTTCCCCCTTTTGCAGATTGAACCGATCCCGAAGAAACGGTATAATAACAGTATAACAAATCAAAATTGTTCGTAGGGAGTGCCGCAGCCCATAAGCTTTTTGATATAGGATTCTTTTCCCAAAAGCACTGTGCAACGCCTTGTAAAAGAGGTATAATAAGCTCAAAGCACATGATTTTTCACTGAAAGGAGCAGCCAAGATGACGCATGAAGAGCAAAAAGACTACGCAAATGCGAAGTATGATGTTATAAAAGCACTGGATTCCATCAGAAAGTTGAAACCCGAATACCAGAAGCAATTGGCAGAAGAACTTTTCGGTGCAGAACTGTGCGCTTCTGCATGGAAGATTTTCAAAGATGCTACTCCATTACAAAGACAGTGAGGTAAGGATATGGAACACTTTATCACAGAAGTCCGCATCAATGAGGTTCGCCACCTGAAAAACATTACAATCAAGTTGAATCCTGAAAAGCGCCAACACCTTATCTTAACTGGTAAAAACGGTTCTGGCAAGACTTCTGTACTACAGGCAATGAAGAGTTATTTGCATGTTATCAATAATGGCGAATTAACTGACTTAAAAGCTAATTACTACAATTGGCTCTCAAGAGATAAAAAAGAATATGAAACAGCAAAAACAGATGACGAACGACTAATCATTCAAAAGCGGATGAAAAGTGACCGTGCTCGAATTGAGCAGTATGATCGCGGAGTTACGCTAGACTTTAAAAATGAATTGTATATTGACACCCTATATGCTAACGGAGATTTTATCACCGCATTTTTTTCTGCAGAGCGTGATTCTCAAGTTGAGCGTGTAAATGGTGCAAGAAATGTTATTCTTGCACAACACTACGGAATTAATGAAACTCCTTCTAAAATCTTGCTCAAATATATGGTTCACTTAAAGACACAACAAGCTTATGCTAAAAATGAGGGAGATTTAGATGTTGAAAAAAAGATAAAAGTATGGTTTGAACGCTTTGAGAATGCACTGAAAGTGCTTTTGGACGATGCTTCCATCATACTGATTTATGATTATAAAAATTATAACTTTCTCATTGAACAAAATGGACGTAACCCTTACAGCCTAGATGAACTTTCTGATGGCTATTCTGCTATTATTGGGATTGTTGCTGACCTTATCCTCCGTATGGATCGCAACTGGTTATTGAAGGGTGAGTTGAGCCAGTACGATGTAGAGGGTGTTGTGCTAATTGATGAGCTGGAAACTCATCTTCATGTGGAACTTCAACGTAAAATTTTGCCATTCTTGACAGAATTTTTTCCGCGAATTCAGTTTGTTGTCACAACACATTCGGCATATATTCTTAATTCTATTAGTAATGCCTGCATCTATGATTTAGAAAAACAAGTGCAGTTCACAGACTTTTCCTCTTATTCTGTGGATGATATTGCAGAAGGATATTTGGACGCAGAAGCGTATTCGGAAGAAACGCAGAAAAAAGCACAGCGTTATGAAGAACTTTATGGCCGAAACGATCTTTCTGATGAACAACGTGCGGAACGTGCAACTCTTCGCATTGAGCTGAAAGACGCAAAAGAAGTTCTTGAAAAAATCGAGGGAAAGAAGGTTTCCTGATGGTTAAAATCGAACGAAAGGACACTCCAAAAGCACGAGCTGCCATTGCATCCTTAAAAAGCGAAAAAGTCAAGCCATCAGGAACTTACAATACTCCCGAAGTGAATGATGCTCTTCAAGAAATGTTTGCACATAAGTGCTATCTCTGTGAGCAAAAAGGATTGAAATCTATTCAGATCGAGCATCTGGTGCCGCATCATGATGACATAGATTTAAAATTTGACTGGAACAATATTTTTCTGGCTTGCACACACTGCAACAATATCAAAAATGATCGATTTGTTCCCATTTTGGATTGTACCAAAACTGCAGTAGATGAAAAGATTGCATTTCATCAAGAGGGCGGTGGGTATGAACCCATCAAGTTGGAGTTTACTGCATTGGATAGTGAACCTGAAACGCAAAATACCGTGAAACTGCTGTATGAGATTTATTATGGTTCTACTCCTCAAAAAGTTGCTGAAGCAAACATGATTCGGAAAGATGTAGAGACAGAACTCGAAAAGTTCCAAAAATGTGTTCGTGAATATCAGGAATCCGATGGTGAAGACAAAAAAGATGCGGAGTGTCTTCTTCGACTAAGCTTGAAATGGAACACTCCGTTTGCTGCGTTTAAGCACTGGATCATTCGTGATTATTTTCCAGAATTGACGGGGTACTGTCACTGATTATACATATATACTGTGTCTAGAAGCGATATTGACATGATTTGCAAACAAAAATGAGGTTTGTGATATGAGATTTTTTGTCAGTTCTACTTATGAAGATTTAAAGAAAATCCGTGGTGTAGCAATAAATATGCTCAAAGACATTACAGGGGCTAAGACAGCGTCTATCAGTGCAATGGAGTCTTTTCCTGCAAGTCCGAGCTCTAGTTCTGCATTTTGCCTTAATCAGCTAGATGGTGCTGACATAATGATTGGTATTTATGGTTTCCGTTTTGGTTCAAAAGGTGAAGATGGCCGTTCTCTGACGGAAATTGAATTTGATGAAGCTGTAAAAAATGGAACCAAAATATTAGCATTTGTTGCAGATGGTGCCGAGTACACGCAGGACACGGACCAACAGCATTTTCTGCAAACAAAGGTTTCGAGTTTGGGAGGTGTCTGGGCAAGATTTGACCCTAATAATTTAGGGACATTTGCAACGGTGCTAAATGAAAGCTTAAAAAATTATCTTAACGGATATGAGGGGTATAGTTATCATTCTATTTGGGATGATATTATTGAGTTGAAACATGAAATTTCTAAAGATGATGGCATTCCAAGATTAATTCCCTACGGAGAAAACGAGGAAGAAAAAGCACTCGATGATATTATAGAAAGTGCAAACTTTTTCTCGTCTGTTTCTGAAAAAGTTTCAATTGCGAACGAGTGTGCATATAATTTGGCTTATTATTATGATTTGGCAGATGGTACTCAAAGCGATGAATATGATCAAGAAATAAAAAATGCCGAATATGAAATGATAAAAACTGTAAAAGAAAATAGTAGCAACATCTGCGGAAATTGGGAGTATTTAAATATCGGATATCCTAATAGCATAAAAGCAATTTTAATGGCTGCAAACTATTTAAAATTATGCTATGTTCAAAAGAAATTGCCAACAGAATTGTGGACTGAAAATTTAAGGCAAGAAATTTTAAGTGTCAAAAAGTTTTACTTGAATTTTGCAGGAAAAGAAAATAACATTATCGCTGATTAATAGTATATTTTCCTTTCAAATTTAAGTGGGGATTCTTCTATGACCAACTTTGACTTTCTGAGAGATGACCCGCAATTTTCCGGCTTTGCGGATGCCGCGATCGCTGCGGAGAAGATTCTGTCCATTGATGCGGCCACCGCTGTGCTGGACTGCCGCCGTGCCATGGAGTTTGCAGTCAAATGGATGTATTCGGTGGACAACTCCCTCGTCAAGCCATGGGATGATAAGCTCATCAGTCTGATGAGCACAGAAGAATTTCATGACATTGTAGACGATGATTTGTGGCGGCGAATGGATTTTATCCGCAAGCGCGGCAATGATGCCGCCCACGGAAGCCGCAGCATCAGTCGGGAGCAGGCTGAACTATGCCTTGAAAACCTGTTTCTGTTCCTCGATTTCGTGGCGTACTGCTACGGGACCAGCTATAAGGAAAAGAAATTTGATGCTTCCCTGCTTACACAGCAGCCTGCTGCACCCGTCGCTCAGCTCGCTCTGTCGGATGTGGACTTGGATGCACTTATCAAAGAAAACGCTGAGCTCAAAGCGCAGCTGACTGCCCGCCGCGAAACGCAGCAGCCCACCTATGTGCCCAAACCGCTGGAACTTTCGGAGTACAAGACCCGAAAACTATATATCGACTCCATGCTCACTGATGCCGGGTGGGTCGAGGGCAAAAACTGGGTCAACGAGGTCCCTCTGCCCGGGATGCCCAACAAGAGCGGCATCGGCTATGCAGATTATGTCCTGTACGGCGATGATGGCCGTGCGCTGGCTGTGATCGAAGCAAAGCGCACCTGTAAGGATGTTGCAGTAGGCCGCCAGCAGGCAAAGCTGTACGCAGATATTCTCGAAAAGCAGTTTGGTCGCCGCCCGGTGGTATTCCTGACCAACGGTTTCGATACCCGCATTGTGGACAATATCTATCCCGAGCGCAAGGTCGCTTCCATTTACTCCAAGCGCGACCTTGAAAAATGGTTCAATCTGCAAGCAATGCGCACCAGCCTTGCCAATGTGGATGTAAACAAAAACATTGCCGGACGGTACTATCAGGAAGGTGCCATCAAGGCTGTTTGTGATAGCTTTGGCCGCAAGAACCGCCGCAAGGCTCTGCTTGTTATGGCAACAGGCTCCGGCAAGACCCGTACCGTCATTGTACTGGTGGATGTATTATTGCAGCATGGCTGGGTCAAGAACGTGCTGTTTCTGGCTGACCGCAACAGCCTTGTGACCCAGGCAAAGCGCAGCTTTGTCAACCTCCTGCCGGAGCTTTCCGTAACGAATCTCTGCGAGGACAAAGACAACTTTACGGCACACTGCGTGTTCTCAACCTATCAGACCATGATGAACTGCATTGATTCCGTTCACGATGCAGAGGGCAAGTTGTTCACCTGTGGCCATTTTGATATGATCATCTGCGATGAGGCACACCGTTCCATCTACAATAAATACCGCGACATCTTCCATTATTTCGATGCACCGCTGGTTGGCCTGACTGCCACGCCCAAAGATGAGATCGACAAAAACACCTACGAGATCTTTGACCTCGAAAACGGCGTGCCCACCTATGGTTATGAGCTGGCGCAGGCCGTTAAGGATGGATTTCTCGTTGATTTCCTCTCGGTGGAGAGCGAAGTGAAGTTCATGAAGAAAGGCATCACCTACGATGAACTTTCGGACGAAGAACGAGAAGCCTACGAAAACACCTTTGAAGATGAAAACGGCAATCTGCCTGCAAGCATTGATGCGTCTGCCCTGAATGACTGGTTGTTCAACAAGGACACCATCCGGCAGGTCTTGAATGTCGTGATGCAGAACGCCTTGAAAATCGACTACGGCAGTAAGATCGGCAAGACGATTATTTTTGCCAAGAGCCACGACCACGCAGAAGAAATCCTCAAAGTGTTCAATCAGGAATATCCACATCTGAGCGGCTATGCTATGGTGATCGATAATCAGCTCAAGTATGCGCAGAGTGCCATTGACGAATTTTCCGACCCGAAGAAGTTGCCGCAGATCGCTATTTCGGTAGATATGCTGGACACCGGCATCGATGTGCCGGAGGTTCTGAATCTGGTCTTTTTCAAAAAAGTCCTGAGCAAGGCAAAGTTCTGGCAGATGATCGGTCGCGGCACACGCCTGTGTCCGGGGCTTCTGGATGGCGAGGATAAAAAGAAGTTTTACATTTTTGACTTCTGCGGAAATTTTGAGTTTTTCCGCATGAATAAAGGAAATGCCACCCCGAATATGATTGCCGTTCAGGGTGCGATTTTCGGCTTGCAGTTTGAGATCGCGTACAAATTGCAGGATATGCAGTTCCAGACGGAAGAACTGAAGGCGTTCCGTGCTTCGCTGGTGGAGCACATGGCCAGTCAGGTGCAAAAGCTGAACCGTGACAATTTTGCGGTCAAGCAGCATTTGAAGTATGCTGAATTGTATGCGGACAAAAATAGTTACAATGCGCTGACCTATGCAGATACCTTGATTGCCCGGGAAGAACTTGCCCCCTTGATCGAACCGGAGCTGGACGACCCGAAAGCACTGCGTTTTGATGCATTGCTGTATGGCATCGAGTTGGCATATCTTGCCGGGAAGCCGTATAATCGTGGCCGCAGCGAGCTGCTGAAAAAAGCGAAAGCGGTTGCGAGCGTGTCCAATATTCCAGAGATCAATCAGAAACGTGCGTTGCTTGAAAAAATTATCCAGACCGACTATATCAAAACTGCCGATGTGAACGAGTTTGAGCACATCCGAAAAGAGTTGCGTGACCTGATCAAGTACATTCCCATCGAGCGTGTACGGTACACCACAGATTTCTCGGACGAAATTCTTTCGACAGAATGGAAGGAGGCCGAGCTGGAAAACGATGATCTGAAAAATTACAAGGCAAAAGCTGAGTACTATGTACGGCAGCATCAGGATAATGCAGCCATTGCCAAACTGAAAGGCAACATCCCGCTCACTGCCGAAAATGTCAAAGAACTCGAAAAAATTCTTTGGAGTGAGGTTGGCACAAAAGAGGACTATGAAGCCGAATATGGCACAAAGCCTTTGGGAGAATTCGTGCGGGAAATCGTTGGTCTTGATATGGCTGCGGCGAAAGCTGCATTTTCGCAATATCTGGATGGTGCTAACCTCGACAGCCGACAGATTTACTTTGTCAACCAGATTGTCGAGTACATCGTACACAATGGCACGATGAAGGACCTCTCTGTTTTGCAGGAGCCGCCTTTTACAGACCAGGGAAGCATCGTAGAGGTCTTTACAGATTTGAGCATCTGGCTTGGCATTCGCAAGACCATTGAACAGGTCAACGCCAATGCAATCGCAGCATAATAGAATACCTTCTAAAACGGTAAAGTGGATTTTATCTGCTTTGCCGTTTTTTCTTTACATCTGGACTCCAACATGCCTTTGTGCTATTCAGCGATTCCATCGCGCAGCCTGCGCCGGGACGGTGCAGATTTGAAAGGGTTTGGGATTTCCCAACAAGCATTTTGCAACGCAAAATGGTCTTTGTATATACGAAGACACTGCTTGCTGGTACAATGTCATCGATGAAACAAAAATAGTCTCATCAAAGACGGTTATATGGTTGTGCCGATTTCCAAAACATAGTAATATTGAAGTACTAACTGGGGCTGAAAGTGGCAAAACTGCTTGCTTGGTTTCCATTCAGGAATTACTAACAGCGTAGACCGTCCGTTCGCTTCGTAAAAGATTCAATGTTTTGATTGGTTGGGTCAGGACAACCGTTACCCGTGTCAACAACGCGCCTGTTACTTTTGCGAAGAAGCGAAACTGCCCTGAAAGGAGAGGTGTATATGAGTTATTGTCCGGTAGCTGGAATTGATGTCAGCAAACGATTCAGTGATATGTGCATTTTGTCGCCAGACAACAAAATCTTTGCGCAAGAAAAGATTTATCACGACGAAACATCGATAAATCGAGCGAACGCCCTACTCCAAAAGGCTGAGCGGCTTTTTTTCAGGAAGCCTGTTATTGTGATGGAGTCCACCTCACACTACCATTTGATCCTCTTTCAATTTTTCTCAGAGCATGGATATGATGTGATCGTGGTGAATCCACTTCAAAGCAATTCGATGAAGGACTTCTCTATCAGAAAGAGGAAAACCGATCGTGTGGATGCCTTCAAACTGGCAATGATATATCGAACAAAGACATTGCGTCCTTCCCAAATTCCTCAAACGGCAACGCGTGCGCTACGCCAGCTCTGCAGACATCGTGCGGAATTGTTGAACGACGTTTCGAGTTATAAAAACCGATTAACAGCCCTTTTGGATCAGACCTTTCCAGGCTATGATAAGGTCTTTTCCGATGTGGGAGGCGTCACTTCTTGCGCTGTGCTTGTACGTTTTCCAACGCCGACCATTTTGCTTGTAGAGGAAGAATCAGAACTGGTTGAAGTGATTGCTGCTGCAAGCAAGTCTGGTTATAGCTTTGCTAAAAAGAAAGCTGGATTGCTAATCTCCGCAGCGCAAAAGGCGCAGACATTGGGGATTCATTCATGTGCCGATGAAACACTTATTGTGTGTACCATTCAAATGCTTCGTACATTGTCCGAAAGTGTGCTTCAAATAGAAACCGCAATAGATAATTTGCTGGCTCAGATAAAAGAAATGCGAAACAACGTTTCTTTGCTGCAAAGCATCCCTGGTGTTGGTAGTCATTCGGCAGCCCTTTTACTAGGAGAAATCGGAGATATCTCGTTGTTCAAGAAGCCGAAACAGCTTGCAGCATATTTTGGTTTAGACCCAACAGAGCGGCAATCTGGATCATTCAGAGGAACAAAGAACAAGCTCTCAAAACGTGGCTCTCCCTATGCAAGAGCTGCACTTCACATGGGAGTGGTTAATTCGATTTGTAAGCGCGGAAAGGACTCTGCAGCGAACCCCGTACTGCTCAGTTATTATGAAAAGAAATGTAAAAACAAACCGGCAAAGGTTGCTCAAGCAGCGTCAATGCACAAACTGGTCTTTATAGTCTTTGCAGTCTTGCGTGACCAGAAGCCCTTCGAACTGAAAACGCCAGAGCAGCATGCTGTTGAACAGGGATTTGTAAAAGCAGCCTGAAGATTTTGAGAGATTCAAGCCCTGAAACAAATACAGGGCCTTATTTGGTATGCGAAAAATTCGAATTTGGCATCTTTTCACTGCCCTTGTTCTTTACTTGGTGTAAGCGATGGCAGGGCTATAAGCGATGAATACCGAACTCAAACCGTTCGATTTCGTTCTTATTGGCTACCTGTGCTATTGACTTTGCTTAATTGGTCTACAATCGCATACCGCTTATCTCGCTGGAACACTTCTTGATTTTAACACAATCGGATGTTATCCTATTCTTATAGAAATCTCCGAAGGGCAGGTGTTTTCATGTACAATCATCAGCTGGAAACCTTCATCCGTGTGGCGGATGCAGGCAGCTTCAACAAGGCGGCAGAGGAAAGCTACATCACGCCAACGGCCATCATCAAGCAGATCAACCTATTGGAAGATTCCCTTGGTGTCAAGCTGTTCGAGCGTACTCGCCGGGGACTAACACTGACCAAAGCAGGCCGTTCCATGTATCAGGATGCCAAGTACATCATTCAATACTGCCATGATTCTGTCATTCGTGCCCGGAACGCAATGCAGGAGGATTCCAACGTCATCCGCATTGGTTCCTCTCCCATGACACCTGCCCAGCTGCTCATGGAACTGTGGTCGAAAGTGCAGACCATCTGCCCGGACATCAAATTCCAGATTGTGCCTTTTGAAAACACCCCGGAAAATGCACGGGAAATTCTGGCGAACCTCGGCACGAACATTGATGTAGTAGGCGGCATCTTTGATGAAACGATGCTGCATCTGCGCAAATGTGCCGGTCTGGAACTGGTTCGCAGGCCGTTTTACTGCGCGGTTTCCATCCATCATAAACTTGCGGCAAAAGACCGCTTGCAGATCACAGACCTGTACGGCGAAAATCTACTGCTGATGCACCGTGGATGGAGCCACTATGTAGATGAACTGCGGGATGATTTATGGCAGCACCATCCACAAGTAAATATCGTGGATTTTGAATTTTACAGCATGGACATCTTCAACCGCTGCGAAAACACCAACGATGTGCTGCTGGCAATTCCGGGCTGGGCCAATGTCCACCCATTGCTGAAAGTGATTCCAGTAGATTGGGATTACGGCATCCCCTATGGTATCCTGCACTCCCCGAATCCAACGCCTGCCGTTCAGCGTTTTCTGGATGCGGCTAAAATAGCCAGCAAGGAATTGTATAGCTGATACGCCACTGCAACGAGAAGCTGCTGCATGAGAAATCATGCAGTGGCTTTTTCTTTTTACAAAAGATGCACTTGACCTAAAGCTGACTCTAAGCGTTACAATCAGGGGGTCAAGCGAGTTGTTTGAACCTTTGAGTTCAAACAAGTGAACAAAGTGGAGATTCCGGGAAATGCAGACTTGCGCTATACTGGAACCAGAAAAAGAGAGTACCTCAAAGGAGGAACGACCGATGAAGAAAGTCTTGATTTTGTCCGGCAGTCCCCGCAAGGACGGCAACTCCGACCTGCTGTGCAGTGAGTTTATGCGTGGTGCGCAGGAGAGCGGCAACGAAGTGCAAAAGATCTTCGTGCGCAGCAAGAAGATTGTGCCCTGCAATGCCTGCTATTACTGCCGCGACCACGGCGGCAAGTGTGCCCTGAACGATGACATGAGCGAAATTCTGGACGCAATGCAGGCGGCAGATGTTATCGTGATGGCAAGCCCAGTGTACTTCTACTCCATTGATGCACAGATGAAGATCATCATCGACCGCAGCCTTGCCCGGTGGACGAACATTCCGAACAAGGAGTTCTATTTCATCATGACCTGCGCGGACGATAACCGTGCTGCCATGGCCTGTACCTTGGAGTGTTTCCGGGGCTTTACCGCCTGCCTGAATGGTGCCAAGGAAAAGGGGATCATCTACGGCACCGGCGTATATCGGCCCGGCGAGGTGATGTCCTCCCCGGCCATGAAGGAAGCCTACGAGATGGGCAAAAACGTCTGATTTCCCAGTTTTATATAAAGGAATGTAACGGCTATGAACAATTTTCTGTTTGAAAACAAGACCAAGGTTTATTTCGGCAAGGGTGGCGTGAAGGAATATCTGGGCTGTCTGCTGGAGCGCTACGGCGATACCGTGATGCTGGCCTACGGCGGCGGTTCTATCAAGCACAATGGTATCTATGATGAAATCGTCGGTATTCTGAACGCCGAGGGTAAGCGCATCGTGGAGTTTCCCGGCATCATGCCCAATCCCACCTACGCCAAAGTGCAGGAGGGTGCAAAGCTGGCCCGTGAGAGCCATGTGGATTTGATCCTTGCCGTGGGCGGCGGTTCCGTGTCCGACTGCTGCAAGGTGGTGTCCGCACAGGCCAAGGTGGACGAAGATTTGTGGGAGCTGGAAAACACCAAGCATACTCATCCCACTGCGTTCATCCCGCTGGGCACCATCGTCACGGTGTTCGGTACCGGCTCCGAGATGAACAACGGCGCGGTCATCACCCATGAGGAAAAGAAGATTAAGGGGGCCCTGTGGGGTGCACAGGCCGACTTTGCTTTCCTCGACCCCACCTACACGTTGTCCGTTCCCCTGAAGCAGGTCATTTCCGGTGCGTTCGACACCCTGAGCCACGCGATGGAAACTTACTTCGGCAAGCCGGACGAGAACAACCTCTCCGATGACATCAACGAAGCCGTCATGCGCAGCGTCATCCGCAACATCCGCGTCCTGTTGACCGACAAGGACAACTACGAGGCCCGCAGCGAGCTGGCATGGGCTTCGGCTATGGCCGAAAACGGCATCCTGAAAATCGGCAAGGTCACCGACTTCCAGTGTCACATGATCGAGCATCAGCTGGGTGCCTACACCAACTGCAACCACGGTGCTGGTCTGGCGGTCATTCACCCGGTGCTGTACCGTCACCTGCTCCCGGCCAACACCGCACGGTTCGCCCGCTTTGCACAGAACGTCTGGGGCATCGACCCGGCGGGCAAATCCGAGCTGAAACTGGCACAGGCTGGCGTGGAGGCTCTGGCGGCCTTCATCAAGGAGATCGGGATGCCCACCACCTTTGCAGAACTTGGCATCCCTGCCGACACTGACCTCAAGGCTGTGGCCGATTCCACCGTGCTGACCGGCGGCTGCTGCAAGAAGCTGAGCCATGACGAGATTTACGAAATTTTGAAGGAGTGCAAGTGACCATGAAGAAAATTACAGCAGGCAGAGATGTGCTTGGTGAATTTGCGCCGAAGTTCGCACAGCTCAATGATGATGTTCTTTTCGGTGAGGTTTGGAGCCGGGAAAGCGCGCTTTCTGCACGCGACCGTTCCCTCATCACCGTGACAGCACTGATGGCGCAGGGGCTGACGGATACCTCTTTCGGACATCATCTGCAAATGGCCAAGGAAAACGGAATTACCCGCAGTGAAATTGCGGAGATCCTGACGCACGCTGCGTTTTATGCGGGTTGGCCCAAGGCTTGGGCGGCATTCCGAATGGCAAAGGACATCTGGGCAGATGCGGAAAACACTGATGAAAAGCAGCTGCACCAGAACAGTATGGTCTTCCCCATCGGCGCGCCCAATGACGGCTTTGCACAGTATTTCAGCGGGCAGAGCTATCTTGCGCCAGTCTCCACGGAGCAGGTCAAAATCTTCAATGTGACCTTTGAACCCGGCTGCCGCAACAACTGGCATATCCACGAGGCGGACAAGGGCGGCGGGCAGATTCTCGTCTGCGTGGCAGGCCGGGGCTACTATCAGGAATGGGGCAAAGAGCCGCAGGAGCTGCACCCCGGCGATGTGATTAACATTATGCCCGGTGTAAAGCACTGGCACGGCGCTGCGCCGGACAGCTGGTTCTCCCATCTGGCTGTGGAAGTACCTGGAGAAAACTGCCGCAGTCAGTGGTGTGAACCTGTTACAGATGAAGTCTACAACAACCTGAAATAAAAGGAGTTTTCGAAATGGAATATGTATCTCTGAATAATGGCGTAAAAATGCCGATGGAGGGCATCGGCACATTTCTTTTGACCCCGGACGAGGCAGAGGCCTCCTGCGTCAGCGCCTTGCAGAACGGCTACCGCTTGATCGACACCGCCAACGCCTACTGCAACGAAAAAGCCGTGGGCCGCGCCATGAAGAAGTCCGGTCTGATGCGGGAGGAAATTTTCCTCGAAACCAAGCTGTGGCCGACCTTCTACACCGATGCCGATGCTGTGGACAAGACGCTGGCACGTCTGGACACCGACTACATCGACCTGCTGCTCATTCACCAGCCTGCCGGTGATTACGTTGCCGGTTATCGCCTGATGGAAAAGGCTTACAAGGAGGGCAAAGTCCGTGCCATCGGTCTGTCCAACTTCAACGAGGAGCAGATCAAAGAAATTCTGAGCATCTGCGAAGTCAAGCCCACCATCCTCCAGACCGAAGTTCACCCCTACGCCCAGCAGAAAGAACTGAAAGCCTTCCTCGCCGAGAATGGCATGGTGATTCAGGCATGGTATCCGCTGGGCCACGCTGACAAGGGCCTGCTGGAAGAGCCGTTGTTCACCCGCCTTGCAGCAAAGTACGGCAAGAGCAACGTGCAAATTATTCTGCGCTGGCACATTCAGGCAGGCAATGTGGTCATTCCCGGCTCCAAGAACCCGGCCCACATCCACGACAACTTCGATGTGTTCGATTTTGCGCTGACCGATGCAGAAATGCAGGAGATCGCCACGCTGAACAAGGATAAACGGTATTATGAGGTCACGGAGGATAAGCTGGCGGCATTCGCCACCATGTTTCCTCCCGTGGACGATCAGAAGTAAATTTCAAGCAGTTTGTAGCTGGGTGCGGAGAGTTTTTTGCGGAAAATGAACCAGATGAAAGGGTAAATGAAGATGAATAAGATCACGCGCAAAAGTTTTCTGAAAGTTCTTGCCGCCACCATGGTGGGTGGTGCAGCCGCTTCCGCACTGACGGGTGCAGCGGCTCCTGTTTCCATTGACGAGACAAACGGCAAGGTAAGCCGCTGGGTAAAGAACAGTCTGAACCCGGACGGCCCGCTGACGATTGCCAAGCAAGGAATGTTCTCCTCCGGCGGCACGGTCACGGCACCGGTGGCAGGCACTTATGATGCCACTACCAACTGGCTGGACGCTACCCGTGCAGGCAACACCGCTCATGTGGATCACGCTAATGTTCTGTATCAAATCCCGGCAGACAGCAACGGTTGGCCGATGGTTTATCTGCACGGCTATGGACAGTCCCGCATGGGCTGGATAACCACCCCGGACGGCCGTCAGGGCTGGGCCGATCTGTTTCTGCGCAACGGCTACTCTGCGTTCTTGGTAGACCAGCCCCGCCGTGGTGAGGCTGGCAGTACCGCCCAGATGAGCACGGACGGTTTCCTCGATACTTGGTCTGCCGACTCCAAGGACTACAAGCCCGGCGATCAGGCATGGTACACCCACTTCCGCATTGGCCGCGTTGCCCCGGAACGGTACGAAGGCTCCCAGTTCCCGGAGGGCGATGCTGCACAGAATCAGTTCTTCCGCCAGATGACCCCCAACACCGGCGACTTCGATCAGGCAGTTGCTGCCGCCGCACTGGGCGAGGTGATGAAGGACGTGCAGACCCTGACCGGTCACAAGTCCATTTTCGTCACCCACTCGCAGGGCGGTGCAGTTGGCTGGAGTGTGCCCGCCGACAACATTGCCGCCATTGTTGCCATTGAGCCGGGCGGAACCCCTGCCATCGGCTCGGAGCAGTACACGAAACTGCTGAGCGCAGGTATTCCAATCGCTATCTACTTTGGCGATTACATCGACAACGGCCCGGAAGATATCATGTCCACCAGCTTCTGGCGGCAGGTACGGGACGGCGCACTGGCCTTTGCCGCCCAGTACAATGCCGATGGCGGTGACTGCACTGTGGTCGATCTGCCGAAAATCGGCATCACCGGCAACTCCCACTTCATGTTCCAAGAGCTGAACAACAAAGAGATCGCTGATCACATTTATCAGTGGCTGGAGAGCCGCGCACTGGCATGAGCGGTTCTCTGAGATTCCCGGCATTTTACATAGACAGAGGCGTGTTTCGTATGAAGAATAAAATTTCCCGCCGCCAGTTTTTGCAGGTTGCTGGCGCATCTGCTGCCGCCCTGCTGCTGGCTTCCTGCTCCGGCAATTCCGCTAGCAGTGTGAGCAGTTCTTCTGTGGCTTCCAGTGAAGCCGCATCCAGCGCGGCTGCTTCTTCGGAAGCTACCAGCACGGTAACGACTACGGGCAAAACGCTGGTGGTGTATTTCTCCGCCACCGGCACTACACAGGGCGTAGCGCAGACCATCGCCGACACCGTGGGTGCTGACCTGTTTGAAGTCGTTCCGTCTGACCCTTATACCTCCGATGATTTGAACTGGACGAACAATGACAGCCGCGTTTCCCGTGAACACAACGACGAGGGCCTTCGTGCTGTGGCTTTGGAAAGCACCGATGTGGACGGCTGGGACGATTACGACACCGTGTTCATCGGCTACCCCATCTGGTGGGGCATCGCCGCATGGCCCATGAGCAGCTTTGTTGCCGTCAATAACTTCACCGGCAAAACGGTCATTCCGTTCTGCACTTCGACTTCCTCCGGCATCGGCCAGAGCGGTGATCTGCTGGCAGAATTAGCCGGAACTGGAAGCTGGCTGGACGGTTATCGTTTTTCCAGTTCTACCACAGCAAATGACATTGCTGCACTGGCGGAAAGTCTGAGCCTTTGAAACAGGAAAAGGAGCAAAACACGATGCGTAAAAATTTCGGTGCAAAGCCGTATCTGTATCCCCAGCCGGTTATGATCATCGGTACTTACGATGAAAACGGCAACGCAAACGCCATGAACGCTGCATGGGGTGGTATGGCAGGCGCAAACAAGATCATTATTGACCTCAGCAGCCACAAGACCACGGATAACATCCAGCTGAACCGTGCTTTTACCGTTTCGGTAGGCGATGTGAAGCACCTGACCGCCTGCGATTATGTGGGCATGGTTTCCGCACACAATGCCCCGGATAAAATGGAAAAAGCCGGTTTTACCACCACAAAAAGTGATTTTGTCAATGCGCCCATCATCAATGAACTGCCGCTGACGCTGGAGTGTGAGCTGCTGGATGTCATCGAAGGAAGCCTGTACCTCGGCGAGATCAAGAACGTCAGCATGGACGAAAGCATTCTGGGCGAGGATGGCGAACTTGACCTCACCAAATTTGTCCCCATCACCTATGACCCCATCCATCACGGCTACTATCCGCTGGGCCAGCGGGTCGGCAATGCGTTTGCCGATGGCGCAAAACTGAAGTAATTCAAACGCAAAAGAGAGTATCAAAAGGAGAATGTTTGTATGAAAGCATTGCTCATCAACGGCAGTCCGCGGCCCAACGGCTGCACCTTTACGGCCCTGACCGAACTGGCAAATACGCTGGAAGCCGAGGGCATTGAAACCGAGATCGTCCATGTGGGCAACAAGGACATCCGGGGCTGCATCGCCTGCCGCCGCTGCCACAGCACCGGCTCCAACAAGTGCGTCTTTGATGATATTGTCAACGAAGTAGCCCCCAAGTTGGCTGAAGCCGATGCCTTTGTCATTGGCGCACCGGTGTACTTTGGTTCCCCGGCAGGCGGCGCGATCTCCTTTATGGACCGCCTGTTCTTCAGTACCCTGAACATCGACAAGACCATGAAAGTGGGTGCTTCGGTCGTGACCTGTCGGCGCGGCGGCAACACTGCTTCCTACGATGTGCTGAACAAATATTTTACCATGTGTGGGATGCCAGTGGCCAGCAGCCAGTATTGGAACATGGTCTACGGCGGCTCTGCCGAGGAGGTCAAGAAAGATGCCGAGGGCTTGCAGACCATGCGCACCCTTGGCCGCAACATGGCCTTTTTGATGAAGAGTATCCAGATAGGCAAGCAACAGATCGGCCTGCCCGAAAAAGAACCTGCTATCTTCACAAACTTTCATCATTGAGGAAGTGTTCCATATTCCTCCTTCTTTGTTGCAGGGAAAGCCGGGACGGAAACGTCCCGGCTTTCCCATTTCCCTGATTTTTGCGAGGTGATTTTATGCGCAGCGTGATTTTCGCGGTTTCCACCGCTTTGACCGTTTTATTATCCGCCTGCACCGGGGCGGCATCCTCTGTGCCAGTCAATACGGTTTCTTCGGTTTCGGCCAGCACATCCATCACGACCTCGTCCGAAGTGGATTCGGCTGTTTCGGAGAGTGCTTCTTCGGAAACCGGAAACATCCAGACTGGGCTTGTCCGGGAGCAGACATTGGACAGCGCTGAGGGGCTCATCCATTACAGCTACTACCTGCCGGAGGATTACGACCCCACCCGGAAGTCCCCCATGATGGTGGTCATGCCCGGCTATAACATGATGTGGTTCGGGGAATCTTCCTCCGGCAGCAATCTGGACTGGACGGGGTTCACCAGCTGGACGAACCTTGGACAGGATATGATCGTAGTGTCTGCCCAGCTCACCGACTGGGGCGACACTTCGGCGCGGCAGGCCATCGCTCTGACGGAGTATTTCATCAATCACTTTGCCGTAGATACCGCCCGCATTTACGCCGCAGGCTACTCGGCTGGCGGCGAAACCATGTCGCGGGCAGTTGCCATGCGGCCTGACCTGTATGCAGCTTATCTGCATGGAGCATCCCAGTGGGACGGCGGTTTTGCGCCCATTGCAGAAAACGGCGTGGCGGTCTACATCTACATGGCGCAGGGCGATGAATACTACGGTGTGCAGAAAGCACGGGATGCCTACAACGGTCTGCACGATGCTTACGCCGCCGCAGGCTGGACGGATGAACAAATCGACACCGTGCTGCAAATGCAGACCCCGGACAACGCCTTTTTCGATGCGCAGGGGCTTCACGTCTACCATGCTGCCGCAAATGTTGTCTTTGATGATGCCGATATTCTGAACTGGATCGTTTCCAAACACAAGTGATAGGAGAGAAATTTTGAACCGACGGCAATTCACAAAACTTCTGGCGGGTGCAGGGCTGCTTCTGGCAGGCTGCCGGGCAGGTGCTGCACCCAGTTCCTCCACCCCGGAAAGAAAGGATTCCATGCAAACGACCACCCAAACTTATACCCGCACCACGCCCATCGAAACCGTACGGAATGACCCGGTTTTCGGTGATTATGGGCGGCTGATCTTCCCTGTGGAACGCTCTTATTACAGCGGCGACACGCTGGAGCAGCTGCATCTTACCTACTATAACAACATCGACCCGGACGAAACAGTGGACATCTGCAACACCCTGCGCCAGCGTGCAGCGGACGGGCAGACCATCTTTTACGATATTTACACCGAGGACGAAAAAGCCGCTGACCCGGACAAAGCTGACACCGGCTTATTCTACTTCAAGGGTAATCCCGGCGCAAAATTTTCCATCTGCAACGCAGGTGGTGCGTTTGCGTATGTGGGGGCCATGCAGGACAGCTTTCCTCATGCACTGGAACTTTCCCGCAAGGAGTACAACGCTTTTGCGCTCATCTACCGCCCCGGCGCACAGACCGCCTGCGAAGATCTGGCACGGGCCATTGCCTTTGTCTTTACCCATGCGGAGGAGCTGGAAGTAGACACCAGCGGCTACTCCCTCTGGGGCGGTTCTGCCGGGGCACGAATGGCGGCGTGGCTGGGCAGCTACGGCACGGCATCCTTCGGTGAACAGGCGTATCCGCAGCCGGGAGCCGTCATCATGCAGTACACCGGGCTGGGGGAAGTCTACGGCAACGAGCCGCCCACTTATGCCTGTGTGGGTGACCGGGACTACATCGCAGACGAACGCGTAATGCGCTGGCGCATTGAAACCATCCGCTCTCAGGGCACCCCTGCCGAGATCGAAGTCTTTCCGGGCCTTGCCCACGGTTTTGGCTTGGGCACCGGCACCTCTGCCGAAGGCTGGCTCGATCATGCCGTAGCGTTCTGGGAAGAAAACACCTGAAACCGTGAGGAAACTGTTATGACGAAAAAATGGACTGCACTGCTTCTCGCGGCAGTACTTGCTGTCGGCCTTTCGGCCTGCGACACCAGCCGCGCAGAAGCCCCCGGCAGCAATTTGGAAAGCGGAGTTTCCGCCATCGAGGATGCTATGACAAAACGAAATGAAACCGAAAGCAGCTCGTTCCCGGCAGGCAGCGACCTGCGCATCGGCACTTCTGCCGACACCGTTGCAACGCCGGATGATTTCCCGGCAGCATACAACTACGGCACTGGAAAAATCGAGGATTATTCCCGTACCGCCATGCTGCAAAAGATGCCGGAACCAGTGGACAATGCGACCGTGCTGAACACCTCGGCAGACCCTAACCATATTCAGGCGTTGTACCTGTGGGAAGAAGGCAACGTTCCGGCTAAAACGCAGTTCACCGCCGCAATGACCGGTTATTTTGACAACTGGGATTTCCGCCCCTATGTGACGGCAATTCCCGTCCGCACCGGAGTACAACCGAAAGGTGCTGTGGTGTTGATGGCAGGCGGTGCGTATCAGTTCCGTGGAAACTATACCGATTCTCTGCCCACGGCAGCGGCTCTACGGGAGCTGGGCTTCCAGACCTTCATCGTAGATTACCGTCTGTCGCCCTACACGCAGGAGGAAGGCGCGCTGGATGCAGCGCGGGCTGTCCGCTTTGTGCGGCAGAATGCGGATGTTTACGGCATTGACCCTGACGATATTGCAGTCATGGGCTTTTCCGCAGGCGGCATTCAGGCGGGCGAATTTCTGATGCACTACGATGAAGATGTCAACGGCACTGCTCTGGATGAAAGCTATGTACCCGATGCGCTGGATGCTGTTCCGGCTCACGCTTCGGCGGCGGGCATGATCTATTCGTTCTATGGGCGGCTCAGCGTGGGCAACATGGACCCGGACTGGCTGGCCGAGGGTGATCTGCCGCCAACATTCTACGTTTACGGCACGGAGGACCCCTTCTACCGCCAATTCCAGCAGCAGTATGATGTGATTCGGAATATGGACATTTCCACCGGACGCATCGTGCTGAATGGCTGGCCCCACGGCTTTGGCTCGGATGGCGGCTGGGTGAACGATTACGCTGCATGGCTGGAAAGTGTTTTTGCAAATAAGGAGGAATTTTAACATGGAATATCGTACTTTAAGCAGTGACTTGACCGTTTCGGCTGTGGGTCTGGGCTGTATGGGCATGAGCCATGCCTACGGCGCACCTGCCAACAAGAAGGAAATGACCGAACTGCTGGCGCAGGCCGTGGGTATGGGCTATACGTTCTTTGACACCGCCGAAGTCTACGGCACACCGGATAATCCCCACGACAACGAGGAACTGGTGGGTGCTGCCCTGAAACCCTACCGAGATAAAATCGTTCTGGCGACCAAGTTCGGCATCCATTTTGACATGACCAGTACGGCAGTCAACAAGCCGCTGGTGCCGGATTCCCGCCCGGAAGTTATCCGTGCATCGGTAGATGCCTCCCTCAAGCGGCTGGGCACCGACCATATTGACCTGTATTATCAGCATCGGCTTGACCCCAAGGTGCCCATTGAGGAAGTGGCCGGTGTAATGGCTGACCTGATTCGGGAGGGCAAGATCACTCACTGGGGCCTTTCGGAAGCCACCGAGGAGACCATCCGCCGAGCACACGCAGTCTGCCCGGTAACGGCCATCCAGAACCGTTACTCCATGATGGCCCGCTGGTACGAAAGCCTGTTCCCGGTTCTGGAAGAACTGCACATTGGTTATGTGGCATTCTCGCCGCTTGCAAACGGTTTTCTCTCCGGCAAATACGATAAGACTTCCAAGTTTGAAGCAGGCACGGACTACCGCAGCGTCATGCCGCAGTTCCAGCCAGACAGCATTGACCAGAACCGCGCCCTGCTGGAACTGTTACACCGTCTTGCCGCCGAGAAAAATGCAACACCTGCCCAGATCTCACTGGCGTGGATGCTGTGCAAAAAGCCTTATATCGTACCAATCCCCGGCACCCGGAAACTTAACCGTTTACAGGAAAACGCCGGTGCAGCGGATATTGTGCTGTCTGCCGCAGAAGTGGCTCTGATTGACGAAGCACTGGCGCACATGGAAATGTCGCATGTGTTTGGCGGGAGCCGCATTGTGAAAGAGTAAGACAGCAGCTTTGACGATGAGCTTCAATAGATCATGCGGAGGTAATTGTTTTTGATAATGAAGGAAGCAAAGGGTATGAACCTTTGAGTACTAGCAGGTGAACAAAACGGAGATTCTGCTCTGGGGGGCAAACGGTTATAATGAAACCAGAAAGAGTTCCAGCACGGCAGGGAGCGGAAAAGCAGGATTCCGCTCCCCGATCTGGAACAAATCTAAAAAGAAAAGGAGAACACGATTAGACCGCAACGATGACGGCACCGGTACGCTGGAACGCTACAAAAAGGATTCCTTTTACTGGTATCAGAATGTCATCAAAACCAACGGCGCATGCCTGAATGAACAGGTAAAAAAGATAACAAGGCATTTTGTCTTGCGGAAGGAGAAGATTGTTCATGAAAAAAGTTGAAGTCATCGTCCGTACTACGGAGGACAATTTTCCTCCGCAGGAAAAAGTTGTTTTGAAATTCACAGAGCAAACGGTTTCTTCGGCAGAAAACGATGCCGTGCTGAGTTATCCCGGATTGGAAATCCATCTGGAGCATCATCGAGTATTCAAAAATGGACAGGAAGTGTATATGAGCCGTTATGAATATGGTGTTTTAAGTTTAATGGCACGGCATCCGGGGCAATTGTTCACAAAAGAGCAAATATTTGAAGCTGTCTGGCATCAGGATAGTGAAAGCTGCCTGACGGCCGTTACCAATGCAATTGGACGCATCCGGCAGAAAATTGAAGATGACAGAGCTGCACCTGTTTATATCCGAACGATTTCCAACCTTGGCTACCAATTCATGCCGACTGTTTCCGCAGAATCCGTAGAAAAAGATTCCTGATAACGATAAAAGCCATACTCAAAGGGCAGTTTAGACCTTGGGTATGGCTTTTATCATTATAATGTGGACGACTGAAAACTGACATCCTTGCAATCGAAAACAATCTTTTCTAAAATACAGAAAAAAGATTTTAGGAGGCAATAAGATGTTATCCTTTGAAGATGTTCTGAAAGAGTTTGAAGAATTTTTACACGCTGCAACCTATTTGGAAGTTCTCCCATGCCGCTGGGGGTATGTGCGGCTTTTCAACGAGGGTGATCCTATCAATTTCTATGCCGTCTTATGTCGTACTCCGCAAGAGTTGTATGACACGCTGGAAAATGATCTCGCGGTTGAAAAAGAGGTGCAGAATCCGCAAAGAGATTGATTTCGGCTAAATTATTGTGTAATTCATTTGCTTTTCATTTGTTTTTATGGAGCAGTCTGATACAATATTGCGTATTCAGACAAAAGAACGCCAGAAAGGTCCGTAACGTCCTCGCTGGCGGTTCAGGTGTTTTTGTTCTGCTCCGAAAATTCTGTCAAATGGATTGCAAGCGATCTTGTTGCTTCCAGCAGTGTTTTCCGCATTTCTGGTGGACAAGTAAGATAGATTGCATCCAATTCTCGGCACTCACTTTCCAATTCTGACAGATTTGGATTGATGATTGAATCCAAGGAAAGTGGTAGGACATGGAGGATTGCACTCAAAATGTCAAAAGAAGGATTTTGCTTTCCGTTTTCAATATTGGCGATATACTTCACCGAAACATGGCTTTTTAGTGCCAGCTGATCTTGTGTCATTCCCATTGCTTTTCGGACAGCCTTTATCTGCTTTCCTAAAGCAATCGCATCCGCATTCGGCATCATCATCACCTCAATAGTATTGTATCGTTCTTTCGGAAAGAACGGTATAACATCATCATTCCAGTGATTTTGTCCTATCGTGCCGATTTTTACATTTCCCGGTCGAGTTATAAAAAAACGGTAACTCGTCTGGGCGATTCTACGCGCCATCTGATCACAGTTGCCGTTTGTGGAGGTAACTGTGATTTTTTATTGGGGTAACGCATCAAAAAAAGCCTGTCTGCTGCCGTAAGCCAGACCGCCCCGAAGCAAGCACAATCGTTCCGTTCCACCATCCACAATCGTGCCGATGTGTTATATTGCGCCAGCTTCCCGCCATGGGAGGCTGGCGTTTTTGCGCTTTTGGAGCCAAAGTGCCACAGTCCACCGTTTCTCCTATGATACAGCAGCAAACTTTATATTTGGGAGGGAAAGTCATGCTCGATCATAAGAAGAAAACAATTACGGAACACTGGCAGTTTTGCCCCAAGTGCAATATAAAGCTCTATCGAATGACCGCCGACTGCACTGGATTCATCCACATAAAATGCTGGCGTTGCCGGGAAATGTTATGGCTCGACCTTTCCATTCGGGCCAAGTAAACATCAGTTTTATAAAACAATCGGGTGCACTGCACTCTGAATATGGACTGTTCGCACCGAGCAACGGGCCGTCACCTCCGGGTGATGTATGAAACGTAGCACCAAATAGCCGGGCAGCAGCTTGACTGAAAGATCTTCAATCTTTCGGTCGGCTGTTGTCCGGCTATTTTTTATAGCTTCAGATGGCCTGCTCCCGAAAAGGAGCAGGTTTTATGTTTGCCCTCTTTTCGTGGCTGCCCCAAGTGGCGAAATATCCGTAGCATCTCCGAATTTTCGACTTCTCACGTTTTATCGAAAATTTGGAGGTTACACATGAGTTTCAATAATGGCAATGAACGTCGCAAGCTGAACGCAAAGTGGGAGCATCTTCGTGTGCAGTACCGCGAAGCAGGAATGAGCGAAGATGCAATTCAGGCTATGTACGAGTTTGATTTGGGTGTTCTTAATAGCGAACGTGCCTACATCACTAACACAATGACGGTTTCTGGTGCTGCCGATGATTGCGCAGCCAAGGAAACCAGCGACTTCAAGCAGTATGAAAAAGCCGTTACCGTAACGGATACCTACCACGAAACCAAAAGCCGTTTTGCATGGATTGGTGAGATTGAGAACGAACAGTTGCTTACTGCACTCGAAACTTTGAAAGTCGAAGATTTGGAAATCATCACCATGTACGCTTACGAGGGATACGACATCACTGAAATATCTAAAGTCTACGGCGTATCCCGCCCCACTATTAGCATAAAAATCAAGAGAATTACTAAATTTTTGAAAAACTTCAATTTTAATGCTACGAATTGACCCTTCTCGATGGCTCGTAAGTGTAAGGGCAATTCACCAGATGGCGAAAGCCGCTGAACGAAATGTCTGCACTCATGTTCTTTGAAAACTGAATCGTTCCGTCATCTGGTACTCCGATAATGATACTTCCGTAATTCGCGGCCCGGTCACAAAGCAGACGGGGTGGCTGAAATGCCAATGAAGCGGTACAAGTCCGCTGCCAGATGTTCATGCCCCACTCGCAGGGAGCCGAGGGCGAATATGCGAGACCTTAACTTATTAAATCAGGCGTGGCCGAATGCTGTTTTCGGCCTTCGTCCACGCCTGTTCTTTTTACTTATTCCATATATCCACATTTTCGTCCTACATAGGAGGTTTTATGAACGAAAACGACCGTACCACCTTAGAGCAAGCGATCTACGAGGAAATGGAACTGACCCCGGAGATGATTCGGTCCATCCGCACGCTCTGCGGTGTCTGCCTTTGTAGTTTTGTAGAATCCAAGGCGTTCAAAATCGCCATTGTTCCCAGCGCAGACCGGAGCATGGACACTTGCACTGTCTGCCAGACCCGGCGCGGTCATGACTACGTTGTGATGAAGCGCTGAACAAACACACCGCCCACTGCCAAGGAGGTGCAGCGGGCGGTGTACATATTGAAAAAGGAGGGCAGCTTTTGATTCAAAACTGGAAATTCCAGCGCGGAGACATTTTCTTCACTCGTTTCGACAACGCCATCGGTTCAGAGCAAAGCGGGAATCGTCCGGCAGTCGTTCTCCAGAACGATGTGGGAAATTTTTACTCGCCCACGCTGATTGTGGCCACATTGACAAGCAAGGCGGCAAAAAAGTATACCCAGCCGACCCACTGCCTGCTGGTGAACGATTTTCTCTCCGTTCCGTCCATCGTTCAGGCAGAGCAGATCTTTACCATAGACAAAAGCAGGGTGCTGAAATTCCTCGGACACCTCGCCCCGGAGGAAATGAGCCGGGTGGATGATGCTGTCCGTGCCAGTCTTGCCCTGAACCCGATGGGAAGCATTCAGCGGCTTCCACCTATCATCCGCTCTACGGCGGCTTACGCACCGCCTGAGGTGGTTGACGGCAAGCCGCCCATCTATCCTTACACGCCCATCAAATCGTCCTTCGAGGACGCCGGGAGCGTTGAGGACATGATGCTGTACACCGAACTGGAAGCTGCGGTACACGCAATGATCCAGCGGCTGGAATATAGCTTCACGTTCAACCCCAGCCTGCTCACCATCCCAAAGCGTAAGCATCAGGTTGCTGAAATTCTGAAAGAAGCCGAAACGTACATCTGGAGGATCAAGGAGGAAATGCGATGCGCCTGAAAGACAATAACAATCCCTTCATCCATGTCAACCCGCCGTACCAGCTCATGGTCATCCACAGCAGCAAGCTGGTCTACCCCCGCGAACTGTATCAGCGCGGTGTGGAGCGCAAGCGTGTGGAACTGATTGCCGCCCACTTCAACGAATATGTGGCAAATGAGCCGAAGGTCAGTTTCCGCAACGGTCAGTTCATCGTAACGGATGGGCAGCACACCATCGAGGGGCGCATCCTCCGCAACGGCGGCAAAGATCTGCCGATTCTCTGCAAGGTGTACACGGGCATGACCGTGGAGCAGGAAGCCCTGCTCTTTGCCGAGCAGAACGGCTTCTCTGCGCCGCTGACGGCAGGCATCAAGCTCCGTGCCAAGGTGGTGGGCGGCGATGCCATCTCCAAAGCCTTTCTCGCAGCCACCAACCGGGTGGGATTGAGCCTCAATTATGACAGCCAGCAGCTGACCGATTACCGCATCGGCTGCGTTGGTACGGCTTTCCGGCTCTACAAGCAGATGGGCGAACCGCTCTACTGTGAAACGATGCGGCTGATCGTGGCAGCATGGGAGGGCAAGCCCGATTCGTTCCGGGCATCTGTTCTGAAAGGCATGATGCACTTTGTGGAGCTGTACCACGGCGAGTTCAGTGAAGAACGGCTGCTCCGTGCGCTGTGCAACATCCACCCGGTCGATATTTACCGCATCGGGCAGGACGACCCCGCAAAGCTGCGCGGATGGAAAAAATACGTTTTCCCCATCTACACCGCCTACAACGGCAAGTGCAGAAAAGACGCACTGCCGATGAAATTCTGACATTCACAGGCATTCCTCCCATATACACAAGGGGCATCCGCAAACCGCAGATGCCCCTTGTTACATATTAAAACCACTATATATACGATTTATTTGTTTGTCTAATACAACATATAGAGAAAAGAGGTATTCTATGCGCTCTCAGTTCACTTCGTATGAGCAGCTTCCCATCACGCTGACAGCCGATCATGTCGCTGCTGCGCTGGGCATCTCCCGCGCCAACGCTTACATCCTGCTCCGTTCGGACGGCTTTCCCACGCTCCACATCGGTAAGCGGATGGTCGTACCCAAAGACCGTTTTCTTCAGTGGATCACAGACAGCGTAAATGGCTGATCTGACATCCTTGATTCAAGAGGTTTCTTTTTCTATACTATTCCCGAAACGACTTGACATCAGGAAGGAGGCAATATGCCAAGCAAACGTTCACACGGCGAGGGTACGCTTCGCCACCGCAGCGATGGTCGCTGGGAATTACGTATGATGGACGGCTACCAGAAAGATGGTTCGCCGCGCTTCAAGACCTTCTATGGCAAGACTCAGAAGGAGGTCAAGCTCAAACTGAAAGAGTATCAGGATGCGCTTATCAGCGGTGTCCAGCTGGACACGATTCTGTACTTCGAGGATTGGGCAGATACATGGTTCGAGGGTCACAAGGATAATATCGCTCCCACGACACAGGAAAGCTATAAATACTGCCTGAAAATGCTCAAAGAGGGATTTTACCATCGCCCCTTGACCGTCATACGCCCCATCGACATCGAAAACTTCCTGAAAGGGATGCGGCGCGATGGCCGCTCGGATTCTTACATCAGCAAGGCACGAGGGATGCTCTACCAGATCTTTCAAAAGGCAGAAGCCAATGACCTTGTGCGCCGCAACCCGGTCCGGCTTGCTGAAAAGATGCGGGCATCCGGCACCGCAAAACGCAAGGAAGCCTTTACCACAGCGGAAGTCGCACACCTGATGAAGGTGCTGCCCGATGACCGCATGGGCTTGAGCATTCGGCTTTTGCTCGGCACTGGAATGAGAATGCAGGAACTTCTGGCTTTGGAGCCGCAGTTTATTGAAGAAGATGGCTCTGTCATTCACATCCGGCAGGCAGTAAAGGTCGTAAAAGGTACAGTCAGCATCGGCAGTCCGAAATCCAAAGACAGTATCCGGGATATTCCGGTGCCGCTGAATGTCCGCCCGTGTGCCATCAAGCTGCGGGATACCACCGACCAGTTCATCTGGGAAAGCCCCAAGACCGGCTTGCCCTGCAATCCCACCCATTTCCGAGATGTGTTCCGCAAATCTCTGGAAGAAGCGGGCGATGTCCGCTTGCTCACGCCGCACAGCTGCCGTCACACCTATGTGTCGCAGATGCAGGCGTTGGGCGTGGATATTCAGACCATCCAGAGCATCGTAGGCCACGCCGACACCGAGATGACTGAGCATTATCTCCATGTTCAGGAATCCATTCGGCAGA
>OLGH01000833.1_pt1 | contig 34185 bp, 33 predicted proteins | sample 1604851 | NCBI WGS metagenome assembly OLGH01 (sample SAMEA3888894, study PRJEB22519) | human gut metagenome | biome: human gut; feature: human-associated habitat; material: faeces | place: Denmark | collected 2010 | reverse complement strand
CCGATTTCTTTGTTTGGAGAGAAAAATGAAGCAACCCGTCCGCATCGCCGTCACCGGCCCCGCCGGTCAGATCGGCTACTCGATTCTCTTTCGCCTCGCTTCGGGCGCCATGCTCGGCCCCGACCAGCCCGTGTCGCTCACGCTCCTCGAGCGCCCCAACCCGACGAGCTCGGCCGCTCTGAAGGGCGTCATGATGGAGCTCGACGACTGCGCCTTCCCGACGCTCGCCGAAATGAAGGCCGTTCGCGATCCCGCGGAAGCCTTCGACGGCGCCGAATACGTCTTCCTGATCGGCGCCCGTCCCCGCGGCCCCGGCATGGAGCGCGCCGACCTCCTCGAAGCGAACGCCTCGATCTTTGAAACGCAGGGCCGCGCCCTGAACGAAGCCGCCTCGCGCAACGTGAAGGTGCTCGTGGTCGGGAACCCCTGCAACACGAACGCCCGCATCGCGATGCTGAACGCCCCGGATCTGCCGCGCACGGCCTTCTCGGCCCTTCTGCGCCTCGACCAGAACCGCGCGCTCTCGCAGCTCGCGCAAAAGACCGGTTCGCACGTGACCGACATCCGTCACCTCTGCGTCTGGGGGAACCACGCCCCGACGATGGTCTCCGACATCACGCACGCGACCGTCTCGGGCCGTCCCGCCCTCGAACTCGTCGACGACGTCTGGGTCAAGAACGACTTCATGCCGACCGTCGCCAAGCGCGGGAGCGCCATCATTCAGGCCCGCGGCGCGAGCTCTGCCGCATCCGCCGCCTCGGCCGCGATCGACCACATGCGCGACTGGGCGCTGGGTTCGAACGGCGAATGGGTGACGATGGGCGTTCCCTCCGACGGCTCCTACGGCGTTCCCGAAGGACTCGTCTTCGGCTTCCCCTGCATTACGAAGGACGGCGGCTATGAGATCGTGAAGGATCTGCCGCTCACCGACGACATCCGCGCGGGCATCGCCAAGAACGTCGCCGACCTCGAAGCCGAGGCCGCGGCCGTCAAGGCTTTCGTTCCGGCCTAAAGCGCCGCTACAATGGGTGCGTCGCACGCGAATGCCGTGCGGCGCACTTTTTTTGCGCCCTCCGTCAACCGGGCGCATTTCCAAAAGGAGAGTCACATGGAATTCGTTCGTCCTCCCTTCCGCGGAGAAAACAAGGGCCACTACACCGCGGGCGTCATCTCGAAGGGGATGCTCTACGTTTCGGGACAGCTCTCGATCGACCCCGACACGCGCGAAGTCGCCAAGGGCGACATCAAGGACCACACGCGCCTCGCGCTCGACAACGTCGACCGCGTTTTGAAGGAAGCGGGCGTGACGCGCAACGACGTCGTCTTCTGCCGCGTCTACACCTCCGACGTCAAGTACTGGGGCCCGATCAACGAGGTCTACGCCGAGTTCTTCGGCGAGCACAAGCCCGGCCGCGTCGTCGTTTCGACGACGGAACTCCATTTCGGCTGCCTCGTGGAAATCGAAGCCATTGCGGAGATGCCCGAAAAATGAGTCAGCTCTCTTTCGTCTGCACGAAGTGCGGCAAGCGCACGCCCGTCACCACCCTTTCGCCCGCCTGCGAATGCGGCGGCCTCTTTGAACTCGACTTTACGCCCCCGAAGTGGGACGAAAGCAAGATCGACCGCAAGACCTGGAGCCAGTTCCGCTACCGCGAATTCCTCGCGCTCGAAGGCGACGCCTGGCGCGACGTCACCATGGGCGAAGGCCTGACGCCGCTCGTTCCCTTTGACGACGACGTCCTTCTCAAGATGGACTACACGATGCCGACGCTCTCCTTCAAGGACCGCGGTGCGGCGACCTTGGTCGCCCACATGAAGACGATCGGCGTCAAGTCCTGCGTTCAGGATTCGAGCGGCAACGCCGGAAACGCCGTCGCGGCCTATGCGGCGCGCGCGGGGATCCGCTGCGAAATCTTCGTTCCCGAAGGAACGAGCCCCTCGAAGATCCGCATGATCGAGTCGCACGGCGCCGTCGCAAACGTCGTTCCCGGAACGCGCGACCACTGCGCCGACGTCTGCCGCGCCAAGGTGAAGGACGAGGGCGCCTATTACGCGAACCACGTCTACAACCCCTTCTTCTACGAAGGGATGAAGTGCTACGTCTACGAAATCTTCGAGGCGCTCGGCCGCATGCCCGAACACCTCGTGATTCCGGTCGGCAACGGCACGCTCTTCATCGGCGCCGTCAAAGCCCTCGAACACCTCGAAGCCTCGGGCGCGATCGATCACTTCCCGCAGATCATTGCGCTCCAGAGCGAACGTTGCGACCCGCTCGCGCGCGCCGCGGAGGCGGGTTCCGAAGAGCCCGTGCGCGTCACGCCTGAACCCACCATGGCCGAAGGGATCGCGATCGGCGTTCCGATGCGCGGACATGAAATTCTCGACATGGCCCGCCGCCACGCCATCCGCTTCGTGACGGCCCCCGAAGACAAGATCCTCGAGGCACGCCGCGACCTGGCGCTGCGCGGGATCTACTGCGAGCACACGACGGCCGCGAACCTCGCCGCCTACCGTCACTACTGCGAACTCTACGGACCGACGCCCGACACCGTCATCACGATGTGCGGTGCTGGCATCAAGTCCGACCACTGAGTTTGAAATCCGATCCGCCCAAAGCGAAGAGACGAAAAACTCTATCGTCTCCCCTTCGAAACGCCTCAGGACGCGGGCTTCTCTTCGGCCGCGGGCTTCGGATTGAGCCAATAGAGCACGAAATTGGCCGCATAGGAGGCCGCCTGATGGAGCGTCATCTTTCCGTCCTTGGCGGGGCCGGTGGCGCGAAGCGCAACCTTGTTGCCTTCGTTCATCTGATAGACCATGCCGGTCAACTTTCCGTCCTTGGTGGCGACGCCGTAGGTCATAAGCCCCTTGCAGGCGGAAACGTTGTCGCCCGCCTTCACGACGCGCGCCGTAACGCCCGTCGCCTTGACGCCTTCGACAACGGCGCGCTCGAGCGCCTCGACGTTTTGCTTCGGATCCTGCACGACGCAGACGAGCACGCTCTTGCGCTCGGCCGCCGCAACGGTCATCGTGTTGGGGGACGACTGCGTGGTTTGGGTTTGAGCGGAGCCTTCGGTCACGGCGGGATCGATTTTTTCTTCGCCGCCGAAATTCATTGAACCGCAACCGGCAAGCAATGCGGTGAAGCTCACCGCCAGGAGGGCGGAACGGACGGTTTTCCGAGTGGAAGTGAATTGGGTCAAGACGATTCTCCTCAATGAAGGGGTGTAAGAAAAAACTACGCAATTCCGCCCCATCCGTCAAGCAAAGAGCCCCGGAAACCTTCCGAGGCGGCGGGGCGCTCTCTTTTCTTCTACGTCCGGCAGGCGTTCGTGGTACAAATTCTCCCAACAGAATTCGTTTTGAGGAGCTTCGCCATGGACATGCTCGACCTCGCCCGCACGCGCTACACCTGCAAACACTACGATCCGACCCGCGGCATCGCCCCGGAAACCCTCGGGAGGCTCGCCGAAATCCTGCGTCTTTCCGCGTCGTCCGTGAACATCCAGCCGTGGCGCTTCGTCTTTCTCGCGACGCCCAAGGCAAAGGCCCGGCTAATGCCCGCCGTGAAGGACTTCAACATCGAGCGCGTCGAACATGCGCCCCTCATCATTCTCTTTTTGGCAAAGGACCGTTTGGACGAAGCGCACCTCAAAAAACTCTTTGCGAAGGAAACCGAAGACGGCCGCTACGATTCGGCGGCCGACATTGAGAAGCTCTACGCCTTCCGAAAGGCCGCGGTCGACGCCTACTGCCGCACGCCCGAGTCGACGCGCCTCTGGACGCACGAGCAGGTGATGCTCGCCATGGGGTCCTTCCTCACGTCCGTCGCGGGAATGGGTCTCGACGCCACCTGCCTCGGCGGCCTCGTGATGGAAGAAGTCGACCGGATCTTCGGCTTCCGGGAAGAAGGCTTCCACACGGTCGTGGGCGTCTCGGTCGGCTACCGCTCAAGCGACGACCGCAACGCCTCGCGCCCGAAGTCGCGCTTTGCCTTGAACGACGTCGTCACCGTTCTCTGAGGTCCGCCATGACGCTCACGAAGGAAATCCTGCAGGAGACGTCCCTCGTTCGGATCGTCGACGACGATCCGGCCCTGCGGCGCGCCCTCACCTTCTTTTTGAAGGTGGAGGGCTGGAAGAGCGTTTCCTACGACGGCCCCTTCTCCTTTCTCGAAAAGGACGACCCGAAGATGCCGGGCTGTCTCGTGCTCGACCTCAAGATGCCGGGCGCGACGGGGACGGATCTGCAGCATCAGTTGAAGGTCGAGGAAAACGTCCTGCCCGTGATCTTTCTCTCCGCCCACGGCGACATCGACACGGCGGTCTACGCCGTGCTCGAGGGCGCGGTCGATTTTCTGCAAAAGCCCGTCGACGAGGAACGCCTTTTGCGCGCCGTCGAAAAGGCCTGCCGCATGCACCACGAAAGACTTCGCGGCGGTCCGGGAGAAGACGAAGCGAGGGCGCGCTGGGAGACGCTCACCGAGCGCGAAATGCGCGTGGCAAAGCTCGTGGCCGAAGGCCTCGTGACGCGCGTCATTGCGGAGCGCTTCGGCGTTTCGCCCCGAACGGTCGACGCGCACCGCGCGAATCTTCTTCGCAAACTCGGCGTTCGCACCCCGCGCGAAGTGGCCGAGATCGTGCGGCTCGTTTCGGACTCTGAATGATGCGCACCGTTCTCAGCCTTCTCCTCGCCCTGACGCTCGGTGTTTCCGTCGCAGAGGAGCGCCCGGCCACCGAGCGCCCCAAGCTCATCGTGGGCGTGACGGAATTCGCGCTCTCCGAAGACGGGCGCGACATCACGGAGGCGCTTCATCGGGCGGCGGCGCCGCTCGCCGACCAATACGACCTCGAATTCCGATCGATGCCCGTGCCGGAACTCGAGCGCGCCGCGCGCGAGCGCCGCGTCGACCTCGTGTTGGGAAGCGCCGGGCTCGTCGTGCGTCTCGCCGACGCGGGCGCAAAGCCCATCGTCACGACCTTGGGACACGGGGCGATCAACGCCAACCAAAACGAAGGCTCCGCCTTTCTCGTGCGCCGCGACCGAGAGGATCTGCAGACGCTCGGCGACCTGGCGGGAAAGAACCTCGTCGCCAACCGTCCCTCGGGGTTTTCGGGCTATCTGATCGCCATGGGCGAAATCGCGCTCGCAGGAAACGATCCGGACCATTTCTTCTCGTCCCGCACCTTCATCGGGGCGCAGAACGCCTCGCACGAAATCGCTAGGCAGGTCCGATACGGATTCGCCGACGTGGGGATTCTTCGGCTCTGCGCCTGGGAGGAACTTCTTGAAAAGGATCCGTCGGCGGCCAAGGATCTGCGGATTCTTGCGCCCAAGGAAAGCAGGAGCGCCTGCGTACATTCGACCGACCTCTATCCCGCGCACACGCTCGCGGCCCTTCCGCACGTGACGCCCGAGGCCGTGACGGCGACGACCCTCGCTTTCCTTCGGATGCCCCCGACTGAACGGGGTCGAAGCTGGGCGGTCGCGACCGACTATCTCTCGATCGACAAACTCTTCCGGGCGCTCAAGACCGGTCCCTACCGCTATCTGCGAGAACCCGTCTGGAAGCGTTTTCTCGCCGAATACTTTCCCTTCATCCTGATCTTCCTCGGGGTGGCGCTACTCTTTCTCTGGCAGTTTGAGAACACCAAGCGCCTTCTCGAAAAGCGCACGCTCGAAGTGCGCCGCCTCGCGCAAAAAGAGGCCGAACAGGAGCGGCGCCTTCTCTTTCTCGAGCGCAACACCATGGTGAGCCAGCTCTCGAGCATGCTCGCGCACGAACTCCATCAGCCGCTCGCCGCGATCCGCCTCTACGCCCGAGGACTCGTGAAGCTTCTCGCCCGCACGAATCCCTCGCCCGAAGTGACCGAAGCGGCCGACGCCATCGCCGACGAGGCGACGCGCGCCAAGGAAATCGTCGAGCGCGTGCGCGCCTACGCGAGAAACCGCCGCGCGGAAAGAAAGGAGACGCCGCTCTCGGAGATCCTCCAAAACGCCGTCTCCCACTTTCAGAGCGGCGCCAAGGCACCCGTTCCCCTCACGATCTCGGGCGACACGGACGTCGTCGTGTCCGTCTCGGCGTTGGAAATCGAACTCGTCTTCGTGAACCTTCTCAAAAACGCGCGCGAAGCGGCGATGAAGGGACCGAACCCGAAGATCTCGATCACCGTGCGGCGCGACGACCGCAGGGTGGCGATCGACGTGCGCGACAACGGGCCCGTTCTCGATGAAGAGGCGCGAAAGCGCCTCACAATGCCCGTTTCGAGCGAAAAGCCCGAGGGGCTGGGCTTGGGTCTCGGGATCGCCCGCGGGATTCTCGAGCAGCACGCGGGCAAACTTGAATTTTCCGTGAACGCCCCCGAACCCGGCCTCACCGCCACGGTGACGCTGCCGCTCCCTCATAAGGGAAAACCCGAAGAGCACCCCGAGGCTTGATTTTTCGCAAACCTACGTACGTAGGCTTCTCCTCAATACTCAGAACGTACCGGGCGGCCCCGGCCGCCCGAAACGTTTCCCTTCGGACCGACCCCATCAAACGGTCCGACTGACTCAACGAGGAAAACTCCATGTCCAAGGAACTTACCCGCCGCGGTCTCCTCAAGACCGGGCTCTTCGGCACGGCCGCGGGCATCGCCGGCGCCGGCCTCACCCGCAACGCCGCTGCCGCCGAAGCCCCCAAGGCTTCCACCGCTTATGACGCCGTCGTTCTCGGCGCCGGTCCCGCCGGCCTCATCACCGCGATCACGGCCCACGATCTCGGCATCCGCGTCGCCGTAATGGAAAAGAAGGACCGTCCCGACGGCAACGCCATCTTCGCGCTCGGCTCCGTCTGCGGCTGGGGTTCGCGCCACCAGAAGGAACAAGGCATCACCGACACGGCCGAAGACTTCTACGCGATGATGATGGACGTCTCCAAGCAGATGGGCGACCCGATCCTCAACCGCGTCTACACGGACAACATCTCCGCCGGCATCGACTGGCTCGAATCCGACATCGGCGTGAAGTTCGGCAAGATCCGTCCCATGCCCTATCCGCGCCTGGGCCGCACCTGCCGCGTCCTCGGCGAAGGCATCACGGGCGGCGGCCGTCTCGTGGAAAAGCTCCTGGAAGCCTGCAAGAAGCGCGGCATCGACATCCTCTTCCAGCACAAGGCGATCGAACTCCTCCACGACGAACACTTCGCCGTGACGGGCGTCAAGGTTCTCACGCCGGACGGCCAGAAGTCCTTCCTCGCGAAGGCGGGCGTGTGCATCTGCACGGGCGGCTTCTCGGCCAACCCCGAAATGGTCGACCGCTACATCGGCGGCTGGGCCACGCGCATGGTGCTTCGCGGCTCGAAGTCGACGACGGGCGAAAACATCTCGCTCACGATGCCGCTCTACACGAAGTTCGTGAACATGGACCAGTTCCACAGCGGCCCGATCCTCGGGAAGACCCACGTGAACCCCGCCGACGTCCTCAATTCGGGCTACGGCGTGCAGGTCAACACCTCCGGTCAGCGCTACATGGACGAAAACAACACCTACGTCATCAAGGCCCGCACGACCGCTCAGATGACGCTCGACAACTACGCCTGGGTGATCGTCGACAGCGACTGCTCGGTGCTCGACAAGGTGATTCCGAAGTTTGACCGCCTGAACAACCCGTACGGCAAGGCCGACACGATCGAAGAACTCTGCAAGCAGGTGAAGCTTCCGGTCGAACGCGTCACGGCCATCGTCAAGGCTTACAACGAAGCCGTCGAAAAGGGCACGCTCGATCAGATGAATCCGCCCTGCACCTACAAGAAGCCGCACCCGATCAAGAAGGCGCCGTTCTATGCGGTTCCCTTCCAGGGCGGCATGACGGCCACCTTCGGCGGTCCGCTCATCAACGCCAAGGCCGAGATCCAGAATCTCGACGGCGAAAGCATCCCCGGCCTCTACGCTGCGGGCAACTCCGCGGGCGGGATCTTCTTCCACAACTACGCCGGCGGCGCGCAGCTCGGTGCCGCGCTCGTTTACGGCCGCATCGCGGGCGCTGAACTCGCCAAGCGCGCGAAGAAGAACTGACGCATTAGGAGACTCACATCATGAAAAACACCGTTATCGCCGCTTTCGCGGTCGCTCTCGGCCTTGCCTTCACGGCTTCGGCTCACGCCGCCGGCAAGACCCTCGCCGAAATTCACGGCGCCGCCTTCCCCGAAGCTTCGGGCTGGGTGAAGAAGGATCAGTGCATGAAGTGCCACGGCTCGTACGAAGACCTCGCCAAGAAGACGGCCGGTCTCGAACCCAACCCGCACCGCTCGCACCTGGGCGCGGTGAACTGCCAGGACTGCCACAAGGCCGACAAGGCGGAACCCGAACTCATGTGCAACAGCTGCCACAACTTCACGATCCGCAAGAAGTAATCGGTTTGTTGTCTCCCTGTGAGGCGTCCCTCATGCGCCTCCACAGAACTTTTCCCCGCGCCGCCCTCGGGCCCGCGGGGATTTTTTTGCGTCCGTCCGAAGCAAATTCTCCGTGGCGAACAGGCGTTCTCTGCTACCATTTTCAGATTCCTCCCTGTCATGAAGTCGGACGCGTTTCGTCAAGAGGCGCTCCGCTTCGCAACCGGACACAACAATGACTGATACTCTGCAGATTCTCGACACCCAGGTGGGCGACGGCGTCGAAGCCAAGCCCGGCATGCGCATCACCGTTCACTATACGGGCAAGCTCGAAGACGGCACCGTCTTTGATTCGAGCGTCACGCGCGGTCAGCCCTTCACCTTCACGCTCGGCGAAGGCCGCGTGATACAGGGGTGGGAACAGGGCTTCGCCGGCATGAAGACGGGCGGCAAGCGCACCCTCACGATTCCGCCGCACATGGGCTACGGCGAACGCGGCGCGGGCGGCGTGATTCCCCCGAACGCCACGCTCATCTTCGACGTGGAGCTTCTCGCTGCCGAAGAAGTCCCCGCTCCGGGCGAACTCGAGGTCGAAGAAATCCTCGAAGGGACGGGCGAAGAGGCCGTCTTCGGGAAGGAAGTGAGCGTCCACTACACGGGCAAGCTCGTCAACGGCACGGTCTTTGATTCGAGCGTCGAACGCGGCGAACCGATCGAATTCACGCTCGGCGCCGGCATGGTGATCCCGGGCTGGGAATACGGCATCCGCGGCATGCGCGTGGGCGGCAAGCGCATCCTTCGCATCCCCTACAACCTCGCCTACGGTCCCGACGGCTATCCCGGCGTCATTCCTCCCTACGCCACGCTCGTCTTCGACGTGGAGCTTGTTGGCGTCCGATAAGAGAGTCCGGCAACGAACCTCGGTGAAACACCCTCGTTTTTGGGGCTTGTTCAACAAGACTTTGGGAGACAAGAAAGTGAACAAGACGAAAATTTTTCTCGCATCCGTCCTGGCCGGTTCTCTTCTCGTGAGCGGCTGTGCGAGCAAGCGCGACCCCATGCAGTTCAGCGGCGAAAACAACGACAAAACGCTCGCCCAAGTCCGCAACGCCGTCATCCAGGCGGCCCACCGCAACGACTGGCTGATCTGCGAAGAGGCCGACGGCACCCTTCGCGCCGACATCATCCACCGTCAGGACAAGGTCTACGCCGACATTCATTATGACGAAACGGGATTCCTCGTCACGCCGAATCTGAAGTATTCCACGCTCGTGAACGACGACGGCAGCGTCCGCCGGGCGGTCAACAACCACGTAAAGCGCCTCTCGAAACTCATCACGCTTCGCCTTGCGAACAAGGTGCAGGAAGAGCCCATTTTGATCCCGGCCTGCAGAAACTACGACAGCGTCGAATTCAACAAGTTCGGCTCCGAGCGCTCGCCCCTTCCCTACGTCACGGTGGGTTTCACCTGGCTCAACAAGCCGGTGCGTCCCTACGGCAGCGTCACTCTCTCCTACAGCCTCCCTGAGGAAGAAGCCGGATCCGCCTTCAGCAAGGCCGTGCGCTACAGCCTCGAGTACCTTCGCAACGGCACCTCCCGCAACGGGGAAAAGATCAACGTGGAGGTCCGTCGGGTCTATCCCTATGAAGTTCTCAAGGGAGACAAACGCACGCTCAACCTTCCCACGCGCACCGAACTCATGATTCGCGCTACGGCCTACAACCGGGAAGGCGTCAAGCTCTGCGAAGTGGACGTTTCCGCACATACGAACAACCGGCTCTTCCGCGAGGAAGACAAACAGTTCGACCGCTTCGACGTCGACGGTCTGATCGAAGGCCTCGCCGCCGTGCTCGAACGGAAGCTCACGACGTTCCGCTGATCGGACGTCTTCATCGCTTTCTCAAGACGGACCTCTGCCTCGCGGCGGGGTCCGTTTTTCGTTGTAAGAAAAAAGCCGCCCCGAACGAATCCGGGACGGCTTGGAAGTGACGCAGGTGTTGCTTTACTTGCGAACGCCGTTGATCATGAGGGCGATGCCCCGGTCTCCGACGGCCACGGGCTGCTTCATTTCGCCTTCGAGGTCACCCGCCTGCGGCATGAAGTTTCCGGTCTTGGAGATGCGGGCGCCGACCACGACTTCCTTGTGGTTTTCCATCGTTTCGGCTCCCATCGCCATCGTCATGTTTTCATTGAGTTCGAAGTTGTAGGGAAGATCCTTCACCGTCACGCGCACGAAGGCGAGCGGCATCTTCGAACCCGTCACGGGACGCGCGTAGATGAAGACGGCGTCGTCGGGCTTCACCTTGTCCTTGAGCTCGGGGCTGAGCGTCACGGTGCCAGCCACGAAGTATTCGGCCGTGGCGTTGACGGTCGGAACCGGCGTCTTGTCGGCGGGGGCGGCCCCCTGCGAGGCGGCGGCCTTGCCGCCCTCGGCGTCGCCCGAGATGCGCGCGACGTTGTCGTTCACGCCGCCCAAGCGCTTGGCTTCGTTGATGTTGGCGCGGATCTGCTCGATGTCCGGGAATTCCGGCGGCACGACGAGAAGGAGGTGCTCCCAGAGTTCCGCGGCACGCGCGTACTGTTCCTTGTCCCAGGCATGGATCGCGAGAAGCGCGAGAGCCTTCCACTGATCGGGGTCGATCGAGAGGGCCTTGTTGAGGAGCTTCTCGACGTCGGGCGTGATGACCTTGCCGTTGGCGGCGGCCATCATGTCGGCCATGTCGGCGATGATGTCGGCGTTGTTCGGGACGATTTCCGAGAGACGGCGGAAGGCTTCGACGGATTCGTCAAAACGGTTCACCGAGGCCGTGGTGCGCGCGAGCATGAACCAGCCTTCGGGGTCCATCGGGTTCTTTTCGAGACGGTCCTTCAGCTGATCGATGATGCGCGACATTTCGGCGGCGGAATGCCCGCCCGAGGTCTTCTTCTGCGCTTCCATCATTTCGAGGAAGTGTTCGTCCATCGCAGTGTAGCGTCCGAGCGCCATGTAGCCCGTGGCGGCGGACGCGGGGATCAGGATGACGAGCACGACCGCGAGGATGCGCGAGAGCGACGAATGGTTCTGCGCCTCGACCTTTTCGTCGTGACGCGTTTCCTCGAGCACGCGGCGCTCGAGTTCAAGGCGCGTCTCTTCGTATTCGTCCTCGTCGATGCGGCCCGCCTTGCGGTCCTCTTCGAGGTCTTCGGCCTGCTGACGCAGAATGTTGAGCGTCATTTCGCGGCGGTTGGCTTCGCCCTCGTCCTTCTTGCCGAACCAGAGGGGAAGACCCACGGCCGCGCAGGCGACGAGGCACATGAGGACGGCAATGACAATAAACGTGGTGAGCACGGCGGGTTACTCCTTCTTATCTTTGCCGAGCATTTTTTCGGCCAGGGCCTTTTCCTCTTCGGAAAGCGGCTTGGTGCTCTCGGTAACGGTCTGCTTGCGGCGGCGCAGGTTGATCCAGAAGGCGAGAAGACCGCCCAGGAAGAGGACGACCGGGCCCACCCAGAGAATCACGGTGCTCGTCTTGAAGGGCGGACGATAGAGGACGAAGTCCCCGTAGCGCTCGACCATGTAGTCGACGATTTCCTGATTGGTTTTGCCGGCCTTCACCTGCTCGATCACCTGATTGCGAAGGTCGACGGCGAGTTCGGCGTTCGATTCGGCGATCGACTGGTTCTGACAGACGAGGCAGCGGAGCTGCTCGGAAACTTCCACGACGCGCTTGTGCGCGACCGGGTCAAAGGCGGTCGGCGCCGCTTCGCGCGCGCAGAGGGGAGAAGCCACCGACACGGCGAGAAGCGCCGTCAGAAAAAGAGACTTCACGTTCATCATTCGGCCTCCAGTTTGTCGATCAGGGGCTTCATCTGGTCAAACCAGATTTCGTCCTGGATCGGATAGCTCACCTTGGCGCGGATGACGCCCTTCTTGTCGATGATGAAGGTTTCCGGCACGCCCGTGACGCCGAGGTCGATGCCGACCTTGTTCTTCGTTTCGTAGATGACGTTGTCGTACGGGTTGCCCGAAGTCTTGAGCATCTGCGCGGCGGCGCCGGTGTTGTCCTTGTAGACGAAGCCGATGATCGGGGTCTTGAGGCCGCGACGCTTGAGGTTCACCATGTAGGGGTGTTCCTGCTTGCAGGGAACGCACCAGGTGGCCCAGACGTTGAGCATCCAGACCTTGCCCTTCATGTCCTCGGTCTTGAAGGTCGTGTTGGGATCCCACAGGGTGGGCAGTTCAAAGGGCGGGAGTTCCTTGTTGATCAGAACCGACGGAAGGGTCCGCGGGTCGAGATAAAGGCCCTTGAAGAGGAACCCGGCAAGCACGATGAAGATGCCGAAGGGAATGAGAAATTTCGCTTTCATGTCAGTTTCCTTGGGGCGGCGGCACCGCCCCGATTCATCCGTTTAGGCGACAGCGGCCTGCGTCTTGGCGTCCTTGCGCTTCTTCGAGCGGAAGCGACGGTCGGAAGCGGCCCAGAGCCCGCCGATGCTCATGATGATGCAGCCGAACCAGATCCAGGTCACGTAGGGCTTCGAATAGGCGCGGACCACCCAGCCGCCGTCCGAAGTCGGAACGCCGAGACTCACGTAAACGTCGCCCGTGATCGAGTGACGGATCGCGGCTTCGGTCATCGGCATGGAGTTCGAGCTGAAGTACTTGCGCTTTTCCGGGTGCAGGGTTTCAAGAACCTTGCCGTCGCGCGAGAGCACGAATTCGCCGCGGTCGGCGGTGTAGTTCGCGCCGCGCGTGCTCGTCACGCCCTTGAATTCGAAGGTGTAGCCCGCAACCGTCACGGTTTCGCCCACGAACATCTGCACGTCGCGTTCGGACTGATAGCCCTTGACGAGCGCAACGCCGATGATGAAGACGGCCACGCCGATGTGGGCGATGTGCATGCCCCAATAGGCGCGCGGCTGACGAAGGAGCTTCGAGACGACGCTGCCTTCGCCGTGGCGGATCTGCTGACGGAAGGCTTCGACGGCGCCGAAGACGACGAAGAAGGCGAGCGTGCAGCCCACGAACACCCAGTTGCTCCATTCGCCCATGAGAAGGGGAACGGCGGCGCCGAGAACGATCGAGGCGATCATGGCCCAGAGGAGGGACTTCGCAAGCTGCTTCGGATCGGCTTCCTTCCAGCGCGCGAGCGGACCCACGCCCATGAGGAAGACGAGCGGGAGCATCAGGGGCCCGAAGACGGCGTCGAAGTACGGAGGCCCGACCGAGATCTTGCCCGCGTTCAAGGCGTCGAGGAAGAGCGGATAGAGCGTGCCGAGAAGGACCGCCCCCATCGCCACGACGAGGAGAACGTTGTTGACGAGGAGCATCGATTCGCGCGAGATCATCCCGAAGTTCCCGCCGAGGCCCACGGTCGGGGCGCGCCAGGCAAAGAGCAGGAACGAGAGCCCGATCACGATGATGAGGAAGGCGAGAATGAAGAGACCGCGCTCCGGATCGGTCGCAAAGGCGTGCACCGAGGTGAGAACGCCCGAGCGAACGAGGAAGGTCCCGAGAAGCGAGAGCGAGAACGTGAGGATCGCCAGGAGCACCGTCCAGATGCGGAAGCACCCGCGCTTTTCCGTCACGGCGAGCGAGTGGATGAGGGCGGTGCCCGTCAGCCACGGCATGAAGGAGGAGTTTTCCACCGGGTCCCAGAACCACCAGCCGCCCCAGCCGAGCTCGTAGTAGGCCCAGTAGGAGCCGAGCGCGATGCCGAGCGTCAGAAGAATCCAAGCGGCCGTCGTCCAGGGGCGCATCCAGCGCGCCCAGGCGGCGTCAAGGCGCCCCGAAATGAGCGCGGCGATCGCGAAGGCGAACGGCACCGAGAAGCCCACGTAGCCGAGGTAGAGAAGCGGCGGATGGAAGACCATCCCCGGGTCCTGCAGAAGCGGATTCAGGTCCGCGCCTTCGGCGGGGGCCGGAAAGAGACGCAGGAAGGGGTTCGAAGTAAAGAGCATGAAGGTGAGGAACCCCATGGCGACGAGCCCCATCACGCCCGTGACGCGGGCCGTCATTTCGGCGGGAAGCTTCTTGGCCGAGAAGGCGACCGCGGCGGACCACCAGCCGAGCGTCACGACCCAGAAGAGGATCGAGCCTTCGTGGCTGCCCCAGGTGGCGGCGACCTTGTAGTACCAAGGCAGCATCGAGTTGGAGTTGTTCGCCACGTTGAGGACCGAGAAGTCCGAGACGTAGAACGAATACGCCAGACAGCCGAACGCAATCGTGCCAAAGAGGGCGTTCGCGATCGCCGCGGGCCGCGCCACCGCCATCAGCGCGCGGTTGCCCTTGGCCGCGCCGATGAGGGGCACCACCCCCTGGACGATCGAGAGCGCCAGGCAGAGGATGAGTGCAAAGTGACCGATTTCAGGAATCACTTGTGTATCTCCGGTGAATGAAAAGAGTTTGGAAACTCGTCCGAGGAGACTTTCGAGCGGGGCCTCCTCAATCCCAAAAGGGGCCGGTCCCGAAACGGGCCGACCCTGCGCCTGTTGGGTGTCAGGTCCGAAGCCTGCGGCTTAGGACTTGACGTTCTGTTTGGCGGCCTCTTCGGCGGCCTTCTTCGCCACCCCGGCCTTGTGGGCGTCTTCAAGCGCCTTGGCGGCCTCGGGCGGCATGTAGTTTTCGTCGTGCTTGGCGAGCACTTCGGAAGCGGTGAAAAGACCGGCCGAATCGAGCTTGCCCTGCGCCACGACGCCCTGCCCTTCGGAGAAGAGGTCGGGGAGAATGCCCTTGTAGAGAACGGGCACGCTCTGCGCCGTGTCGGTGATCTTGAAGGTGACCGTCACGCCGTCCTTCTGGCGTTCGACCGAACCGGGTTCGACGACGCCGCCCAGGCGGAAGGTGCGGCCTTCCGGGGCTTCCTTCGCGGCCACCTGCGTGGGCGAGAAGAAGAAGACGAGGTTTTCGTTGAAGGCCTGCAGGGCCATCGTCACGCCCGCGCCCACCACCACGACGGCGGCGCCGATCAGGGCGAGTTTTTTGGTCTTGGAATCCATGGATCAGTTCCCCTTTTCAAGATTGCGGTTGCGGGCTTCGCGGCGCAGACGGGTGAGAATCGCCCCGCGGCGACGCTTGAGAGAAATCAGTTCGGCGACGACCCCGACGAAGAGCGCTCCGTAGGCGCACCACACGTAAAAGCCGTGACCGTTCATGGTCAGGAAGTCGGAAAAGCTTGCCCAGTTCACAGTTTGCCTCCCTTGGCGGCTTCGAGCGCCCAGTCGCTGCGGCGTTCGCGTTCAAGAATGATCGTGCGGGCGCGCGAGAGCACGGCGGCCGTCCCGTAGCACATGCCCGCCGCCACCATGACGAGAAGCGTGTAGAGCATGATTTCGGCCATGGACGAACCCTTGGTCGTGATCGAGGCGCCCTGATGGAGGGTGTTCCACCACTGCACCGAGAAGTAGATGATCGGCACGTTGATGACGCCCACGATCGAGATCACGGACGCGGCGCGGTCGGCGCGGCGCTTGTCGTCGATCGCGGTGTGAAGCGCCATGAATCCGAGGTAGAGGAAGAAGAGGATCAAGGCCGACGTCAGACGGGCGTCCCAAACCCAGTAGGTACCCCAGGTGGGACGGCCCCAGAAGGCGCCCGAGAAGAGCGCGATGAAGCAAAGGAGCGCCCCCGTCGGCGCCATCGCCTGCGAGAGGATGAAGGCGAGCCGGCTGTTTCGCAGCAGTCCGATTGCCGAGCACACGGCCATCAGGATGTAGAGGAGCATCGACATCCACGCGGCGGAGACGTGAATGAAGATGATGCGGTAGGAATTCCCCTGCTTGTAGTCGATCGGGCATTCGAAGAAGCCCATGTAGAAACCGACGACAAAGAGAAGGAGGCCGAGGACCATGAGGGGCGTGATGCACTTGCCCGCCGCACGGTAGAAGCCTTCAGGACTCGTAATCGACATAAATGGCTCACCCAGGAGTTTGGAAAATCATTGTTCGGCGATGCGAAGCGCCGCGGAAACCGCCATCGGACTGAGCGCCGCCGTCGCGAGCGTGAGGCCCCCGACGATGAGGAAATGCGCCGTGGGGCTCATCGAGACGGCGACGGCCGAAGCCGCGCCCGAACCGAAAATCAGAACCGGAATGTAGAGCGGCAAGACAAGGAGGCTCGTGAGCACCCCGCCCGCGCGAAGGCCGAGCGTAAGCGCCGCGCCGATCGCGCCGATGAAGCTCAGAATCGGAGTCCCCACCGCAAGGCTTGCGACGAGGACGAGCGTCACGTCGAGCGAGAGGTCGAACATCACGCCGAAAAGGGCCGCGAAGACCGTCATCGGCACGCCCGTGACGAGCCAGTGCGCGATGACCTTCGCAAAAACGATGACGGGAAGGGGTTCCGCGGCGACGAGCATCTGCTCGAGCGTGCCGTCGGCGAAGTCCGCCGCGAACATGCGCGGAAGCGACAGGAGGGCCGCAAGAAGCGCCGCCACCCACACGACGCCCGGGGCGATCGCACGCAGCGTATTCGTTTCGGCGCCCACGCCCAGAGGCACGAGCGTCACGACGACGGCGAAGAAGAAGATCACCTGAGCGAGGTCGGACTTGCGGCGAAGCGCAAGCATCAGGTCGCGGCGAAGAATGGTGAGAAAGAGCTGCCACATGATTTCTCTCCTCAGACCGGTTCGGCGTTCTGCGCCGCTTCGTCGTCCAGCGCCGCCTCGACGGCGGTGCGCTTTCTCGGCGACCAGCGTTCGGGTTCGATCACCATGAGGCGCGCGTTTTCGACGGGCACTTCCTGGTGGGTGACGAGCATGACGATGCCGCCCTCCTCCACGTGTTCGCCGATGAGCTTCGCGAGACGCGCCACGCCCTTGACGTCGAGCGCCGTGAAAGGCTCGTCGAGCACCCAGAGCGCAACGGAGCGGGAGAGCCACAGGCGCGCGAGCGCCACGCGGCGGCGCTGGCCCTGCGAGAGCTGGCCCGCGGGCACTTCGAGAAATTCCGAGAGCCCCACGGCGTCGAGCGCGTCAAGCGCCTCCTCTTCGGTAACGGAGAGCGAAGCGATGCGGGCGTTGAGGAGAACGTTTTCCAGGACCGAGAGGTCGTCCTTGACGCCGTTTCGGTGGCCGATGTAGCAGAGCTCCTTCCAGAAGTCCTGCGCGGCCTTCTGCACGGGCGTGCCGCGCCAGCGGACTTCGCCCTCAACGGGGCGCATGAGCCCGGTCATCAGACGCAGAAGCGTCGTTTTGCCCGCGCCGTTCGATCCGGCAATGCGCACGAGCGTGCCGGCTTCCACGGAGAAGGAAAGCCCCTCGAACAGGGTTCTTTCCCCGCGTTCGCAGGTGAGACCCGAGACTTCGATCAATGCGCTCATTGAGTATCGTTTCGTTTTGAGGTAAGGGTGGATTCTTGTTTTCGGTCGGGGAAAGCCCCGTCCGCTCTCGGCTCGGAAGGCCGATTCTATGGCCATGGAGTCTAGTTCGGGGAAATTAAGGTTTCCTTATAAATCGCCGCTCCCCCTTGGGACTCCGACGCAACGGACGTCAAGGAATTCAATTGTCCCGCAATAGATTTCAGAACACCCATCCTTTCTGAAGCCCGCCGCTTTTTTCCTAAGATTTCGTCCTCGCGGCGGCTCCCTCCCCTTCGTCCTCCCTTTTCGACTCGTTGCAAATCCTTCGCTCCCGAAGGAGGCCGCTCGAAGTACAATGTTCGGATTCCGGCGGCGACGAGGCCGCCCTTTTTTGAACCTACAGTTTCACGTCATGCGCAAAAGCCTCACCGCACCGATTCTCCTCAGCCTTGTCGCCCTCACGACCCTCACGGGCTGCCAGGCCATCCAAGAAGAAAGCCGCAATTTCGCGGGCCGCGAAGAACGCCTCTCCAACGTCGTCGGCAACGTCTGGCGCCTCGACTTCAAGTGGCCGGGCAGCGTCCGCGCGACGCAGATCAACGAAGCCCTGCAGCAGCGCGCCCGCGACATCTGCCAGCGCGAAGAGCTCGGCATGCTTCCGCTCTCGGGCGCCGTGGACGCGCACGAAGACGGCTCCGCTCCCTCCACCGCCTGGCTCGAATTCCGCTGCCAGCGTCCTGTTCAGGTGATCCGCGGCGGTCTCTTGAGCGAAGAGGAAACCTTCGAAGTGAAGGAGTAAGAATCGTTTTCCTCCGTTTGTGAGAAAGGGCCTCGGTTTTCGCCGAGGCCCTTTGCTTATTTCGGTGAAGCGGAAATTTTCGATCACCCGAAGACGTGGCGGGCGCGCACGCTCTTGAGAACGTAGAAGGCTCCCCAGAGCGCGAAGACCGAAATCGAGAGGGTGAACGCCCACTCCGCCTCGCCGCGAAGCGCGGGCAAGAGCCCCGCACCGACGGGCCCCGCCGCAAGGAGCGCAAGGGCGACCTCGGTCTTAACCGAAGGCTTTCGCCCCGTCACGATGCGAAGCGACGCCCAGAGAAAGCCGAGTGCGGAAAGTGCTTCAGGAAGGGCCGTCCAGATGAGTTCCCCGCCCGAAAGATGGGCGTAGAGAGGCGCACGGGCCGCGATCGTCGCGGCAAACCAGACGGTGAGCGTTACGCAGCCCGTCATGAGAAGCAGAAGGCCGCCGTCGACGCCCGTGGGCGCACGGTCGTCCGCGTTCGGAAAACGACGCGAAAACTTCCAGACGGAATGCAGAAAAAGCGCGAGGATCGCGAGAAAACTCAGCAATCCGAAGAGTTCTGTGGTGTTCTTGGGCACGGGATGTCGTCAGTTTTGCGTTTCGTGGCGCAGTGCGTCGACCATGCCGCAGACTTCGCCCGCAGCGTGGTGATGACCGTGGTGGCAACGGTCGAGAAGCGAGAGGAGTTCACCTCGCATGAGATTGAGTTCGGCGATTCGCTGGTCGACAACGGCGAGCTGTTCTTCCACAATGTCGTGCACTTCGTCGGGATCGGCCTCGTCGTTATGGAAGAGCAAGCCTGTCATCCTGCGGATGTCTTCGAGCGACATGTCGAGCGAGCGACAGCGCTGAATGAAGCGCAGGCGCTCGACGTGGTCGCCGCCGTAGCTGCGGTAGCCGTTGTCGCTGCGGCGAACGGGCGGAAGAAGTCCTTCGTCTTCATAAAAGCGAATGGCCGAGGCGGCCATGCCCGAGCGTTGGGAGAGCTCTTTGATTCGCATGTCGAAACCGGCGTGAAAAGAAGATGGATCGTCCTCATTCTCGCACTTTGCCGCCCGAAAAGTCGGGCGGCAAAGCGGCGGGATCTCAAAGGCCCTTTGCGCGGCGGTAGGCGACGATGTCCTCGACCGAGATGAGCATCATGTCGTGGTCCTTCGCGTAGCGGGCCACTTCGGGGAGACGCATCATCGTGCCGTCGGGGTTCATGAGTTCGCAGAGAACGCCCGCTTCGTGAAGCCCCGAGAGGCGGCAGAGGTCGATGGAGGATTCCGTGTGACCGCGGCGAACGAGGGTACCCCCCTTTCGCGCGCGAAGCGGATAAACGTGACCGGGACGGCGCAGGTCCGCGGGCTTCCCTTCGGGATTGGCCGCGGCCTTGATCGTGAGGAGTCGGTCGTGCGCGCTCACGCCCGTCGTCACGCCTTCGGCGGCTTCGATCGCCACCGTGAAGGCAGTGCCCTGCGTGTTGGTGTTGTCCGCAACCATCGGAGGAAGTTCCATGCGGTCGCAAGCCTCTTCCGTGAGGCACACGCACACGATCCCCGAGCAGTCGCGGATCATCTGCGCCACCTGTTCTTCGGTGAGGCGTTCGGCGCTGAAAATGAGGTCGCCCTCGTTTTCACGGTCTTCGTCGTCCACCACGCAGAGGCCTTCCCCGCGCGCAAAGCGCTCGAGGGCCTTTTCCATGCGTTCGATCGAATCGCGTCCGAAATCTTCGAGCGTCAGTTCGGTCTTTTCCATCGTTGTCCTTAAGAAATCAAGAAAACCTGCATTGTACGGAATTTCTTTCGCCTGCCTCTTCGCTTTCAGAGCTTTCTTGTGACGAAACGAAATCTTTACGTCTCACACTGCGCGCCAACCATAACTCGCCCGAGAATGAATCGGCGGATCGAACCCGTGGATCCGATCCGCCGATGAAGCGTCAGCCCGAGCCGTCAGCCCGAGCCGTCTTCACGACCCGGTGAAGCACCACTCAAAACGTTCAGAAGACGTAGCGCATGCCCACCGAATAGCGGTAGGAATCCGTGTAGTCGTTCCCGTGCGAGCGCTCGAGCATGCCGTAGAAGTTGAGGTCGGCGTCCGTGTTGAACTGCGCGCCGATGCCGTAGCTCACCCACGTGCCGCCAAGGTCGCCGTCCAGCGACTCGGTGCGGGCGCCGGCGCGGGCCGTGCCGTCCACGTCCCCGAGGAAGTCGTGGTTGACGGAGGCATGCAGATAGAGCGACCCCTTGTCCTGCGCAAAATTCGCACCGACGCGGGCGCCGAAGCGACCGACGAGCGACTGGAAGTCGTCCTGACTTACCTTGGCGCCGTTCGAGGCGCTGAAGTCGTCGCCCAGAACGTAGCCGTAGGCGAGTTCAACCTGCGGTTCCGCATAGAACGTGTCGGTGAGCTTCCAGTGGTAGCCCACTTCCGCCGAGAGTCCGAAAGTCGTGTTGTCGTAGCTGCCGTCCAGCACGCCGCCCGAAGCGGAGAGCGTGCTCGCCGAGATGTCGGTCGAGATACGGCCCACGCGGCCGATCACGTCGACGTAGCCGCCGCAATCAAAGAGTCCCGTGGCGTAGGCCGCAAGCGAATAGCTGTCGGAATCGCCCGTGCCGTTCGAGATGTCGGCGTCCAGGTTCGTGTAGGTGAAGGCGCCGCCCACGATCCAATTGCCGGCCACCGTCGTGTCCGCACCGACCTGCACCGAGGTCGTCTGCAGCTTCACGTCGACGCCGTCGGTGATCTTGGATTCGCCGCCGTAAACGCGCGCCCAGGCGCCCGACTTACCGAGGTCGGCGCGAAGATCGCCGAGACGCTGCGAAAGGTGATTGTTTTCCAGACGCCACTGCGCGAAGGTCGCGGTGCTGAATTCACGGAAGGCGGAAAGACCCGCGTTTTCCTCTTCTACGATCTGCCCGTCCTCGCCGATTCTCCAGGCACCAGCAACGGCACCGGCTTCGGCGCCGAGAGTCACCACAGCGCCACCGCCCACTTCAACGATGCCGTTTGATTGACCTTCTCCTTCACCTCTCATGGCGGAAAGAAACTGAGCGGCGCTGCCGAATTGGTCGTTGGCGCGGCCCGAAGCAAGCACCGTCACATCATTGTTCGCCGTGGCGATCTTGACGGCGCCGGCCTTCGTGGAATTGAAGACGATGGTGTTCCCTTCGCCCGTGAGCGTGCCAAGATCCATCGTCACGTCATTGCCGAGTTCGACCGTGGAGTTCGTGAGCGCCATGTTTCCGTTCGCAGCGGCGACATTACCCTGCACCACACGGAGGGTTGCGTTCGTCGCGGCGAGCGTGCCGTTCGTACCGATTGAAACGGCGTTCTTGCCATTTCCAGCCCGAATCGTCACATCCGTGGCTCCGCCATCTACCCCCTCAAAGACAACGTTCGTACCTTTTGCCTGATCCAGGGCGGCCTTCGTTGCATCATTCTGCCCTTGCAAAACCAGCGAAACTTCCGGAGCCCTGAACGTGACGGATTGTTCGGACGTGTCCTGATCACTGCGATTTTACACCACGAGCGCGCTCTGACCGCCTTCGACCGTTACCTTCCCATTTGCGGTAATCGTAGTTTTGGCTGAGGGACTTTCGGAGTAAATGCCATAGAGATCACCGTAAATCTCTACATTTTCATGAGCATGAATGTCCGCGCAGGGATCACCGTAACCCCCACCCCACTTTAAATCATTGTTGTATACCTGCAAGCCGACATATCCTCCCGAGCGAATCGTAATGTTGCGAGCTTCCATCTCCAGAGTGGACTTATTGTCGTTCTTCTGAAGAACGCCGACTAAGAGACCACTCGCTTCTTCGGAGGAAATGCTGATGTCGCCGCCCGCCTTCATGACCAACTTGGCATCATGAGCATCAGCGTGTTGCACCATAACGGCGTTCCCTTCGTCCGCAGCGATATCAATGTTGTCGCTGACATCAACGTTAACATTGCCGCCAAAGGCATGGATCATGACTGGAGACTGATGACCACTGTTCGTCTGATTTCCTTGCGCAACTAGCGAAAGAGAGCCGACATTGACCGTCAAGGTATGCTCACCCTTTGCGTGCAATCCATTTATGTTATCTTTTTTTTCTTCAATGTTCTTTATGTGGATCGACAAGCCGGCAAGTCTGTCAACGGTCACATTCCCATTCGTCGCGTAGATGCCGCCCGTATACGAGCCTTCGATCGTGAGCGTTTCCGCACCCGTGGCGCCCTGAATGTCGTGATCTTGAACGGCTACGTGTATTGCAGAGTCCTTTGCCTGCGTATAAGTCGGATTCCCTTCGATGACACTCGGGATATCCGCGGCCGTAGCCACCGAACCCGCCAGCGCAAGGCTGACCGACGCCGCGAGCATTGTTTTTTCCATGACGAAACCTCTCTCCTGTGAGGAAAACTTCGGAAGAAATCAGAGATCTTCCGTATGACCCCGCAGTGATAGCGCTCCCTCCCGTCGATCCCGCATCCGAACTAACCCTAAGACTCCTACCTTTCCAGAACAATTTAGACAACTCTCTTTATTTTTTTATTCTGCGACAGCACAAAACAAGTGGTTACAGCAAAAGAGCGCAAGCCCCTCTTCATCATTTGCTGTTGCAAAAATTGAAATTTCCTTTTAGAAAAGTTTAAATCCCTTTCATTTCAATCAGATATTGGCGCATAAAAGGCATAAATACATCTTTATCCATTAGACCTCAAAGATCAAAAGGTCCGGCACAAAAAGATTGCGATCGGCTCAACGAAACCTCCCCTACACCGTATATAAAAAAGGTAATGTCGTTCTTTTACAACCAATCTGGACACAAAGGACTCCGCAACGCATTTGTCTTACGAACCTTGTCGTGAATCCCGTACTAAAAAGGACGCGCCCGGGAGAAACCGGCAGAGGTTCCTACACCGACTGTAGCTACAAACGGTGTAGAAACTTCCGACCGTTGTAAGCCTCCTCAAAGCACCGTTCGGTGCTCATGGCGGTCACCGCCGGTCTTCCCGGCCTGACGCCCGACGACACGCGGACTGCGCCCCGAAAGTACGAATGAAATAGCAAAAGCCCCCCGAAGAGAATCCTCGGAGGGCTTGGTTCTGTCGCCCAGATGGACAATTGGAGGGGCAATTTCAGCCCCTCTCCGCGAATGGTGCGGAATTACTGGGCCTTGGCGGGTTTCGGGCGGTAGGCACACATCATCGTGGCGGAAGCGGCGACCTTGCCGTCGACCTTGGCTTCGGCTTCAAAGACGCCGAGACCGAGTTTCTGACGGATGAAGCGGCCTTCGATCACGAGCTGATCGCCGGGCTGCACGACGCGCTTGAAGCGGGCGTTGTCGATGCCGGCGAAGTAGAAGAGGCTGTTCTTGCGGTCCACGTCTTCCGGGAGACGCGCAAGGGCCATGATGGCGCAGGCCTGGGCCATGGCTTCAATGATGAGGACGCCGGGCATCACGGGAACCTGCGGGAAGTGGCCCGTGAACTGCGGTTCGTTCACCGTCACGTTCTTGATCACCACGACGCGGTTGAGGTCGTCGGAAAGCTCCACCACCCGGTCGATCAGAAGGAACGGGTAGCGGTGGGGGAGCATGTCCATGATGTCGGTGATGTCAAACTTGGTCGTCATCGTAATGCCGAAAGAAAAAGTGAAATCGTTCAAAAGGCTTCGGGACGACCGTGCGTTCGTCCCGAAGAGTTCGGGTGTTAGTGTGCCACGAATCGAAGGGCTTCGTGTGAAAAGTGGCTTCGGACCTACGGATTAGCCTGTGCCCATTTTGCCCGCCCACTGGGGCGTATCACGGGTCCGCACACGCGGAGACGGGCCTTGCGGGCATTGCTTCAGTGCAATCGCCGGCCTTCGGACATGCGTCTGCAGCGCAGCCCGCAGGTCGACCGCATGCGAAACGACTCGCTCTAAGCAAAACTTCCTAGGTGATTTTGAATATTTCTGCATTACAAGGATCGCTCGACACCTTGCGAAAAAGTTTTCAATGCATCGACAAGTTCCGACGAACGTTTATTTCCGTTTTTACCTGCCGTGCAATCGATTATAAAAATTCAACATTAAAAACGTCTTCTTATCCGATCTAGGCACTTCATATTAGTCAGACAAAATTTCTGCATTTATTCGAAATTTCAGGAATAACTTTGATGTATACAGGAAGAATGGAGTCGGCGCGGGTGCTCCTCGACCCGTTCCGACTGGTAAGCAAGAAAACAGCAAAACAAAAGGTGCATCCATGGAGTCCCCCTCTAAAACAAGATTCATCCCCATCGGTCTCATGCTCTTCGCGCTCTTTTTCGGCGCGGGCAATCTGATTTTCCCCGCCTCCATGGGTCAGGCCTCCGGCACGGAAGTCTGGTGGGCGCTGTTGGGCTTTTGCCTTACCGGCGTCGGACTCCCGCTCCTCACGTTGGTGGCGGTCGGTTACTCCGGTCTGCCGGGACTGCAGGAAATCGGCAGCCGCGTGCATCCCTGGTTCGGCGCCTTCTATGCCAACGTCTGCATCCTCGCCATCGGTCCCTGCTTTGCCGTGCCCCGAACCGGCACCGTTTCCTGGGAAATCGGCATCGCTCCCTTCCTCGATCCCTCGCAGCTCGAAGTCGGCATGCCCGTCTTCCTCGCCGTTTTCTTCATCGTTGCGGGCTGGCTTTCCGCTTCGCCCTCGAAGGACCGTGTGGGCAAGATTTTGACGCCGCTTCTCGTCCTTTCGCTCGCGATCTTCATCGTGCAGAGCTGCCTCGCTCCGATGGGCGAACCCCAGGAACCGGCCGCGCCCTACGCCACGCCCTTCATGGCGACGGTTCAGGGCTTCCTGGACGGCTACAACACGCTTGACGCCATTGCGGCCCTCATCTTCGGCAGCCTCGCCATCGGCGCCGTTCGCGAGTCGGGCTTCACGAAGCAGTCCGACATCGCCCGCGAAGTCTTCAAGGCGGCCATGGTCGCCGGACCTTTGCTCGCGGTCATCTACATCTTCATCGCCAAGGTGGGCGCCGAAAGCGTGACCGCCATCGGCGTGCAGGAAACCGGCGCTCCGATTCTGGCCTTGAGTGCGCAGCTTCTTTTCGGCAGCGGCGGCGCGATCCTTCTCTCCGTCATGGTGATTCTCGCCTGCATGACGACCGCCATCGGCCTCATCAGCTGCACGTCGGCGCACTTCTTCAATCTTGCGAAGGGACGCCTCCCCTACAAGGTCTGGGTCGTCATCTTCTCGGTGATCTCCTACCTCATCGGCCTCTTCGGGCTGAAGACGATCATCGTCTCGACGATCCCCGTGCTGATGTTCCTCTATCCCCTTTGCGTGGCGCTCGTCATTCTTTCCCTCCTCCACAACAAGATCGGCGGACGCCGTTGCGTGTGGGCTTGGACGATCGGCTTCACCTTCGTGATGGCGACCTACAACGGACTGCAGACGGCCAAGATCGCCATGGGCGGACTCGAAGCCATCCTTGCGAACTGGGTGCCGCTGCACACCTACGGTCTCGGCTGGATTCCCTTCGCCTTGGTGGGCTTCATCATCGGCATGATCCACAAGTCGCTCACGAAGGGCCCGGCGCAGCCCTAAAGCGTGATTGACTCATAAGCCAAGAGGCCGCCCATCGGGCGGCCTCTCTTTCTTTGCGCGCTCGGCACGGACGCGTTTCGCCGTGCCTTCACGCCACGTTCAATCCGGGAATCAGGCCTTGGCTTCTTCCAGGGCCTTGACGGCGCGCGCGAGTTCGCGAAGCTGCTTGCGCATTTCGGGAAGACGCGAAATCGAGGCCGCCGTGAGGGCGAAGCTCTTCGGATCAAGGGCCGGATAGAAACCCGTCTTCGTCATCGGTTCCGTCCCCCAGCCCGTGATCGCCGTGGCCGGACCCACATTCGAACCGGAGGGGATCGTGATGTGACCGTTGATCATGGCGGCGCCGCCGATCATGCAGTGGTCGCCCACCGTGGTCGACCCCGCGATGCCGACGTTGGCGGCCATGACGCAGTGCTTGCCGATCTTGTCGTTGTGACCGAGCTGAATGAGGTTGTCGAGCTTCGTGCCGTCGCCCACTTCGGTGTCGGCGAGCGCGCCGCGGTCGATCGTGGTGTTGCTCCCCACTTCGACGTCGGTGCCGAGCACGACGCGGCCCACCTGCGGAATCTTCACCCATTCGCCAAGGAAGGGCGCAAAGCCGAAGCCGTCGGCGCCGACGACAGCGCCGGGCTGCAGAATCGAGCGGTCGCCCACGACCGTGGCGGGACCCACGTAGGCGCGGGGCTGCAGGATCACGTCTTCGCCCACCTGCGCGCCGAAGTCGACGTAGGCGCCCGACTTCACGACGGTGCGCGCGCCGATCGTCGCGCCCGCCTTCACGACGGCGAAGGCTTCGATGAGGGCGTCGGGGTGAACGTTCGCTTCGGGCGAAACGTCCGCGCGCGGATCGATACCCGTTTCACCGGAAACGGCCGGGAAGAAGATCTGCGAGGCAAACGCGAAGAAGGCGTAGGGATTGTCGCAATAAAGCACCGCGCGTTCGGGGGCCTTTTCGCCCCAGAGCGCGGCGGCGTCCTTTTCGCGGAGCACCAGAAGCGCCGCCTTCGAGGCCTTCATCGCCTCGGCGTACGCGGGGTCCGTGAGGAAGCTGATGTCCCCCTCGCCCGCCGTCTGCGGAGGCATGAAGCGAGAAACTTCAGGGTCGCCGCCCGTCAAATTCATCTTCAGTCGACCGCCGGAGCGCTCGAGCACCATTTCGACGAGTTTGCTGCTCGGAAATTTCATGTTGTATCTCCCAAAATGCGAAGGTCCGCCGTTACGTTCGAGCGGACCTGCGAGATGCCGTTATTTGGTCGTCTTCTTACCGTCTGCGACGTCCTTGTCGAGGATGTCGATCACGCGCTTCGTCAAATCCACCCGATCGCTCGCGTAGAAGTATTCATAGAGCACGAGGTCGAACTTCTCCGCCTTAGCGATGTCCTGAACGACCCGCGCGGCGCGGCTCTGCAGAAGCATCACCTCTTCGTTGCGGCGCTGATTGAATTCGTCGCGGGCCTCGCGGTTGCGGCGCGTGATGTCGCGTTCCGTTTCGGCGAGCGCCCGGCGTTCGGCGACGCGCTCGGACTCGGTCATGGAGGGCGCTTCCTTTTCGAAGCGCTCGAGGCGCTGCTTGAAGCGGCGCGTCATGGCCTCGATTTCGTCCTGACGCTGACGCCCTTCGGCGTTCAGGCGGTCGCTCGCGATTTGCGCGACCTTGGCGTCGCGGAGAATCCGCTCGAGGCTCACGACGCCGATCTTGAGGTCGTTCTGCGCGAACGCCCCGGCGGAGGCGAGAGCGACGGAGGCGGTGACGGCGCCCGTCAACAGCGCGCGCGTGAAGGAGAATCGAGTCATAACTTTGCTCACGAAAAGAATGACGGGCGGGAGAGGCTCCCGCCCGAACGATCAGAAGCCCGTGCCGATCTGGAACTGGAAGCGCTGAATGTCGTCGCCTTCCTTGTCGTTCAACGGCGCGGCAATCGAGAACTTCAACGGGCCCAAGGGCGAAATCCAGGCGATGCCGATACCCGTCGAGTAACGCAGGTCCGAGAGACTCATGTCGGCACGGCGGTACTTGCCGTACTCTCCCGGCACGCCCTCGTAGCCCCAGACCGAACCGAAGTCGAGGAAGCCGAAGATTCGCAGCGTGCGGTCCCCGCCCGGGAGCGGAGCGAGAAGCTCGACCGAACCCGTCCACTTGCGGTCGCCGCCCAGGTTGTCTCCGTCCTTCCCATCCTTTGGACCGATGGAGCCCGATTCGAAACCGCGCACCGAACCGATGCCGCCCGCGTAGTAGTTCTTGAAGAACGGGAACATCGAAGTACTGCCGTAGGTGTCGCCCCAACCGAGTTCGGTATTGAAGGCGAGCGTCCACGTCTTCGAGAGCGGGATGTACTGCTGATACTGATACGTGAACTTGTAGTATTCCATGTCGAGACCCGGCAGAGCGAATTCTCCGTTCACGCGCTGATAGACGCCGCGCGTCGGCGCGAGCGAGTTGTCTCGCGAGTCGCGCGACCAGCCGAGGGTCAGCGCAAAGGAGAGCGGGTCCTTGCCGAATTCGTCGCGGTAGGTCTGATAGCGCTGCGGCGAATTGGTGTTCGTCATCACCTTCGTGCGTTCGATGCGGCCGCCCAAGAACACGCGGTCCGTTTCCGTGAACGGAATGCCCCAGGCGATGCCCGCGCCCGTCGTTTCGTATTCGACGTCGGCAACGTCGAGTTCTTCCAGGTCGACGCGGCGGGTATAGAGGTCGTAGGAGCGCGAGAGGCCTTCCGGCGTGATGTACGGTTCCACGACCGAGAGAGCGTAGGTGCGCTGCGACTTCGAAGTGTTCACGTCGACCGAGATCGAGTTCCCGGTACCGAAGACGTTGTTCTGGGCGAAGCCCGCCGAGAGAATGATGCCTTCGGAGGTGGAGTAGCCGGCACCGAGGGAGATCGAGCCCGTCGGACGTTCCTTCACCTTGATGTCGAGGTCGACCTGGTCGCGCGTGCCCGGAACCGGCACCGGATCGGCCGTCACCGAGTCGAAGTAGCCGAGTCGGTCGATACGGTCGCGCGAGAGCTTCACCTTGTCGCTGTCGAACCAGGCCGATTCGTACTGACGGACTTCACGGCGGATCACTTCGTCCTTCGTGCGGCTGTTGCCGGTGATGTTCACGCGGCGCACGTAAGCGCGGCGGCCCGGGTCGACGGTGTAGACGATGTCCACCGTGCGGGCGTCGCGGTCGGAAACGGGGTTGGCGTTCGCGGTCGCGAAGGCGTAGCCAAGAGTCGAGAGCTTGTCCTGAATGGCCGTCGAGACGTTCTTTACCTCTTCGGCGTTGTAGAGCGCCCCCTTCTGCAGCGTCACGAGCTTCTGGAGCTCTTCGTCGATCCCGAGAAGGTCGCCCGTGAGGCGCACGTCGTTGATCGTGTACTGCTCGCCTTCCGTCATGTTGATCGCGACGTAGACGTCGGACTTGTTCGGTGCGATCGAGACCTGAACCGAGTCGATGCGGAAGTCCAGGTAGCCCTGGTTCAGATAGAAGGAGCGGATCGATTCCATGTCCGCCGCAAGCTTTTCGCGCGAGTAGAGGTCGCGCTTCGTGTACCACGAAATCCAGTTCGGGGTGCCGAGCTGCATCAGATCGAGCAGGTCTTCCGTTTCGAAGGTCTCGTTGCCGACCATGCGGATTTCCGCGATCGAGGAGGCCTTCCCTTCGTCGACGTTGATCGTGATGCGCACGCGGTTTCGCTCAAGCGGCGTCACGGTCGTTTTGATGTCGACGCCGTAGTAACCCTGCGCGAGATATTGGCGGCGCAGTTCCTGGTCGGCGCGGTCAAGCGTCGCCTGGTCGAAGATGCGCCCTTCGGCCATGCCGACGTCGCGCAGACTCGTTTCCACGGCTTCGCTGTCGAAGGCCTTGATCCCGTGCGTTTCGATCGCGGCCACGGCAGGACGTTCGACGATGCGCACGACAAGGACGTCGCCGTCCTGCGCGAGCGAGACGTCGCGGAAAAGACCCGAGGAATAGAGCGAATGGATGGCGCGCGTGCCCTTTTCGGTCGTGAATTCGTCCCCTACGCGGAAGGGGAGGTGCGAGAACACGGTGCCCGGCTCGGTTCGCACCACGCCTTCGACGCGGATGTCCGAGATCGTGAAGGCCGAAGCGGTGCCCGCCAGGGTAAGGGCCGCGAAGAACGCGGTACTGAACTTGGTGAGTTTTGTAATCGTCACGACGAAAACTCTCTGAGATGATTGTCACGGCAAAGCCCGCCGAAAAAGGTCCGTATCGCGGCGGGCATGGGTAGGGAGAGAATACCAAATTTGCACCCAACGGTGCGCAGGCTCTCCGTTCGAATTCGAACGCCCTGCGCCGCCAATCGGCGGACACAGGGCGAAAGAGCGCTTTCCTTCGAAAATGTCACGAGAAAAGTCGCGTCAAATCGTTGTTGAGCGCAAAGACCATGATGAGAAGGACGACGAAGAGTCCTCCCTTCATAATCTTCTCCTTGGTTTGGGGAGCGAAGTCTTTGCGGCGCAGAGCTTCAAGACTCATCACGAAGAGGTGTCCGCCGTCGAGTCCGGGAATCGGGATGAGGTTCATGAAGCCCACGGCGACGCTGATGAGCGCAACGAAGTCGACCATGGCGCGAAGACCCGCGCGCACGGCGGTGCCCGCCGACTGCGCGATCCCGACGGGACCGGCGATCTGATCGGTGCCTTCGCCCTGGGCGAGCTGTCCGACGCTCATCACCTGAAGGCGCAGCATTTCGACAAGCTTCACGGCCCCCATGCGCACCGAGTCGATCGGACCGTAATGCACGACGATGGTTTCGGGAAGGCGACCGATCGAAACCGCCACGGCGGGCTTGGGCTGCGCCCCCTCGGCCTTGTCGAGCGTCATCATTTCAGGGTGCAGCGTGAGCGTGCGGCGCGAGCCGTCCGCGAGCGACTCGACTTCGATCGGGAAGTCGCGGTCCGCGTATTCGGCGACGATCGCGCGGAAATCCTCTACGGTCGCGACGGGACGTCCCGCCATCGTAAGAACCTTGTCTCCGGCGCGCAAACCCGCCTTTTCCCCGGGACCGTCCTTCATAACGTTCGCGATCACAAGAGGTCCCGTCATCTGCGGAATGAAGCCGAGCTTGGCGGCGACGATCGTCTGCGCGGCGTCCGTGAGACTCAGAGTCGAGAGGTCAAGCTTGGTTTCGAAACTCCCTTCCCCGCGCTTCAAGGTCACGGGAACGGTCTCTTCGCCGATTCGCCCGAGAAGCGAGAGATTGAGGTCCGTGTAGCCGCGGATCTCGACGCCGTCCACTTCGGTGACGAGGTCGCCCCCGACGACGCCGGCCTGAGCCGCCGCGGTCTTGGCGGGAGGCTCGAGAAGCCGCACGGGAAGGTCCTCGACGCCGATCGCGCCGAGGAGCACGTAGCAGAAGAAGGCCAGCACGAAATTCATGAGGGGGCCCGCCGCGAGAATGAGCGCCCGGCGGGGCTTCGACTGCGCGTCGTAGCTTCTCGCCCGTTCTTCGGGCGTGACAGGCTCGGCCGTGCCGTTTTCCCCCGTCATCTGCACATAGCCGCCCAGGGGCACAAGCGAGACCGCATACTCGGTTTCGCCCCACTTTCTCTTCCAGAGAACCGGACCGAAACCGATTGAAAAGCGCCGCACCTCGACGTTCAGACTCTTGGCGGCGAGGAGGTGCCCCGCCTCGTGAACGAGGACGATGATGCCGATCGTGACGGCAAAGCCCAAAAGGGCCCAGAGAAAACCCATGTCGTATTCCTATGGCTTGGGGTTCAGACGAGACCGAGCGCCTCGCGCGTCTTCGCGCGCGTTTCACTGTCGATCGCGAGAATGTCGTCGACGCTTTCGGGCGCGACGGGACGGTCCTTTTCGAGTCGTTCGAGAACGGTCGAGAAGATGTCGGTGAAGCCGATCCGTTCGTTCAGGAAGGCTTCGACCGCGATTTCGTTGGCGGCGTTCAGAACGACGGTCGAACCCGCACCCATGGCTAGCGCCTTGTAGGCGGCGTCAAGAAGCGGGAAGGTTTCGCGGTCGGGTTCCTCAAAGGTGAGTCGTCCGATTTCGGCGAGGCGAAGCGGACGGATCCCCGCGGGCAGACGGTCTGGATAGCCCATGGCATAGCCGATCGGCTCGCGCATGTCGGCCGACCCCAACTGCGCGAGCACCGCGCCGTCGGCCAATTCGATCATCGAGTGCACGACCGACTCGGGGTGAACGACCACTTCGATGCGTTCGGGCGGCACGTCAAAGAGATGACGCGCTTCGATCACTTCGAGGCCCTTGTTCATGAGGGACGCGCTGTCGACGCTGATCTTTCGGCCCATCGACCAGTTTGGATGCGCAACCGCCATGGCGGGCGTGATGCCCGAGAGATCCTTCCTGCCGCGGAAAGGACCGCCCGAAGCGGTAAGCCAGAGCTTCACGCGGGCGCGCTCCGAAGCGGGAACGCCCTGAAGACACTGAAAGACGGCGCTGTGTTCGCTGTCGACGGGAAGAAGCGTTGCGCCGCACTCCTTGACGCGGCGCATGAGAAGTTCCGCGCCGCAGACAACGCTTTCTTTGTTCGCTAGAAGAAGACGCTTGCCGCTTTCGACCGCTCGGAAGGTGGGGCGAAGCCCGGCCGCGCCCACTACGGCCTGCATGACGCTGTCGACCTCCGGCGCGCCCGCGAGCGCTTCGAGCGCTGCGGCGCCCGCTTCGGCGCGGGTCGAAAGCCCCGCGGCGCGCAGGGCGTCCTTCAGTTCTCCGTAGCGCGATTCGTCTGAAATCACGACGACTTCGGGGTGGAAGCGTCGGGCGATGTCGACGAGCTTCGCGACGTTCGAGTGGGCGCTTGCGCCGTAGAGCGCAAAGCGGTCTTCATGCCGAGAGAGGACGTCGAGGGTCGACTTGCCGATCGAACCCGTGGCGCCCAAAAGAGCCAAACGTTCCATGATGATTCCTTTAGCGGGTGGATTTTTCACCCGCCGTCAAAGTCAAAAGCGTGATTTCCGAGGGGACGCCGAGGCGCATCGCAAAGCCGTTCCAAAGCCCCGAGCCCGGGTGCACGAAAAGGCGCATGACGCGTCCCGCCTTGCGGGCGACGTCGTAAAAGCCCGAGACAAAGCCCCCGTTTTGCATGGCGACCACGAGATTCATCCCGAGAATCTGTCCGCCGTGCGTGTGACCCGAGAGCTGCAGAATCGCCGCGGGATCCTCCTCGGCCCAACGGCGGGCTTCGCCCGGACGGTGCACGAGAAGAATGTGCGGAACCCCCTCGGGGATGCCGGAGACGGCCTTTCGCATATCGGGCGTCTCGCGCCCGAAGCGTCCGGCCATGCTGTCGGTAAGTCCCACGAGCGCGAGGGACTGCCCGTTTCGCTGCAGTAGCGTGTGTTCGTTGCGAAGAAGCCGGATCCCGAGCTTCGGGAAGACTTCGAGCCACTCTTCGAGACCGGAATAGTGTTCGTGATTGCCTTCGCAGCCCCAGACCCCGTAGGGGGCCGTGAGCTTGGCGAGAGGCTCGGCGTCGACGTAGCGAACCGGCACACGCCCGTCGACGAAGTCCCCCGTGATGAGGACGAGGTCGGCCTTCAAGGCGTTCGTGCGGGCGACGAGCTCCTCAAAATGTTCGCGCCGGAAAATGGAGGAAACGTGAATGTCGGAGAGGTGTGCGATCCGGAAACCCTCCCATTCGGGCGGGAGTTCGGGAAGCGTCACCGATCTATGCACGACGTCGGGCACGCGCGTCCCTTCGACGATCCCGACGAAGGCGAGGCCCGCCGAAGCGGTGAGAAGCGTGAGCGCCGTGCGGCGGCTCCCCGACACGCGCCGCACGTCCTGCCACGTGAAGCGCCGCACGACCCAGCAGGCGAGGAGCGCAACGTCGCGCAGAAGCGTGACGATCGTAAGAAGCGTCAAAACGCCCGAGTGAAAATTCATCCAGATCCCGGCCCAGCGCGGCGAATTCGAAGCGACGAAGCCGCCCCAGAAGGCTTCCGTGAGCATCGGGTAGGTCGCCCCCGAAAAGACGAAAACGGTCAAGAGCGCCTTGCTCCAAAGGGGAAGACGCGCGGGCCACACGAAGCGCAAGAAGAGATAGAGCGATATCGCGAAGAGAAAGAGCGAAAAGCGCAGAACCGCGGTCGATGGCGTGTACATGCTCGTGGTAGCGGGAAAGAAGAGTCGGACGGGATTTCGATTGTAGCGAAAACGAAGCGGCAAACCGCCGTACGCTTTTGCAACAAAGGTTTCTA
>OLGH01000830.1_pt1 | contig 34247 bp, 21 predicted proteins | sample 1604851 | NCBI WGS metagenome assembly OLGH01 (sample SAMEA3888894, study PRJEB22519) | human gut metagenome | biome: human gut; feature: human-associated habitat; material: faeces | place: Denmark | collected 2010 | reverse complement strand
AAAGCTTCTTCACGCGTCCGTCGAGCAGTTGTCTCAACAAAGAACGAAGACCGGGCTTGCTGCAGTTGAGCCCGGAGCCGATATCCTCTATCACTTCCTCGCATCCGGCCTCGCGCAAACGCGCGGACTGTCGGGCCAAATCCTCCTTTTGATCGTGGGACGACACGCGAGCGTAGCCGATATGCTTTCTCGTTGAAGCTTGTTCAGAAGACACTTCGTCCGGCACATCAAAGCGGCGATGACCGCCGAACGTTCTGCCGGCGATCCGGATGTAGCCGAGTTTCACCCAACGTCGAATGGTACTGGGCGAAACTCCGTAGTGTTTGGCAATGAAACCGATTGAGCAAAGCATAAAAGTCCCCCATGGCAAATTTGGAAGACTTTCTCTCTGCTAGTTTAACCCCCTGCACCCGCGACTCCCGATTTCGGTACGACGGCACATTTCCCCGCGGGATTCGGACCGGGGAGCGAAATACGCGGCTTCGTCAGCTCTCTTCGGGAGCGCACAATAGAAGAGATTCTTTCTGCACCCTCAAAACAAAAAAAATTCTCTGAAGTTCGAGTGGGAGAATTTTCCAACACTGACTTCAGAGAAGATTCCGCATTCGAGCCGTCGGGCACCGCCGCCCGCATTCGATGCGGCTCACCAAACAGAAAGAGGCCCGGAGCGAACTCCGAGCCTCTTCTAGCCTATCCTCAGTTGCCTGAGGTGAAGCTGATCCCTACGTCAGGATTACTTCGCAGCGGTCTTGGCGCCCTTGTTCAGGATGGCAAGAGCTTCATTCGCGAAGACGACGCCTTCGTCAACGAGCTGCTTGGCATACTGCGGAGCGTGGACACCCCACGAACCGTCGTCCTTGATCTTGGCGGCAACGCGGCGGGCGTTTTCAGCGAGGAGCTGGACCTGAGCGCGATCCGAGTTCGAAAGCTTCGCAACCTTCAGCATGTCGGTGATCGTGACGAGGTCGGCCGTGATCTTGGCATAGCCTTCCTTAACGGGGGTCTGCCAGGCGACAACCTTGTTGTAGATGGTCTTCTGATCCTTGAAGCGGAGAGCTTCAGGGAACTTCGACTGGATCGGGCTGTGGCAGCCCAGAGCTTCAACCTGGTGCTTGTCTTGGTAAGCCGTACGGCCGCAGGTCCACATCAGGTCGATGTAGGGACGACCGTCGTCCTTCGTGAGCTTCCAGCCCTTCGGGCTCGTCAGCTTACGATCCTTGGCGCCGTCAGGCGGGTTGATCGACTTCTTTTCGGGGTCGACCAAAATACGCCAGATGTGCGAAGCGCGGACGTTGTCGAAGCCGGCCATGTCAGGACGCTGGATCGAAGCGAAGTTTTCGCACGAACCCATCTTCGGCATATGGCAGGAGGCGCAGTCGTTGCGGCTGTGCGTACCGCCCTGGGCGAAGAATTCAGCAGCCGTGGTGTGGCAGTCCTGGCACTTCTTCTTGAGGTTCGGAACCGTGTACTGGGAAGCCCAGTCGTTGCTCGTCACTTCGTGAGGATCGTGGCAGGTCGTGCAACGCATACCCTTCTGATAGTGCTTCGTGTAGTGCGACTGCGAACCTTCGGTACCGCAAGCCGGGCAGAAGCTCTTGAAGTAGCTGTTGAACGGGGTCTTGAAGTTGGCCTTGGCATCGTCCTGGTTGTAAACGAAGCGCTGGTGGCAACGTTCACAGTTGGACGGCATGCCGGCGCCGCGAGCACCGTAGAGATGAGCACCCGCGCCGTGGCATTCTTCGCAGGAGACGCCCTTGGCGATGGTGTGGCTACGAAGCTTCTTCGAGTCACCCAAAGCGGCAAAGAGTTCGTCCTGGCTCTTGAAGTCAAACTTCCAGGTGTGGCAGATTTCGCAGTAGGAAGAACCCGGCTGGAACATGGCCTGCGTGCGGTTGGAAGCGCCGTAGGAGTTGAAGCCCCAGACGTTGGACGTCTGAGCGCCGAAGTCTTCGAGCTTGGTCGGGAAGGTCGGATCCCAGGCGTGGATCTTCTTGGCGACTTCCGGCGTGATGTGCTGCGCCCAGTTGCGGGAGAACTGGTTGCCGCCGGCAACCATCTTGCCCGTGCCCTTGCCGAGGTTACCTTCTTCGACGTGGTAGGTACCGCGGACAAGCCACTTGTCCACGAAACCGTACTTCGTACGCGGCGTACCCATGATGACGTAAACGTCATCGGCTTCAATACCTTCCGGCAGCACGGAAGCCTTGGAACCATAGAGGGGCTTCTTCATGTCGCCCGCAACCTGCGGTTCGGTCAGTTCTTCCGGGAAGCGGACGATCTTGTTGTGACGCGAACGTTCCCACTTTTCATACTGCGAGGGGTGGCATTCACCGCACTTCTTCGGACCAACGAACTTGTTCGGGAGGTCAAGGAAGGATTCGTACGGGAGGCGATAGGTCACGGCAACCTTGCGGCCCGTATCCTTGTGATACTGTCCGCCGTTACCGAATTCAACCCATTCCTCGTTACGGTCCGACATCGTGAACTTGCCGACGACGCGGTTTTCCTTGAGGTACTTGAAGTACGGGTGATTGGCCTTGAGGTAGTCCCAGAAGGCCTTATCTTGAGCCACATAGCCGTCGAGATCGCGCGGCAGGTCAACCTTCGGGGCTTCCGCGGCGGAAACCGAAGTGGCGACGAGAGCGGCGCTCAGACTGGCGGCCAGAGACAGAAGCTTAGATTGCTTGGTCATATTTAGCTCCGTTAAGTCTCTTATAACAGGGTTAAAAAACATCCTCTTCGGTGGGGGTACACCGAGTCGGACGGGTGAGGTCTTCGTATAGAGCATGCGCCCGATACGCCGAGAAATCTACTCCTTAACTTAGGGTTAAGCAAACTTGAGTCCCCACCCCATCAGCACTTTTGCCTTTTATCAATCATCCTCCCGCGGCATTACGGTTTTATACGTAAAACATTACCCGCGAGAGCCCAGGGACAATAAATGAAAACCCTAGCGAAGCGGCTGGTTTGCCTCGTTTTCAAGCGCTTTTCGTCCTACTTTTCCCTTGCTTCTTTTTCAGGTCTTCTCCTCCCTACTCCTCCCCCAAAAGGCGGATGTCCGGCGAGCGTTCGTCAGGTTTCTACGCGTAAACGCTAAATAACGAGGCCGTCGAAAGGCAGAAAAGTCATGTTTATGCGCGTTTACCCGCAATCTTTTTACGAAAAGCGGAACAACTTCTTCGCTCGACATTTCAAGCTTCTCCCGCTCCCGCATTGAGGGGGAGGGAATGTACCTAGATCGCTGTGACTTCCGCTTGGGAGTAGATCTGCGCGCCTTTTCGCTCTTTGAAGACGCAACAAATGCTATCGAACACAAGAAATCGATAGCCTTACTATTTATGAAAATTCTCGTTCAAGAGATTTTTCGCCGGCCTTTTCCGTTCGCGGAAAAGGATTGTTTTGATTGTGGTAAAAAATTTACTTCTTTTTGCGCAATCCTGCCGGCATTTCGCCCTTCGAAGCTTCTTCGCGCGAAGATTTTTCTTCGCCGGCGGTTTCGCTCCCGGGTTCGGCCGCATCGGTCTTCGGATCTTCGAGTCCCACACCCGTTTCTCCTCTACGAAGGTCGTAAGGGGAAACCAGAGTCAAGCCCTGAACGCCCGTCTTCGCGGAAAGGAAGTTTTTGCGCACGTCTTCCTTGCGCCCGATGTCGCCCGACTCGTAGAAATGGAGCGCTTCGGCGAGTCCGAGGGACTGCACCGTGACGGGGATCGAGCCGCGCTTTTCGCGGTCGACCGTCGTCATGCGCTCGATCACGCTCACGGCCGCTTCGGAGGTGGCCGGTCCCGAGACGCCGGGATCGGTCTTTTCGGCCTCGGCGCTCTTCACCAGGGCCTCGACCTCGCGCCGGCGGTCGAGCACCTCGATCGTTTCCTCGCGCGGCGCGTCGGGTTCGGTCTCGCCCGTCTTCGGAAGGACAAAGTCGAAGGTGACGCCGCGCTTTCCGTTCTTTCTCACGGTCACGCGCCCGGCGTGGCGCTCGGCGATGTTGGCGACGATCGAGAGACCGAGCCCCATGCCGCCCTCGCCCTTGCTCGTGCGAAGAGGCTTGAAGAAGTTCGAGATCGCCTCGTCGCTCACTTCGGGACCGTTGTCGGCGACCGAGAGGATCCAGTTGCCCTCTTTCGAAGAGAGGGAGACGCGGATCATCGGATCGGGTACGCCCGAGATCGCGTCGGCGGCGTTTTTCAGAAGATTGAGAAGCGCGAGTTCGATTTCCCACTCGTCGACTTCGGCCATCGAATTGCGGGGCACCGCGATCTGCAGGCTCGCCGTCGTGGTGCGGGAGCGCCGGAAGGTCTGGATCGCCCGGTCGATCACGACCGAAAGATCCGCCACCTTGCGGGGCGGGTAGTCGTGCTTGGCGTAGCCGCGCACGCGCTCGACGATGCGGCTCGCGCGTTCGGCCTGCGCGACGATTTCACCCAGAGCCTCGACTTCTCCTGATCCATGGCGCCGCGCTTCGTGCGGCGCATGAGGCCGTTGGCGTAATTCATGATGGCGCCCAAGGGCTGCTTCAATTCGTGGGCGATGATGGTGGACATCTGCCCCACGAGCCCCGTGCGCTCAAGGTTCGCGATGTGCGCGCGCGACTGGCTCGCCTCGGCCTCGATCAGTTCGCGCGCCTCAAGAGATGCGCGCAGTTCCCTCGTCTTTCTGCGCACGAGCACCGAAAGGCTCACCGCATAGGAGAGCACGAGGAAGGTGACGAGCGACAAAAAGGCGATGAGGTCGCCGTGCTCGCGAAGAATCCGGCGGAAACTCCAGTCGGCGAGGTCCCGATAGGGACCGATCTTCAAAAGGTAGTAGAGGTCGTAGACGCTTCGCGCCTCGGCCGGATCCGTCCAGGCGTCGTGCAGGCCCGGCGCCTTCACGGCCCGAAAGGCCGAGAGAATCGTGTCGCGAAAGACGATCGACGTTCTTTCGGTCGCGCCGAGGGCCCAACCCGGATAGAGGGGCGTCGAAACGCTGCACGCGAAGTTCGTCGTGGGGAGCGGATGCACGATCTCGATGTCGCGCCCGATGTTGAGTTTTCCCGCCCGCTCGAGCTGTTCGAGCGAACACGCGGGCAGAATCCCGACGGTGCTCTCTCCCTTCAGCACACGCTCGAGCACTTTCTCGTAGGCGCCGAGTCCCAAAAATTCGGTGCGAAGCTGAAGCTCTTCGCGGGTCACGCCGGCCTTCGCAAAGACCCCGGCGGCGGCAAGCCACCCGCCGAGGGATTCGTCCGAAGTCGCGGCGAAGCTTTCGTAGCGAAGCGAGAGAAGATCGGCGTATTCGTCGTGCCGGTCCTTCTTTAAGTAAGAGGGCTGTCGAACGGGCGCGCCCGAGCGCTTCTTCGTGAAGATCACGCTCCCCTGCGATTCGTCGGCGCTTCCCGCCTCGCCCGAGCGCATCGACGCGATCACGTCGACGTTCATCATGGGGCCTTCGGCCGTAAAGAACGTGGGCTCGGCAATGATGAAATCCGCCAGACCGTCCTGCACGGCTCGCCCGAGGTCGGCCGAGTCGAGATAGTAGACGGAGAAGGTCTGGTAGCCGAAGAGTTTCCCGAGAAACTCCTTCGTCACCCGCAGAAAACGGCTCGAAGGGTCGCTGGCGACTTCGCTTTGCACGACGATGCGGAAAGGCCGCACGGCGCGCTCGGCAAAGTCGGGGCGCACCGCCTCCACATCCTCGTCTCGGACGAGGTCGTTCGTCGTCTTGAGGAATTCCGGGGGCACGTGGTCCTGCAGCGCCCGCACGTCTCCCGAGGGCGTTCCCGTGTTCGTACCCATGCCGACGAAGGACGAGGGCGACGCACAGGCGCCGCCCGCAAGGGCGGCCGCAAGAGAGAGTGCGAGAAGAGCGTGCTTCATGACGAAAAACGTGAGCGGAACGTCGGAGGTAATCAAAACCGCCATTATAGGAAGGCGCCCTCGCTCTATACTTCTCGGACGATCACTTTTTGTCTTTTCGCTCATGGATCTTCCCGCCAGAAAGCTCTCTCCCGACGACGCCCTCTCGAAACTCCTCCCCGCCCCCGTGGCCGTGCCGCTTGCGGGTCTCGAGATTCTCACCGTCGAAGACCTCTACGACATGATCGCGTCGCTCGGCGCGGGATGGTTTCGCGAGGTCGAGGGCCTCGACGCCCAAGGCGCGGCCACGATCGTCTCCTGGCTCGCCGACTTCGGGCGCGACGTGGGCGAAGTGACGGAGCGCTTCTACCCCGCGGGCTTTGCACCCGATGCGGACCGCACGGACGAATCGGACTACGGGATCGTGCCGCTCGAGCGCCTTACGCTCACTTCCGTCGAATTGGGCGAAGGCGCGATCAACCGCGCCCCCGCCGTCGGGTGTTCGCTAGAAGCCCGGGACGACCTCGAAGCCCTCAAGCAGTGGCTCGTCGCCCGCGCCCCGAATCCCAACACCCGCGGGAACTACCGCAAGGAAGCCGAACGCTATCTCCTCTGGTGCGTGCGCGAACGCGGAACCGCCCTTTCGGCCGTGCGCGCGGGGGACGCCGCTCTTTACCTGCGCTGGCTCGAGTCGCTCGGCCGCACGGACGAGTCGGAGTGGGCGCAGACCTGGAAGATCCCCCAGAGCGCCTGGATCGCGCCCAAGAACACGCCCCGAAAGAGTCCCCGCTGGCGTCCCTTCAACGGACCGCTCTCCGTCATGAGCCGCCGAAACGCCGTGACGGTCGTGCGGCAGCTCTACAACTTTCTCAAAAAGACGGGCTACCTCATCTTCAATCCCTTCGATCAGGTGTCGGGCAAGGTGCCGCTTCTGCGCGGCGAAGGCGCCCCGCAGGCCTTCGGCGACCGTTCCCTCACGGAAGCGCAGTGGGAGGACATCGTGCGCCACATCGACACGCTCACCGAGGGGTACCCGAGAGAGCGCATGCGCGCGATTCTGATGCTCGGAAAGACCCTGGGACTGCGCTCCTCGGAAATCATCGACGCTCGGGTCTCCTGGATCGTGACGCGCCGCATGGGCTTTCGCGAGCGCGCGGCGATCGAGGTCGTGGGAAAAGGCTCCAAAGTGCGCCGTCTTCCTCTCACCTCCGAGCAGCTCGGCATTTTGGACGGCTGCCTCAAGGCACGCGGCCTCGGAGGTTTGCAGGCGGTGCCCCCCGAAACGCCGCTTCTCACCAATCTCGGGCGCGGCGTCAAGCCCTTCGAAGGCTTGACGCGGGGCGGCCTCTACCGCATCGTGGCGGGCTTCTTCGAGTCGGTGGCGCTCGACCTGGAAACGTCGAGACCGCTCGATGCGGCGCGTCTTCGCGCAGCGTCGACCCATTGGCTTCGGCACAGCTTCGCCGTCGAGGCCCTCACGAAAATGAACGTCAACATCGTGCAGGCCGCCATGGGCCACGCCTCGGTCTCGACGACCGGCCGCTATCTCGCTCCGGAAGAAGAGGAAATGAGCGACGCGCTCGCCCGCATGAGCCGCTTCTGACGCCTTTTCCCGCAAGCCGTTTGCCACTTTTCTCCCTTCGGGTTTTCTAGGGATCGACGAACCTCCCCGACCGCGTGCATCATGCGAATGTTCCTTTGCACTGAGGAGATTTTGCATGAGAACCCCGATCTCGCTCGCCATTGCGCTCCTGCCCGCGATGGCATTCGCCTTCGTTCCGACGGTCGACCAAAAAACGGTCGACGCGGCGGCCGCCATTCACGCCGATCCCGCGATGAAGGCGCTTCTCGCCGACCTCGAGACGCCCGAAGCCAAGGACGCGCGCTTTGCCACGCACATGGAAATCGTGCGCATCATTTCGCCTTCGCGCTACGAACTTCGCCGCCAGGCCGAAATCACGCGCCGCCTCACGACCGACTGGGGCTTTGACGCCAAAGACATCATGTCCCGTACTGACGGTCACCTGCCGGGCGCGGGCGTGCAGACGGTCGACGGCCTGCCCGTCTACAACGTCTGCGTGCGCATTCCGGGAACCTATTCCCAGACGCCGGGCGCCAAGAACTACAAAGGACAGTTCCCGAAGGTGCTGATCGAAGGCCACATCGACACGGTGAATCCGCCGGATCTCCCGCCCGAATCCAAGCGCTACGCGCCGATCAAGCTCGCGCCCGCCTCGGACCCCGTCGTGAAGACCCGAGACGAACTCGCCGCCATCCAGGACGAACTCCACTTCGACGACAAGGGCTATCTCATCAAGGACGAGACCTTCCAAAAGGCCTACAAGCGCTTCGCGAATCTGGAAGACGCGCAGAAAAACGGCGGCACGCGCTTCTACGTTCCGGGCTATTCCGACGCCATGGTGAACACCGCCGCGGTCCTGCAGGCGGCGCAGATGATGAAAAAGCACGGCATTCGTCCCGTCTACGACGTCTGGGTCTGCGGCACCGCGGGCGAAGAAGGCAAGGGCAACATCGCCGGCATGAAGCAGCTCTACGGCTACAGCCAGGAAACCGGCAAGGCCAACAACGCCCTCAACATCGTCGCGAACGTTTCGGTCGACAGCACGAGCCCCGGATCGGCCACGATCAACTATGTGGGGAGCTACCGCTTTGAAATCAAGTACCGCGAAACGGCCGACAGCAAGCCTTCGGCCCTGCAGGCCATGGCCCGCGCGATCGAGGAGATCGCCAAGGTGAAGACCGCCTACGACAAGAATCCGAAGGTCGACCGCACGACCTACACGGTGGGGGTCGCCCGCTGCACGCCCGCGGGTAAAAACGGACGCTCGCAGGAATGCTCGTTGTCGGTCGACATGCGAAGCCTCGACAAGAAGCTTCTCACGGAAACCCGCGCCCTGATCGAGCCGCAGTTCAAGGCGGCGCTTGACGCCGAAAACGAGGCCCACGGCCTCAAGACGGGCGACAAGGGCGCCCTTGCGATGGAGGTCGTCTGGTTCGGCGACCGTCCGGCCGCGAAGCGCGAAAACCTCAACGACCCGATCATCCAGGCCCACTGGACCGCGACGAAGCTTCTCGGCATCGACGAACGCAAGGAACTCTCGACCGACGCCCAGTCCTTGAACGACAACGTCCCGGCCGCAATCGGCATTCCGACCATCAACGTGAACGTCGGCACGAACGCCGCGTCGCGCGGCGGCCACACGTGGTATGAATGGGGCATTCCCGGCGACGCCGATGCGGAAAGCCTGCGCGTCTACCGCCTGATCCTCACGGGTCTCCTTGCCGCGGGCTTCAACACGTCCGACGGCAAGACCGTCGAGCCGCTCGTCGGTCCCGAAGGACCGCGCACGACGGAAGAAATGTACAAGTGAGGGAGGACATCATGAGAACACGCAATCTTCTTCTGGCCTTTGCCCTCGCCTCCGTCTTTGCGGGCGGCGCCATGGCGCAGACCTACGTCGTCAACATCACGGCTCCGGGCGGCCATTCCTTCGGCTCCTACGGGAACACCAACGCCGTGCACGCCGCGGCGAACGCCATCCGCGAAATCGCGAGGACCGTCCCCGAAGCGGTCGTGAGCGACTTCAACGGCGGCGCCACGGTGAACGCCATTGCGACCGACGCGACCTTCCGCGTGACGCTGCCCGACGGCAAGGACCTTCGCACGCAGATCGAGAAGGCCGTCGAAACGGGCGTGAAGCGTGAAAACGACTTCCGCGGCGTGAAGGCGGGCGACCTTGCGGCGGGCGGAACGCCCGCGCACGTGCGCTACACGATCAAGTGACCGACGGTCACCGCTGACCGCTTCCGAACCTCCGGCTCGCCTCGGGCCGGAGGTGTGTTTTCTCGGGGGATGCGGCGGTTGCGCTCGAAACCTTCCGATCCCCGAATCCCTGTCGGAAACTCGGTGCCAAAACTTTTTCCAGCCTGCCCGATCCTCCCGTCGGATTTGCGTTTGCGCCCGCATCCCGATAGACTTTTCAGCGTTTGAATCGAATTTTTTGCGCCGCCTCGAAAGCGTCCGGCGGCGCGACGGGAGAATTCATGCGCTCGGCCCAGCAAGCCCTCGACCGCGACTTTTCGCTTTTCGGACAACTGCGCTTCGTGTCGCCGCGCATCGGCATGTCGCTTTTCATCATGTCCTACCTGGTCGCGGACGGCGTTCTGATCGCCCACTACCTCGGCACGACGGCGCTCGCGGCGCTCAACCTCACCTTCCCCATCGCAGGGGTGATGTCGGCGGGCGGGATCATGCTGAGCAGCGGCGGAAGCTCCGTCGTTTCGCGACGTCTGGGCGCGGACCGTCTTGAGGACGCCCACTCGGCCTTCACGACGATTCTCTGGGCGGAAGCGATCCTCGGAGCGCTTCTGGGCTTTTTCGGGTGGCTCTTCATGGATCCGCTCTTCGCCTTTCTCGGAATCGACGACGAGCTCGTTCCGCTCGCGGCCGCGTATCAGGCGGTGGTGTTCCTAGGGCAACCCCTGCTCCTTCTCAGCTTTGCCGTGCAGACCTTCTTTACGACGGCGGGCTACCCGAAGTTCGGTCTCTACTCCTCGATCGCCTCGGGCGTGACGAACGTCGTGCTCGACATTTTCTTCATGGGGCCGCTCGAAATGGGGATGGCCGGCGCCGCCTGGGCGACCGTCATCTCGTGGTTCGTGACGGGCCTCACGGGCGTCGCCTTCTTCGGGCGCAAGAATGCGCCGCTGCAGTTCCGGCGCGGGGTCTTTGAATGGCGCGCCATCAAGAACGCCGTGACGAGCGGCTTTGCGGAAATGGTTTCGAGCCTCTCGCACGCCGTGACGCTCTTTCTTTTCAACCGCGCCTTCAAGGGAATGCTCGGCATCGACGGCGTGGCCGCGCTCACGATCGCATCCTACTCGACCTACGTCTTCAATTCGGTCTTCTACGGCTTTTCGGAAGCGACCGCCGCGATCATCGGCTTCAAGTACGGCCGCAAGGACTGGGCGGGGCTCAAGAAGGTCTTCGGGAACGCCGCGAAGACGGCCTTGGCCTTCTCGGGGCTGAGCTTTCTTCTCTCGATTCTCTTTTACGAACCCGTGCTGGCGGTCTTCACGGCGCCGGGCACGAACGTCTACGCGATCGTGGCGGGAAGCTTCACGCTCTACGCGACGACCCTCCTTTTCTCGGGCTCGAACATGTTCGCCGCGTACTTCTTCACGGCGTTTGGCGACGGGCGTCGCGCGGCGATTCTGTCCTTCTGCCGCACCTTCCTCTTCATGATCCTCGCGATCGAAACGTTGCCGCTCCTTCTGGGCGAACCCGGGCTCTGGCTCGCGCTCCCCGCGTCCGAATGCCTCTCCTTTGCGACGGCCCTCGTCTTCATCGTCACGAACGCCCGCCGCTACGGCTACGACGGCCGCCCGGCGCTCCTCATCCGGGAAGGCTGACAAACCGGTCGCCCCAACGCAAAGACGCCGCCCGAACAAGCCGGAGCGGCGTCTTTTCTCTTTCCTCAACAGAAAGGAACGGAATGTCTCTTTACTGGACGATGCGCAGGATTTCCACGTCGATCTTCGGCGCGCCGATCAGATCGCGGTCGATTTCACCCTGGAGTTCCACCTTCGTCTTTTCGTTCACCTGAACGTTCATGAAAAGATCGTCGTCGATTTCAGCCGTGATCGAACCCGTTTCATCCTGGAAGATGTAGCGTTCGTCGCCGACCTTCTTCATGATGAAGCCCGTGACGCGAAAGCCCTGATCGTCGATGCCGTCGTCGAGAATGACCTGAACCTTTTCAAGGACGGGACCCGCGGAAGGACCCGTGTAGGCGGCCTGCGCGGCACCGGCGGTCAGACCTGCGGCGAGGGCCAGGGCAATCAAAGCGTTGGCTTTCATGATGGTTCTCCTTGTTGATTTCGTCATGCCTTCAATCTAACAGACGAAAACCCTTCGTCCAAGCGTCAAATGAAAGGAGAATCGTTTCAGATGTAACGAAGGGTTTTTATCGCGCCCTCCCTCTAACACAACTTTACTTTCGTTGCGCATCAAGGGAATAGTTGCCGATTTAAAGCTTCTTTTTCTCTTTAGGAGAGCGCCGCGACGAGATGAAGACAAAGCGCCTCGGTGACGTTCTTCACGTTCAACGGATGCTCCGAATGACGGTTTCGTTCGAGCAAATCGTCGTAAAGGGCGAGAATCTTTTCCTCGGACGCGCCCGAGACCTGCCGCAAAAGAGTGTTGGCTTCAAGCGGGAAGAAAAGCGGCTCGAGTCCCGACTTCACGCGAACGAGGTCCGTCGACCAGCGCGTGAAGTAGTAGAGCACCGCCGGCACCGTAAGACCCTTCGTGACGCCGCGCACGATGTCGTCGGGCGTAAGCGCCGCGCCACGGCGCAGAAGGTTGAGGAGCGCCTTTTCGTCCTCTTCGGGGAGCGTCAAACCCGAGACGTCTTCGAGCGCCAAAAGGGGCGAGCCGCCGGCGAGAGCCAGACGGCGCTCCGCTTCGTCGACGCCCTTCGTTTGGAGCCAGGCAAGCGCCTCATCCTTCGAGGGAAGCGTCAGACGAAAGAGCCGCGAGCGGCTTCGAATCGTCGGGAGCACGGCGTCGAGTTCCTCCGTGACAAGGAGGAAAGTGCACTCGGACGGAGGCTCCTCAATCGACTTCAAAAGCGCGGCGGCCGCTTCGGCGCGCACCATTTCGGCGGGGTAGATCACGACGATCCGCCGTCCGCCCTGGTTGGCCGTGAGTTCGAGAAAGTCCCCGAGCGCCTTCACCTGCGGAAGGAGAATTTCGCGCGAGAGCGTCTTTCTCGTCGACGACGAGGATTCGGGCTGCGCAAACGGCAGGTCCTTCGCAACCGCAAAGTATTCGGGCACGATCACGCGAAGGTCGGGGTGCGTCCCCGCGCGCGTCAGTTCGCACCCGCGGCAGTGCCCGCAGGGTTCCCCCTCGGGACCGGGATGGTGACAAAGAAGGCTCTTTGCGAATTCGTAGGCAAGCTCGAACCCGCCCGCGCCGCGCGGACCGTAAAGGAGCATCGCGTTCGGAAGAGTCGCGCGCTGCCGCGAAAGAGCCGCTGCGGCGGGTTTCATCCAAGGATAGGGAATCATGCCTCGCCTCCCTTGCGGCGTACGAGCGAGTCGACCCATCGGGCGATTTCCCGCTCGATTTCGTCGGCCGAACTCTCGGCGTTCACGATCAGAAAACGTTCGGGATTGCGTTGGGCCCGGTCGAGATAAGCCTCGCGCACGCGCGCGAAGAATTCCGCGCTCTCGCGCTCGAAGCGGTCGTCGCCCCCGGAGCGGGCCGCACGGCGCGCGGCCGCCGCCTCGGGAGAAAGATCAAAGAGCACCGTCCCGTCGGGGCGGAAGGCCCCGAGCGTCCAGGTTTCCAAGGCCTCGACCTCCGAGCCGGAAAAGCCCTTGCCGCCCACCTGATAGGCGTAGGTCGCGTCCGTAAAGCGGTCGGAGAGCACCCAGGTGTCCGACGCCAAGGCCGGAAGAATCTTCGTTTCGGCGTGTTCCGCACGGGCCGCAAAAAAGAGAAGCGTCTCCGTTTTCGGCGTCATGTCGTCCGCGAGCAGAAGACCCCGGATCTTTTCGCCCACGGGCGTGCCGCCCGGCTCGCGCGTCACGAGCACGCTTTCGCCCTGCTCCTCCAAACGCTTGGCGAGTCTTTCGATCTGCGTCGACTTGCCGGCGCCGTCGATGCCTTCAAAGGTGATGAAGAGGGGACTGTGTGTCACTTGGAGTCCTTGTTCTTGATGCGTTGGTTCTTATTCAGAATGAAGCGCCGCACCGCGCGGTTGTGTTCGGCGAGCGTGCGCGAGAATTCGCTCGTGCCGTCGCCGCGCGCGACGAAGTAGAGGTACTTCGTGTCGGCGGGATGCACGGCCGCCTCGATCGAGGCCTTCGAGGGCATCGCGATCGGCGTGGGCGGGAGCGTATTCATGGTGTAGGTATTGTAGGGAGTCGGACGGCGAAGATCGGCGCGCGTCAGATTGCCGTTGAATTCGGGCCCGATCCCGTAGATCACCGTCGGGTCGGTCTGAAGGGGCATCCCGCGCTTCAGACGATTGTGAAAGACCGAACTCACCTTCGTACGGTCGGCGTCGACCGAGGTCTCCTTCTCGATGATCGAGGCGAGAATGAGGGCTTCGTACGGGGTCTTCAGGACCGAATCCGCGGGGCGCGTCGCCCAGGCGGCTTCGAGCGTTTCCTTTTGACGGCGGTAGGCCTGACGCCAGAGCGCAAGATCGTCGGTACCCGAGCTGTAGCGGTAGGTGTCGGGCGCAAACCATCCTTCGGGGCTCATCCCTTCGGGGAGCCCCACGGCTTTTGCGAAGGCCGCGGCGTCGAGAGCCGCGGTCTTTCCTTCGAGCTCCTCGGCCGCCCCGAAGGCTTTGCGCACCTCCCAGACGGGCGCGCCGTCGGGAATGCGAACGGAGCGGTCCAGAAGCGGCGGTCCCGTGAGAATGTCGATCACGCCCGCGTGGGTCGTCCCTTCGGGAAAGCGAAAGACGCCCGAATGCATGGGCGCGGTCGTTTTGGGATGAAGCCGGAAGGCAAAGCGCATGAGGTTTTCATCGAGCTCGAATCCCGCTTCCTTCAAGCGCAGGACGGCGCTTCGCATCGTGTCGCCCGAACGCACGCGGACGTCGACGGCGCGAAGCGTCACGCCGTCGCGCACGAGCTCCACGCCCGCGCCTTCCCGAATCGAAACGGGCTCTTCGAAAATCTTCTTTTTCCCCTGCGTGTAGAGCACCCCGGCCGCCGCGGCCGCAAGGAGCGCAAGAACGAAAAAGCCAAGGAGAAGTTTGCCCGCAAGACCGCGCTTCTTGGGCGGCGCTGCGGCGGGAAGCGGTTCGGAAGCGTCCTCGACGACGTCGGATTTGTTCGAGTCCGTCGGCCCGTCCGCATCGGGCCCGGCGTCTTTCGCGGGCTCCGATTCTTCCAGCGACGAGCCGTTTCCGGCCGCCGCATCCCCGCAGGCGCATTCCTGATCCTCACCCCCGACCGTCGCGTCGGACGTCCTGTCGGACGCGGACGCTTCCGACGAAGCGCCCTCGAGGGCGGCCTCCTCTTTCGAAGCGTTTTCCAGACGTCCGGCGTCGGGCGCCCGCTCTTCGGGCGTTTCCTCTCCGGGACGAACTTCGGGCTCGGCCGGTCGGGATTCGGGCGCAGGTTCCCCGGAGATCTCGGGGGCTACGGCCCGGTCTTCGTCGTTTCGGTCGGGATCAATCTTTTCGGACACGGCTGAGCCTTCGATAGAAGAAAAACCCTGACAGTATACGGGACGAAATGTGTCGCGGCGGTGACGTTTTTTGTCCGCGGCGCAGAAAATGCGCCTCTGGGCGGGCCCGCCGTGCTATCGTTGCAGAACTTTTTCCTCAAAGGATTTTTTCTTATGACGCAAGCCAATCACCCCGCCTTCGTGCGCCTTTCGAGTCTCGGCGTCACCACCGTGACGGGCAAGGACGCTCTTGCCTTCCTGCACGGCCAGTTCACGAACCGTCTGCAGCCGCTTGGGAAACGTGCGCCGCTCGCGGGCTACTGCTCCCCCAAGGGCCGCCTTCTCGCCACGATGCGCGTCTGGGGCGAAGGGGACGCGATCTCGCTTCTTCTCCCCAAGTCGGTCGAACCCGCGTTTCTGAAGCGCATCCGCATGTACGTACTGCGCTCCGACGTCCACTTTGCCGCGGACGAAGACCGCACGCTGCTCGCGGGGTTCGGCGAAGAAGCCGAAACGCTCCTCAAGGACCGTCTTGCCGCCGCCGGCGCGGAACTCCCCGCCGAGAACGAAGCCGCGGTTACGCCCGACCTTACGGTCGTGCGCGTCCCCGACGCTCCGTCCCTTGCGAGCGTCACGGACGTCTGCGTCCGCTATCTCGTCCTCGCGAAGGATCCGGACGCCTTCTCCCCCGCCGAAGATGACTCTTACTGGTGGGCGACCGAAGCCGCCGCGGGCATCGGCTCGGTCTTCGCCGCGACCGCCGACCGCTTCGTTCCGCAGTCGATCAACTACGAACTCACCGACGGGGTCGTCTTCAACAAGGGCTGCTACCCCGGCCAGGAAGTGGTCTCGCGCATCCAGCACATCGGCACGCCTGCGCGCCGCATGGCGCTCGGCCTCGTCGAAACGAACGTGCTTCCTGAAGCGGGCGCGGGCGTCTACGCCTTGAAGGGCGGAGCCCGCACGCTCTCGGGCGACGTCGTCTTCGCCGCCAAGGGCGAAGGCGCCGCGGCGGTTCTCGTTTCGATCCCGACGGGCGACTTCGAGCACGAACTCTCGCTTGACGAAGACGGCGGCCGCGCCCTGAAGCTTGCGGCCCTGCCGTACGAAATCCGCAACGTGCTCGACAGCTGAGGGGAGCGTTCTCTGCGCTGCAACTCGGGGACGTCTTGAGAGAAGGCGTCCCTTTTTTTCGCCTTATTCCCTGCGGACCCGAAACTTTTCGCCGTCCGATCCGCTCGGGCGCGTCCTCTTCTTCCCTTCACTCCAAGATCCGAAACACGGCGTTCCGGAAACCGGAATCAGATTTCATCCGACTTCCTTTTTGACATTCGCATAACTAAAGACCTTCATTCCTCGGCTACGCCCGATCCAATCGACAACGACGCACTTTCCGCCCTCATCTCCTACAAAATTCCGAAATTTTCTGATCTCAATCATAAAAAGGCACCTCTTTTACACGAAATAAGCGTGATTCATTGATATTTGTCATTGCTTTTTAGGCGTTTCCATTGATAGGATATCGTCATTCGGTACGGCGCCACCCGGTGCCGCGATTTTTCCAAGAGGTGTCAACATGTGCGTTTACAATGCTGATAGCTCACTATGTAACGTGGGCATGCGCCGAACATGTCATCTGATGTGCTTCGCGCTCCGAACCTGTTTCGACTTTGCGCGCTTCGCCACCGACACAATTTAATCCTCCGCCTCTCGGTCGCGCCGCAGCTTTCTTCGGCCGCGCACCGTGCCTTTGTCCGACCGCTTTTCTCCACCCAAGCGTTCCGGACTCCTCTCCCGATTTCTTTCTTTTAAACGTCCTCAACGGACCGGTTGCGACCTGCTCGTGAAATCGGCAGCGTTCCGCGCACCCTTCCCGCCGATCGTCGCGTACGCCTGTTCGTCCGCTCCTTTTTGATGTACGGCGGAATCGTCTCGTGCGACTCGAGAAAGCAGATTCGGGAACCACAATTCCGCTTTTCGCGTGATGGCACACGACTGCCAGGGGAACATGCACCCTGAATTCCGTCACGCGCCAAAACCAAATTTCTCTGTGAGGATTACAAAATGCGTAAGCTCTTTATCGCCGCCACCCACGAAGCCTGCGACGCCTTCTGCGCCGAACGCACGGTCGTCGACTTCGAGTGCGCCGACTTCACGACGGTTTCCGCCGCCGTGATGACCGCCGCCGAAGCGCTCGGCGGCAAGCTCGAACAGGTCGAGGAACTCGCGCTCGGGATCCCCGTCTTCGCCGTGCTCGAGGCCGGCGAAAGCCTCCCTCCCGAACTCATCGGCCGCGTCGTGAGCGTCATCAACCGCAATGCCGACGACCTCGGACTCTTCGGCCGTCAGATCGACGCCGCCGCCAAGAAGTATGAAGATCAGGTTCTTCCCCCGTTCTTCGGCTCCCTCGAGGAATACGTCGCGCAGGGTTACGCCCAGTTCGACTGCCCGGGCCATCAGGGCGGCGCCTTCTTCCGCCGTCATCCCGCCGGTCGCGAATTCGCCGAATTCTTCGGGGAAAACGTCTTCCGCGCCGACCTCTGCAACGCCGACGTCTCGATGGGCGACCTCCTCATCCATGAAGGCGCTCCGTGTGCCGCCCAGCAGGCCGCGGCGAAGATCTACAACGCCGACAAGACCTACTTCGTCCTGAACGGCACGTCCGCTTCCAACAAGGTGGTTCTCAACGCCCTGCTCGCCCCGGGCGATCTCGTGCTCTTCGACCGCAACAACCACAAGTCGAACCATCACGGCGCCCTCCTGCAGGCCGGCGCCAAGCCCGTTTATCTCGAAACCGCCCGCAACGCCTACGGCTTCATCGGCGGCATCGACGAGCACTGCTTCGACGAAGCCTACCTGCGCGAACTCGTCCGCGAAACGGCTCCGGAAAAGGCCGGCGAAAAGCGTCCCTTCCGTCTCGCCGTCATTCAGCTCGGCACTTACGACGGCACGATCTACAACGCCCGTCAGGTCGTCGACCGCATCGGTCACCTCTGCGACTACATCCTCTTTGACTCGGCCTGGGTGGGCTACGAACAGTTCATCCCCATGATGAAGGACTGCTCGCCGCTTCTTCTCGAACTCGGACCTGAAGATCCGGGCATCTTCGTGACGCAGTCCGTGCACAAGCAGCAGGCGGGCTTCTCGCAGACGTCGCAGATCCACAAGAAGGACTCGCACATCAAGGGCCAGAAGCGCTACTGCCCGCACAAGCGTCTCAACAACGCCTTCATGATGCACGCCTCCACGTCGCCCTTCTACGCGCTCTTCGCGGCGCTCGACGTCAACGCCAAGATGCACGAAGGCGAAGCCGGCCGCCGTCTCTGGGCCGACTGCGTGCGCGTCGGCATTGAAGCGCGCAAGCTCCTGCGCAAGACCTGCAAGTACATCAAGCCCTTCGTTCCGGCTGTGGTGGACGGCAAGCCCTGGGAGAGCTACCCCACCGACGAAATGGTCAACGACCTGCGCTTCTTTGAATTCAAGCCGGGCGACGCCTGGCACAACTTCGAAGGCTACGGCGATCACCAGTACTTCGTCGATCCCTGCAAGTTCCTCCTGACGACGCCGGGCATCAACGCCGAAACCGCCGTCTATGAAGACTTCGGGGTGCCCGCCACGATTCTGGCGAACTTCCTCCGCGAAAACGGCATCATTCCGGAAAAGTGCGACCTCAATTCGATTCTCTTCCTGATGACGCCCGCCGAAGACACGGCCAAGATGGAACACCTCGTCACGCAGATCAAGCGTTTCGAAGACTTCCTCGACGCCGACGCGCCGCTCTCGGAAGTGCTTCCGGCCATCTACAAGGCCAACGAAGAACGCTATCGCGGCTACACGATCCGTCAGCTCTGCCAGGAAATGCACGACTTCTACAAGGCGGGCAACGTCAAGCAGCTGCAAAAGGAAATGTTCCGCAAGGCTCACTTCCCGCGCCGCGCGCTCGAACCGCAGGCCGCCCACTTTGAATTCATCCGCGGCAACGCCGAGCTGGTCGCGCTTGAAAACGCCGAAGGCCGCATCGCCGTCGAAGGCGCCCTTCCCTATCCTCCGGGCGTGCTCTGCGTGGTCCCGGGCGAAGTCTGGGGCGGCTCCGTGCAGAAGTACTTCCTCGCGCTCGAAGAAGGCATCAACCGCTTCCCGGGCTTCTCGCCTGAACTGCAGGGCGTCTACATCAACACCGACGCCGACGGCCGCAAGCGCGCCTACGGCTATGTCCTGACGAAGGAACGCGAAGCCGAACTCGTCAAGTAAGACGACCGGCCTTTCCGGAGGAGCCCCGCGCGGGGTTCCTCCCCGGACACCTACGTCAGACACACAACCCTTTGAGGCAATTACTATGTCCAACAGCACCAGCAACAACAAGATGAGCGTGATGCAGCTCACGCTTCTCACGGCGCTCAACATGATGGGTTCGGGCATCATCATGCTCCCCACGAAGCTTGCGGAAATCGGAACCTTCTCGATTCTCTCCTGGCTCGTCACGGCGACGGGCTCCACGGCGATGGCCTACGCCTTTGCCAAGTGCGGCATGCTTTCCCGCCGTCCGGGCGGCATGGGCGGATACTCCGAATACGCCTTCGGCCAATCCGGGAACTTCATGGCGAACTACACCTACGCCGTGTCCCTCATCATCGCGAACGTCGCCATCGCCGTGACGGTCGTGGGGTACGCTTCCGCCTTCTTCGACGTGACGCTCTCGCCCGTCGGCACCTGCCTTGCGACGATCGCCACGCTCTGGATCTGCACGTCGCTCAACTTCCGCGGTCCCAAGATCACGGGCTATCTCTCGAACTTCTCCGCCTGGGGCGCGATCCTGCCGGTCGCGGGTCTCTCGCTCTTCGGCTGGTTCTGGTTCAGCCCGACGCTCTACGTCGAATCGTGGAACCCCAACAACGTGCCCTTCTTCAGCGCGCTCAGCAACTCGATCTCGATGACGCTCTGGGCCTTCCTCGGTCTTGAATCGGCCTGCGCCAACTCCGAAGCCGTGGACAATCCCGAAAAGAACGTCCCGAAGGCCGTCCTCGGCGCCACGATCGGCGTTGCCGTGATCTACATCCTTTCGACCAACATCTGCGCGGGCATCGTCGACAACGCTTCGCTCGTTCAGTCGACCGCTCCCTTCGGTCTCGTCTTCGCCTCGATGTTCAACGACACCGTCGGCAAGATCGTGATCGGCATGATGGTCATCTCGTGCGCGGGCTCGCTTCTTTCCTGGCAGTTCACGATCGCCCAGGTCTTCAAGTCGCTCTCCGACGCCAAGTTCTTCCCCAGCGCCTTCTCGAAGCTTACGAAGGACGACGCCCCGGTGGTCGGCATGGTGATCATCACCTGCACGCAGACGCTCCTTTCCTTCATGACGATCAGCCCGTCGCTCTACAAGCAGTTCACGACGCTCGTCGACCTCGCCGTCGTCACGAACGTGATGCCCTACCTTCTCTCGATGGCCGCCGTCCCGGCGCTCCTTTCGAGCGAAAAGGTCAAAAACGGCGCCGGCACGATCAAGCTCTGCGCCTTCGTGGGTACGGTGTACAGCCTCTACGCGCTCTACGCTTCGGGCTTTGAAGCGATGATGTACGGCTCGCTCGTCACCTTCCTCGGCTGGGGCATCTACGGCGTCGCCGCCAACAAGCTCTTCAAGTCGGGTGAACTCCGCGTCTGATAAGATGACGCTCACTTAAGAACGACGTCCGGTCCGGGCTCAGTCCGACCGGACGTTTTCGCAACGACCGGACGTCTTTCCCTTCCTTTGTCTCCCTCTTCGGCCGAGTCTGCAGCATGTTCGTCGGTTTTCTCTACGGCCTTGCCGCCACCATGATCTGGGGTTCCGTCTACGTGATCCCCCTTCTCGTGCCGGAATGTTCTCCCATTCTCGTGGCGCTCTCCCGCTACACGATCTTCGGGGTCTTTTCGCTCGGTCTCTTCGTCAAGGAGCGGCATCAGGCCCGGCATCTCCATCGGGACGATCTTCTTCTCGCCTCGGCGCTCGGCGTCGTCGGCAATCTCCTTTACTACTGGCTGCTCGCCGAAGCCGTCCACAACGTGGGTGCGAGCCTCACGGGGATTTTCACGGCGCTCATTCCCGTCACCGCCGCGGTCGCGGCGAACCTCACGGATCGCGAGGCGCGCGTCCCGTGGAAGGCGCTTTTACTTCCTCTCCTCTTGATCGCATTCGGCATGGGGCTCCTCAACGTACGCGCCTTCACCCACCCGGAAGAGCTCTCCGCCGTCTCGGACGGTCTAGTCTGGGGCGTGACGGCGGCCGTTCTTTCGGTCGTCATCTGGACGTGGTTTCCCCTCGCGAACGCCAAATGGCTCAAGACCCATCCGCGCTTTTCGATGTCGCTCTGGGCGGCGGCGCAGGGCGTGACGCTGCTTCCCTTCGCGGCGGGCGGCCTTTTGCTCTACGGCGCCCTCGAACCCGTCCCCGGGACGGTCTTTGAGTCGCCCCGCTTCCTTCTCTGTGTCTCCTTCCTCGCGATCGCCGCGAGCTGGGGCGGAAACGTCCTCTGGAACCAGATGAGCTCCCGTCTTTCCCCTCAGTTGATCGGCCAGATGCTCGTCTTCGAGGCGATCTTTGCGGTACTCTACGACGCCGTCCTCGCCCAACGACTTCCCGCCGCCGTCTCCTTCCTCGGGATGGCCTTCGTGCTCTCGGGGATTTCGCTCTCGCTCTATCGCTTCTCCAAGATCGAAGCCGAACGCAAGCAGACTGCGCAGTAACGTACGCTCTGCGTCAGAGGCTTTCCTGAAAAATCGACTCCTTTTTGCGAACCCCATCTCGTAATTTTGCGAATTGGATCTCGTAAATTTGCGAGATGCATCTCGCAAATTTGCGAGCCGTATCTCGTAAAATACCTACATAGGGGACTCCTGCATGATTTTCCCCTCCTTTATGTTGTGTATGACTCAGCACGTTGGAAGAAGCCTCATGTTCAAACGCAAAGAATTTGAAATCATTCGCTCGCGCCTAATGGAACCGCGGCACTTCATTCAAGTTGTGCTGGGCCCCAGGCAGGTAGGCAAAACCACGACGATCCGACAGGTCCTGGCCACCTTGGGAAAGCCCTCTCTCTATTTTTCTGCCGACGACGTCCGTGATGCGGGTCCTCAATGGCTTTCCCGATGCTGGGAGACTGCTCGAATCGAAGCGAGCCGCAATCCTGACAAAGAAATAATTCTCATCATCGACGAGGTACAGAAGGTCCCGAACTGGTCAGAGGTCGTCAAGAAGGAGTGGGACTCGGACTCATGGAACGAGCGTCCGATCAAGGTACTTCTTCTTGGTTCTTCGCGTGCTTTACTAATGGCCGGCTTGAGCGAGTCTCTAATGGGGCGCTTCGAAGAAATCCGCATGACTCACTGGAGCTATGCTGAAATGCATGAGGCATTCGGCATGGAACTGGATGAGTTCATGTTTTACGGAGGATATCCCGGTCCCGCTTTTCTGCTTCCCGCAGAAGAGGAGCGTTGGAAAAACACCGTACGAAACGCCATGGTGGATGCAACCATTCAACGAGATATTCTGGAAGACAATCGTATTGCTCACGCGGCGCTTTTACGGAGAACCCTTGAGCTAGGCATTGAGTATTCAGGGCAGATTCTTTCGTTGACAAAACTCTTAGGCGAACTTCAGGATCGCGGCAATGTCTCTACGATTGCAGGGTATTTGGAGAAGCTAAATCAAAGCGGACTGCTCGGAACGTTGTCCAAATATTCCAATGACAGTGCTCGTCAACGCGCAAGCATTCCTAAACTGCAAGTCCACAACAATGCACTTTTTGCTGCTTTCTGCCGAAAAACCTTCGATGAAGCGAGAAGCGATCCGATATTTTGGGGCCGATGCGTTGAGTCCGCCGTCGGTGCCTATCTCTTGAGCCAAAGTTATCGAAAACGTTTCGAGGTGATGTACTGGCGCGAGGGAAGCGACGAAGTGGATTTCGTATTGCGCATCCATGGGAAATTAATCGCACTCGAGGTCAAAAGTAATTTTGAAAAGAGAAGCCGCGGCTTGGACAAATTTTGCGAAAAATTCTCCCCTTACCGCTCGCTCATTGTGGGAAGCGGCGGATTGTCGCTGGAGACCTTCTTCTCGATGGATCCCGAAGAGCTCGCCGCTTGAGGCACCTCCACACAAAACCCATCTCTTTCCGTATCGTCGCCGCGTCACTTCCGGACAAAGTCCGCGAACTCGGCGTCGTTACGGACTCTCGGTAGCGTGATCGTGAAGGACGTCTCGGAGACGGAGAACAAGTTGCCGAGAGCGGTTTCCTTGTAGCCTGCACGGATACGCGGCAACCCGACTCCGAGGTTGTCCCTCAGCTTGAGATCCGTAAAGAGACGGGAAAGGCCGGGATTTTTGCAGTCCGTCCCCATTCTCTCGACAACGTCCTTCGCACTCAAACCCGCACCGAAACCACCGAGGGCAAACAATCGGACGGACCTCGGCGTCACGTGAATCACATTCGGCGCCGTCTTGGCGTAATCGCGATGAACGAGCATGTTTACGAGCGCCTCGCTGATCACGCCGGGGGCCACGGCAAGAGATTCGGCGCCCGTCGCACTGCCGGGCTCCGCCCTCGCGGCCTGTATGCCGTTCATTCCGGCCAAAAATTCCGACGCCCGCTCGTAGAGATCGAAAACGGATCCCGTGACGCGTTCCGAACGAAGGATCTGCGTCTTTTCTTCGTCGGCGAACTCGATAAGCAACTCAGAGGCTGCACTTTGGTCCGAACAAAGATAGGCCAGATTTGTGTACGCCCCTTTGGCTTTGTTCCAGAATCCGAAGATCCGCTTCGGATCAAAGGCCAAATCGCTCCTCTCGAAAAACCGACGGCATGCCTCAAAGTCCAGACCCTGTTCGAGCGAAATACGCTCTTCGAAGGGAATCGGATTGGCCGACCGCACCATCCCGGCGACCTCGTCGGGCGTCGCAGGGACGCTTCGGTCTCCCCGGCGAACAAAGATCGTGTCGGTCAAACGGGGAGTGAACTCTCCCCAGCCAACGCTACGCTTTTGGCTGGGGCTTCCGGTTTCACAGCCTAGGTGGTCACAGGAAGATTTCCCGTGTCCGGCTTAGGCTCCGCCGGCTTCGCAGCTCCGACTTCGTCGGAACGCATGGTTCGGGGCGTCCCACCCCTACCTTGTCCTTCGCTCGATTCGCCTTTCCTGCGCATGCGCAAGAGGCGCTTTCGCTCTTTGGACTTCTGTTGGTCATCAAAAATCCGCTTCACAGCCCGCGACGCGATGTTCATCGCTGCGACTTGATCAGCAGTATATTGATGATCCTCATTGAATCGGCAGTCGGGGTTCGTGCAAGCAAAGAGCGCCTGTTCAGGGCGGTTGCTGCTGTGTGTGTGCCCGCATTTCGGGCATTGCTGACTGCTGTAGGCGGCCGGCACGGTAACGACGAGTTTTCCGTGTCTCAGCGCCTTGTATTGGGCATAAGTCAAAGTGCGACCCCACATGCCCTCGTATTGGATCGCTTTATGAAGGCCCGCCGCCGCGGCTCGTCCGTTGGGCAGAGGTTTGCCCGCCTCGTCGTACTTCGGCTTTGGAGCGGCCATCATGTTCTTGATTTTCAGATCTTCAAAGGCGATCACATCCGCATCGGAATTGGAAACGAGAGCATGCGAAGTCTGGTGCGCAAAGTTTTCCCGAACATTGCGCCCGTACGTATGAGCATCGTTGATTTTGCGGCTCGTTTTGCGACTTCCCTTGCTGTCCCGTTCTTGCCGCGAAAGTTTCTTTTGGAGCCTCTTGATGCGCTTGTCCTTGGCGCACATACGCTTCTTTTCAATGCGCTTGAGACCAAAGCCCTCCGTTTGCGTCTGCAAGGGCGTCACAATGCCTCTGTCGCAACCGATCGTACGCGCCAAAAGTTCTTCGGGCGTCTGCATTCTCAGGCGGGCACGAATCTCGTCCTCCGTCTCGGGAAAACGGTTTTCATCAGATGCTTCAGGCGAACTGAAGGAAACAAAGAGCCTGCTCCCTTTCGTCTTGACATGGACGGAGTTCGGCATTTCAAAAGAACGGTGCGCCTTGAAACGGATACGCGCCACCTGACGCCGGTACTTACCCACAACAAGAATGAGTTCATACCATCTGCCGCCAAGATCTTTGATCGTGAAGAGTTCCGATGTAAGCCAGAGACTTCTGTCGGCGGCTTTGATGCGTTTGGTTTTCGGTTTCTTCGTCAATCCGGATTTCGCACCACTGACCGCCTTGATATAGAGCACCGCTCCGTTTCGCAGTACCTCTCCGGGAACATCCTCCAGCCACTCGATATTGCGCTTCTTCGTATAGGGATCTGTAAGCAGGTGCGAATACTTCTGATCCGCCTTCGGAATATCCCCTCCGAAGACTTGGTAAAACCTATAGTGGTAATGAGCTTCCTGAACCTTGACGTTATAAACGAGCGCCTGCGCCGCCGACCACGTAAAGTAGACTTCGGAAGACGTCTTGTTGACGAATTCGGCGGGAAAGCGGTAACCGTAGCTCATGCCTCGGAATCAATTGGAACAGTTGCGATTACGGAGTATCGCACATTTCTGTGAGATTTGGAACTAGGTGTCTCACAAGATTTTCGCGCTTACGCGCGGCCTGCTTGACCCCACCCTTTCGCTTCGCGAAAGAATGGGGAATGCGCAGGCCTTTCGTTCATCGACCTCCACATGGGGTGGACGGCCTGGATCGGCGACGATCCCTATGCGGTCCGCTTTCTCTGGGGACTTCTCGGGAACCTCTTTCTCGCCTTCGGCATCTACTGGCAGGCGGCTTCGAAAACGATCGTGCAGCCGGGCGAAGGCATGGTCCTCGCCTTTTCGGTGGTGCTCCGAAAGAGCTTCGGTACGATCAAGATCTGGAACGACGTGACGCTCGTGCTCCTCGCCGTGATCCTGGGCTTTGTCTTTCTCGGACACGTCGCGGGCGTGCGCGAGGGGACAGTTCAGTCTCCGCCTTTTTGGTGGGCTTTCTCATCAAGGGAATCACGGCGCTTCGCGCCAAATTCCAACGCGGGAGCGACACGACGAACACCCAAGAGGGCCCTTCGCAATCTTAAGCGTCCATATGCGTTCCGGCGTTTTTGAGGGGAGATTCTCCGAACCTCCCGTCTTTCGAAATTGAGGCGATCGAGCAAGTTTCGGCAAGAATATGTCTTGTCCGCCCTTCCTTTCGGGTGCATACTGAAAAACTGAAGACGTCTCCTCTCCGCGGAGGAGACGCAGCACCGAGAAAGGAGAAAGAAACATGTCCTGCTGCTGCCACGAAGACCATTGCGCCGTCAAACCCGCCGACGGCGAATTCCCGCAGGCGCCGGTCGTGGGTTGCCGCCGCGTCAGCCCCGACTTCTGCGGCGAAAAGGCCAAGGTCTATTTCACGCGCAAGATCGACGCCGAACACCTGAAGAAGCTCTACGCGCTCGTCAACGAAGAAATCATCGGCAAGGTCGCGATCAAACTTCACACGGGCGAACGCCACGGCCCGAACATTCTGCCGCGCGACATGGTCGAAGCCTTCCAGAAGGAGATTCCCGACAGCACGATCGTCGAAACGAACACGCTCTACGTGGGCGACCGCGACACGACGGAAAAGCACCTTGAAACGCTCAAGGTGAACGGCTGGACCTTCTGCCCGGTCGACATCATGGACGCCGAAGGCACGACGATGCTCCCCGTGAAGGGCGGCAAGCACTTCAAGGCCGTCTCGATGGGGAAGAACATCCGCAACTATGACTCGATGGTCGTTCTCACCCACTTCAAGGGCCACGCCATGGGCGGCTTCGGCGGCTCCATGAAGAACATCGCCATCGGCTGTGCCGACGGCAAGATCGGCAAGCAGCAGGTCCACGCGATCGACGACGTCTCGAAGCCCTGGGATCAGTGGCCCGGCAAGGAACTCCTCATGGAAACCATGTCGGAATCCGCCAAGGCGACGTGCGACCACTTCGGCAAGCGCATCTGCTTCATCAACGTGATGCGCCGCATGTCCGTGGACTGCGACTGCGCGGGCCTCGCCGCCGCGGAACCGACGATTCCGGACATCGGCATCGTCGCCTCGACCGACATCCTCGCCATCGATCAGGCTTCGGTCGACCTCGTCTATTCGCAGACGCACAACCATGACCTCGTCGAACGCATGGAATCGCGCCACGGCCTCCATCAGCTCACCTACATGCGCGAACTCGGCATGGGCGCCGCGAACTACGAACTGATCGAAATCGACTGATTCCGAATCCATCCCCAAGGGCCGCGAGCTCCGCGGCCTGAAACGAAGGGGCGGCCGCAAGGCCGCCCTTCGTCATATCCGGCTGTTGTCAGCGTTTGCGCTGCACCGCCCGAGCCTCCTCTTCCGAGAGCGAGAGCATGTCGAGCAACTCCCGCACGACCCGCAGACGGTCTTCGGGGCGCTCCGCCGCCTGATCTACCCGTAGTCTCGTGGGCCCGATCATGCGGGCGCCCTTTCTCGTCTGCAACAGCGTGATGAGCGCCATCGGTTCGATCTTGGCCTTTTCGTCGAAAACGATGATCGTTGCCGAATCGGCGGCGTCGATTTTGCGAACGCCCAGGGCTTCGCAGCGAAGGCGAAGCTTGTGCACGTCCGCGAGGCGCTTGGCGGCGTCGGGGAGTTTCCCGTAGCGGTCGGCCAGGGCTTCCGTCGTCTTTTCGATGTCATAGACCTCGGAGGCGCTCGCGAGCTCCTTGTAGAACCCGAGACGCGAGGAAACGTCGGGGACGTAGTCGGAGGGCAAGAGGGCCGGGGCGTGGAGGTTGATGTCGGTCGTGCTCGCAAGAGGCGACTCAAAATCGGGTGTTTCTCCGCGCTTCAGGGCCTTCACGGCCTTCTGGAGCATGCGGTTGTATAGGTCAAAGCCCACTTCCGCGATTTCGCCCGACTGATGTTCGCCGAGGACTTCGCCGGCGCCCCGGATTTCCAGGTCGTGCATCGCGAGGTGGAAGCCGCTTCCTAGGTCTTCCAAGGCCTGAATCGCTTCGAGGCGCTTGGCGGCCTGCTTCGTGATCGCGCCCGACGGGGGCGTCAGAAGATAGGCGTAGGCCTGGTGGTAGCTTCGGCCCACGCGCCCGCGCAGCTGATGGAGTTGCGCCAGTCCGAACTTGTCGGCGCGTTCGATCAGAATCGTGTTGGCGCTCGGCACGTCGATCCCCGTTTCGATGATGGTGGAGCAGAGAAGCACGTTGTAGCGCTGCTGATAGAACTCCCGCATGATGCGTTCGAGCTCGCGCTCGCTCAGCTGACCGTGGGCGACCGCGATGCGGGCCTCGGGAATGAGTTTGGCGAGGTGCTCGCGGCGGTTTTCTATCGTCTCCACTTCGTTGTGAAGGAAGTAGACCTGACCGCCGCGCTTCAATTCGCGGATGACGGCTTCGCGGATGAGGCCGTCCTCTTCGGGCTGCACGAAGGTCTTGACCGAGAGGCGCCGTTCAGGAGCCGTGGCGATCACGGAGAGGTCGCGAATCCCTTCGAGACTCATCGAGAGCGTACGCGGAATCGGGGTGGCCGTGAGCGTCAGGATGTCGACTTCGGCACGGAGTTTTTTCAACTGTTCCTTCTGACGCACCCCGAAGCGGTGCTCTTCGTCGATCACGACAAGACCAAGGCGAGCAAAGGACACCTTGTCGCCCAAGAGCTTGTGCGTCCCGATCACGATGTCGACCGTCCCCTCGGCGATGCCTTCGAGCGTGCGCGCGGTTTCCTTCCCGGTGCGGAAGCGCGAGAGTTCCGCGACGCGCACGGGCCAGGGCGCAAAGCGGTCCTTGAAGGTCTGGGCGTGCTGTTCGGCCAAAAGGGTCGTCGGACAGAGAACCGCCACCTGTTTACCGCCCATCACGGCCATGAAGGCCGCGCGAAGGGCCACTTCGGTTTTGCCAAAGCCCACGTCGCCGCAGACGAGCCGGTCCATGGGGCGGCCCGACGTCATGTCTTCGAGCACGGCCTTGATCGCCGAGGCCTGATCAGGCGTTTCGTCAAACGCAAAGCCCTCGGCAAAGGCTTCGTAGTCGGCGGCCGAGACCTTGAAGGCGAAGCCCGCGCGGCTCTGACGAAGCGCATAGAGGTGAAGAAGTTCCGCCGCCGTGTCGCGGACCTGTTCCGCGGCCTTTTTCTTGGCCTTCTCCCAGTCGCCGCGCCCGAGCGTGTGAAGAGGCGCATGTTCCGGATCGGCTCCGCCGTAGCGGGAGATGAGATGCAGGTTCGCAATGGGAACGAAGAGCTTCGCGTCGTTCTTGTATTCCAAGCGCAGGAACTCGGCCTCGCCCTCGTCGGTCGTCATCTTCTCGAGGCCGAGATAGCGTCCGATCCCGTGCTCGAGGTGCACGACCGGGTCGCCCACCTTGAGTTCGGTGATGTCGCGAACGAGCATTTCGACGTTCGTCGACTGCGCGCGGCGGCGAAGCCGCGTGCGGCGGGGACTCGCCGCATAGAGTTCCGTTTCGGTGAGAAGCGCGATTTTCGGGTGCTCCACGCGCGTCCCCTGATAAAGGGGCCCCGTGGTGAGCCCGACGGGAGCGTCGGACGCGAGGAAGTCGTCGAACGAGTCAAATTCGGAGAAGTTGAGTCCGGACGCCCGGAAGAGGTCCGACATCGTGCCCTGGCGCCCGACGGAGGAGGCAAGCAACAGCACGCGTTCGCCGCGCACGCGGCTCGTTTCCGTGAAGTCGAGCAACGCCCTCACGGGGTTTTGGCTCTTACGATCAATCGCGACGCACTGCAGGTCCTTCGCCGAACCCTGTTCAATGCGGCGGATCGTAAAGCGCGCGAAGGGGGCGAGCGACGTGAAGAAGTCTTCGGGCGTGAGCCACAGTTCCTTGGGTTCGAGTGCGGGACGCAGGGGATCGGACGCAAGAATGCGGGCGCGCTGCGTCGTTTCACGAAGGAACCCTTCGAGCGCCTTCTGAATGTCGCCCACGAACACCACGCGCGTTTCGGGCGTGAGATAGTCGGCAAACGTCGCCGTCTCGTCAAAGAAAAGCGGCTGATAGTATTCGATGCCCGGAGAGAGAATGCCGTTTCCCGCGTCCTTGTAGGGGAGGAACTTGCTCGGGTCGCCCGGGAAGCGCACGCGCCAGCGCTGACGGAAGGCCGTGAGGGCTTCTTCGTTCACCGGAAATTCGTGCCCCGGCAGAAGACGGATTTCGTTCACCTTTTCCATCGAGCGCTGCGTCTCAACGTCGAACCAGCGGATCGATTCGATTTCGTCGTCGAAGAAGTCGAGTCGGAAAGGACGGTCCGTCCCCATGGGAAAGACGTCGACGATCTCGCCGCGCACGGCAAATTCCCCTGCCGCCAAGACTTCCTTCACGTTGGCGTAGCCCGCCTTCACGAGGTTTGACTTCAGGGACGTGAGGCTCACCGTGTCGCCCGTGCGGAAGAAGAAGGTGTTACCTCCCACGAACGAAACCGGCGCGAAGCGCTGTGACGCGGTGACGGCGGAGACGAGCACGACGTCCCCTTCGGAACGTTCGGTGGAAAGGCGATAGAGCGTGGCGAGACGCTCCGAGACGAGGTCTTCCTGCGGACTCAGGACGTCGTAGGGGAGCGTTTCCCAGTCGGGGAGGCTCGAGACGGAGAGGTTCGGCGCAAACCAGCTGATTTCCTGCGAGAGACGGTAGACGTCCGCCGCGTCCGCGCAGATCACGACGAGGCGCTTTTTCTGTGCCTTGGCTTCAAGCCCCGTCTGGGCGAGCGCCAGGGCGTCGCTCGCGAGCGTCGGCAAAGAGAGCGCGTAGCGGTCGCCCGGTTGAAAGGCAAAGGGACTTTTGGAGAAAAGCGGCGAAATCGAATCGAGAGCCATGGCGTCCGTCAAAGGCGAGTCGAAGAGAAAACCTAAGAAGGATGACTATAGCGCAAAGGGAAAGGAGAAAAGAAAAGGACCCGTGCCGAAACACGAGTCCTTTCGAGGTCAGATCGTTCGAATCAAAGGATTAGAACTTGTAGACCATCTGGAGGCCGAGGAGGTAGGCGTCCAACTTGCGGAAGCGGCCTTCCTTGGCGCCCTTGTCGTCATAGATATTGCGTTCATGCACGCCGTGGAGGTGGGCAAACGACACGTCGGTCTGGAAATTGTCGCTCCACTTGAAGGACGAACCAATGGCGAACCACCAGCGGTCGGCGTCAGGGATGATGGCCGTACGGTACTGCGGGTTGGCGATCGGCGAGGATTCGTAGGCGATACCGCCGCGCAACGTCCACCAGTCGGTGAGGCGAAGATCCATACCAAGCGAGCCCAGGTAGGTGTCGCGCCACTTGTTGGTGATGGTCTCTCCAACAGGGGTACCGCTGATAGATCCGTTACTGGTAATTTCAAGCTTGTCGAAGCTCGACCAGTCCGTCCAACGGAAGGTACCGTAGAGGCTCACGAGATCGTTGACGTCCCAGGCCACCGAAGCCATGGCCCAGGCAGGAGCCGTAACGGTGGCAAAACCATCGAACGTACCAAGCTGACGGTTGATGTCCCCCGGCAAGGCCGCTCCAGCCTCACCAAACTGATTCAGAGCTTCATCGTAATAGTTAGCATTCTTGACGGTCAGATCGCCCTCAGCATCGTGCTTAATCTGGGAGCGATAGGACACACCGACTCGGAAATTTTCCGTGGGCGACCACATGAAGCCAACATTCCACCCCCAGGCAATGCTGTCGGCATCAATTTCACTTTGCATATCGCCGATGGTCATTTCGCCATTAATGGGATGGTCTGCGTGAATAGCAGAGCGCTTCTTCAAATCAGCTTGCGCGTATTGAATAGAGGCGCCAAAGCCCACACTGAATTTTTCATTGAGCTTGAAGGCAAAGTTCGGGTTCAGATCGAAGGTGAGGATGGTGGCGGAAATACCATGTCCGCCGTTCGCCCAATCGTCATCGTATTCGGTGCCCATGCCGAACGGAACCGTCATGCCGAGACCGAACCAGACCTTGTCGTTGATCTGGTGGACGATGTAGCCGTGCGGGATGGCCTGAGACTTTTCACGGCCGTTTGCGGTCACTTCGTTACCGTTGGCGTCTGCACCGACATAGTCGAGATTCAGACCGATGCCGACGAAGCCCATCTGAATGGCCGTGCCCTTGTGCAGGACCATCGTGGCCGGGTTGTAGTAGACGCCCGAGAGATCGGTACCGTCGACGCCGGCGCCGGCATAAGCGCGGCCGAGGGAACCAGCGGACTGTTCGGTAAGCATGAAGCCCGCGGCATGAGCCGTCGAGGCGAAAGCGGCAGCTACGGCAATCGCGGAAAGCGCGACTTTGAAAGCAGCACGTTGCACGGAAGTACTCCTTGAATTTCGTGTCGATTGAATTTGAGGGTCGGGCGCCGTCGGGGCGCCTCGCGAGAAAAGCTTTGCGAATTTTGCCTAGGTGTGAGGACGAGAAAACACGCAAAATTTAGGTGTAAACCCTAATAGTAAAGTGAGGCTAAACCTTTGGATTACCCATCGGTACGTTTCGTGTCGACAACTCGAAGCGCCTGCGGTTCCGCCACAAAATCCGGTTGATCCGCACCACAGTTTTTCGAACGTCCCGTATGAGTTACTTACTGGAAACTCGGAATTTCCATTCAGGAGAAGTACGACCTTGCTTCGCCGAAAAGTCGAGGCTAATCTCAGCTTGAACGGACTCGAATTCAACGAATTCGATCCTTTTGCACGGGGTTCTTCCGAGGCGTAAATCTGGTGTAGGACAACCCCGAAGCGGACATTCAAACTGCAAGGAGACCTGGTATGAGTTTGAAGCGCAGAGATTTCCTGAAGACGGGATTCGCGGCGGGCGCCGCGATGGCCGCCGCGGTCGGTACGGTGGAAGCGAAGCCCAAGAAACCGGATCCGAAGAAAAAGGACGAGGTCTACGACGTCGTCGTGGTGGGCGCGGGTTTTGCCGGCATGTGCGCGGCGCTTGAAGCCGCGGAACAGGGCGCGAAGACCGTTCTTCTCGAAAAGATGGGCCGTCCCGACGGCACGACCGTCTATTCTTCGGGCTGGATTGCCGCGGTCGGTAGCCGCTTCCAGAAGAACCATCCGGAAGACAACGAAGAAGCGTTTTTCAATGACATGATGAAGCTCTCGGGCTACCGCTCCGACCCCGAACTCGTTCGCGTCTACGCGAAGGAAGCCGGCAAGGGTATCGACTGGTTGGCCGATCACGGCACGCCCTTCTTCCTCTGGGAAAACCTCCCTGCGCCGGAATTCTCGCGCTGCGTCATCAGCCCGGGTGAAGGCATTACGGGCGGCTCGATGTTGCTTCGCTGCCTCATGGCCGCGCTCAAAAAGAAGGGCGTTCCCATTCACTACAACACCAAGGCCGTGAAGCTCCTCGCCAACGACGTGATGGAAGTCGAAGGCGTCGCCTGCATCACGCCCGAAGGGCGCAAGCACTACCGCGCCAAGGGCGGCGTGATTCTCACGACGGGCGGCTTCGGCGCGAACGAAGCGATGGTCTGCCAGTACATCGGCCCGTGGGCCTCGCGCCTCATCGTGCGCGGTTCGCCCTGGATCACGGGCGAAAACATCCTGATGACCCAGGAAGTGCATGCGAAGCTCGTCAACATGGACCAGTTTTATGCGGGCCCGATCACCCCGACCGGCCACGCCAATCCGTCGCCGCTCATGCACGCGGGCTACGGCATTCAGGTGGGCACGAACGGGAAGCGCTTCGTTCCGGAAACCTGGTTGCAGGTCCCGAAGGCGAAGGCCATCGCCCAGCGCACGCCCGACAACCGCAGCTTCATGCTGATCGGTCAGGACGCGGACGCGAACGACAACATCCTCTCGAACACGATCAAGCGCTTCTCGCGTCTCGGCTATGAAGTCTTCAAGGGCGAGACGATCGAAGAGGTCGCCAAAGCTGCGGGCGTTCCGCCCGAAGCCCTGGTTGAGACGGTGAAGACCTTCAACGAAGCCGTGAAGGCCGGAAAGGCCAAGGAACTCGATCCTCCTTACGAATATGAAACGCCGCATGCGCTCGAGACGGGCCCCTACTACATGATCCCGGCCGCTGGCGGCATGGCGAGCACCATGGGCGGTCCGAAGATCAATCCGGACGCGCAGGTGATTAACTTCGAAAACCGTCCGATTCCCGGTCTTTATGCCGCGGGGGACTGCTTGGGTGCCCGCAGTGGATATCCTATGGCCGGTTTTGCAGCAGCCTTCTGTGCGGTATCCGGCGCAAGAGCCGGCACCAATGCGGCAGGC
>OLGH01000827.1_pt1 | contig 34310 bp, 36 predicted proteins | sample 1604851 | NCBI WGS metagenome assembly OLGH01 (sample SAMEA3888894, study PRJEB22519) | human gut metagenome | biome: human gut; feature: human-associated habitat; material: faeces | place: Denmark | collected 2010 | reverse complement strand
ATCGAACCAGAGACACGAGGATTTTCAGTCCTCTGCTCTACCAACTGAGCTAACTGGGCGATTTGCGTTATGACTTATCGCTCTGTTATGTTACACTATATAAATATTTTTGTCAAGATTTTTTTAATTTCTCTTATATAAATGCAAATGTCAAGTTTAATTGCACATTTTTTTAAATTTATTATTTTTTATTATTTTTTCTTGTTTTTTATTACTTTTTCATCGTTTTTTGAGGATTTATGTGTTTTTCTGATTTGGTTCTTTGACTTTTATTTTTTAAGTTGAATCATGTTTTTTCTTTTGGGCGTGCCAAACAGACCATCCTTAGGATAGTCTGTTTGACCGATTAACGTTAATTGTCTTTATGCAGTTAAAATATCTATGTACCTGTAATCTTCTCTTGAGAGTATTTCCTTTGCCGAACCGCCATCAAAAAGCTTCCTTGGATATTCATTAATCCAATTTTGAAGCATTATGATTTCTGATTTTGTTACTGTATCAAAGATGGTTCCTTTTGGATGCCATCGTCTTACTAACTTATTTTGATTCTCATTACTGCCACGCTCACAACTTCTATAAGCATGACAATAATACAGCTTGGTTCTGTTACGTTTGTTTCTTCTGCTTTTCTGAATCCCTTCAGTATCAGAAAACTCCGTTCCATTATCAACTGTTATTGTCTTGAATATCTCTCTGAAGTTTTTTTCGGATACCCTACGTTCAAGTTTATCCAGTGCCTTAACAACTTCATTACTTGTATGATCCTTCAGTAGAAAAAGCAACTCAAAACGTGTCTTTCGCTCTGTCAAAACAAGCAATGATTTCTTTCCCTTTCCCTGAGCTCCCACAACAGTGTCCATTTCCCAATGTCCAAATTCGTCACGTTCCAATATCTCTTCCGGTCTTTCAGAAATGCTTGTTCCTGCTGATAGTCTTTTCTGAACTCTTCTATGCGTTGCCTTTTTCTTCTTTCGTCTGTACGGTAATTCTTCCAGTGTAAGATTAAGAAAAACTCCAGACTTTATGTAATTATATAAAGTAGTCAAGCATATTTCCGTGTCAAATTTTATGTTTTCCTTCTTAATCTCCATTAATGTTGCTGCCGGCGAATATTTTTCGTCAGCAATTTTCTTTTCAATATAATTAAGAAACTTGTAATCATTTCCGATTTTCAATTCCCTACCACACTGTTTTTTATTAACTTCGTATTTCATCTGCGCAAGGTCTGCACTATATATTGTTCTTTCCGTCCAATCACTGTTACGCTGCGTTGTTCTTCCACGCCTTATTTCTCTATAGATGGTCGTGTAATTCCTATTCATCTGCTTTGCTATCTCTGTAATGGAATAGCCTGCAGTATGTAAAGCCTCAATCTTCATTCTTTCGTCTCTATTTATTTGTTTATATTGTCTTCCCATTGTGTACCCCCCTCTTTACATTTAATGAGTCTTATCCGTCGCTGAAACTGTACTACTTTGATTACATTATACGTTATTTAAGTTTCTTTTTCATTCATTTTTTTACCTTTTTCCTCATTCCACCACGCAATTCAAGGCGGACGTTCATTTTTATGTTTTCATAGACCTTCCTTTCTTATCCATAAATGAGCTTCATGTGTCACGGCATTTGTATGCTTCATTGCACACTAGAATATTCCAAAAATCCTGCAAGGATAAAATGAACGCAACACGTCCTTGACATTATTTTTTTTAAATATTCTCTTACGTATGCAAGCATACCAAACACCGACACATACGGAAGCAAATTTATAAGAGATAAGAGGAGGTAATTGCCATGAAAACATAAAAATCAACTATTTTAGATAAGCTCCCAATCCCGGACAAACCGGAAGCAAATTAATTACAATAACAACCCGCCACGGAGGCACGACGGCAGAAAGGATTATTTATGTATAAGTCACAGACACAATTTATCATTGTAAAAAAGAATAATGTATTAGAAAAGCTTGGAACTTCATTCGTTTATGTTCCCAAATCAGTTTTTAAAAAAGGTGAAAATGATATCAAATGGTATCCTGAAGTTTTTAAAAATAAGTAGAAAGGATGTTACTAATGAGTAATTTATGGTAAAATATTAATGGATGACAGAACACGTTTTGATTGGGACTATCGTAAAAATGAAATAAATAAAAGAAAACACAAGGTTTCATTTTATGAAGCGATGACATGTTTTTTTGATGATAACGCTCTGATTCTATATGACGATAATCATTCCGCTTATGAAGACAGATTTATTCTAATCGGAATGAGCAGCGAATCACACGTTCTGATTGTATGCCATTGTTTCAGGGAAAATGACACAATACGAATAATATCTTCAAGAAAAGCTGATAAGCACGAAAGAAAGAAATACTATAATCATAGGAGGTGATTTACATGAAAAAACATTATGACTTTTCAAAAGCTGTAAAGAGTCCGTATGCAGACAGACTCAAACAAAAAAATCACACCATTACCATTACAGTTGAAAATGTTCCTGCAAGGGTTTTAAAATCCATTAAGAAGACTACATCAAAATAAAAAATCATGTTAAGAAAATAGAGGCTTCCTGCCTCTATTTTCTGTATCTGATTTTTAGTTCGTTATCTTCATTGAGATACAGTTCTCCACTGTATTCTTCTCCCTTCTTACTAATGAATCCTCTTATCTTTCCACTCTTACCCTTTTCAAGTATGTTTTTTGCTGCTGTTTCTGTTATGTTCTTGCCGGCGATTGTCTTGCTGATGAAAAATTTACATTCTCTGTTACTGCATGAGTATGATTTATTATAGGAAAGAACCGGTTCACCGCAAACAGGACAGCTTCCAATGCTTTCATATGTTTTTCTGAAAAGTCCGGTGTTTACTTCTTCAGCCTTTCCATGCTCCACAAGCTTTCTTGTAAGGTTTACTATCTTGCTGATGAAATAATCCTCACTTACTTCTCCCCTTTCAATTTTTTGAAGTCCTTCTTCCCACGATGCAGTTGTCTTTGGTGACTTAAGAGCCTTTGGAAGTATTGAAACAAGTTTTATTCCTCTTTCCGTTGGGATTATCTTCTTTTTCTCACGTATGATGTATTCCCTGCTCACAAGTGTTTCAATGGCTGATGCCCTTGTTGCAGGTGTTCCTATTCCCTTCTTTTCTGTTTCATTGTCATATACATCGTTTCCAGCAGTTTCCATCGCAGCAAGAAGAGAAGCATCAGTGTACAGTGCAGGTGGCTTTATTTTTACTTCGGCAATTTCTTTTAAATCAATTTTCATTATTTCTCCAACATTTACCTCATTAAGTTCCTTGTCTGCACACTCCTTTGTTATCCCCAACATGATTTCCATCTGTGTAAAGCCCCTGTCAATTGTATGTGTTCCGTTTGCTTCAAATTCAATTCCATTGATTTCAGTTTCAACATGAATGCTATCGTGTCTTTTTACACCGGCAGTGGCAACCATGAGCCTTGAACATATGAGATGGAGAATGTTCCTTTCCATTTCATTTAAACCTTCCTCAAATGTTGTTTCTGTCACGTTTATTGTTGGTAACAGTGCATGGTGGTCTGATACCTTGGCATTGTTAATTACTCTTTTAACATTAGGAACATTTTCGGGCAACTTCCTGTATCTTTCAATTTTCCTGATGTGTTTTATCAGTTCATCGGTTGATTCATCCATTTCTTCGGTAAGATAATTGCTGTCGGTTCTTGGGTAGGTTATCAGTTTGCCTTCATACAGTTTCTGACAGGTATCAAGGGTTTGCTGTGCAGTGTATCCATATAGTGCGTTTGCATGACGCTGAAGCAATGTAAGGTCATACAACAACGGTGGATTTGTTGTCTTAGTTTCCTTCCTGCTTACCGTAACCCTGCATTCTTCTGACAGCTTCATCATTGCCTCTTTTGCTTCTGACTCACTCTCATATGTATTCTTACTTCTGAAAACATTGTCATTTGAAGTAATTGCAATCTTGTAAACACTCTTCTTTTGAAAGTTAATTGCTTCAATGTATCTCTTTACTATCATTGCAAGAACAGCCGATTGAACTCTTCCAACGGACAGAACAGGCTTGTACTGATTGTACTTAATTGAATATAGTCTTGTAAGATTCATTCCTATTAGCCAGTCTGCTTCGCTTCTTAATTCTCCTGCCTTGTATAAATTGTCATATTCAGAATCATCACGCAGTTTTCTCATTCCTTCAGTTATTGCCTTTTCTTCCATTGATGAAACCCATAGTCTCTTTGTTGGTTTTGTACACCTTGAATAATTGTATACATATCTGAAAATGCACTCACCTTCTCTTCCTGCATCCGTTGCACATATTACCTCGCTTATGTTTTTATCATGTAACAGCCCCTTCAATGTCTTGTACTGACTTTTTACACCTGCATCATTAATTAGCTCATATTCAAACTTTTCAGGAATTATGGGTAAATCTTCAATGTTCCAAAACTTGTCATCATCCTCTTTCTCGATGTAACTGTCCGGCGACTTTAACTGTATTAAGTGTCCCAGACACCATGACACCACGTATCCGTTTCCTGTCATGTATCCGTTTTCCTTCTTGTTTGCTCCTACAACCTTTGCTATTCCCTGAGCAACACTTGGTTTTTCAGCTATTATTAACTTCATTACTTTCCTCCGTTTTTCTGTAACCATGAGACAAATTCTTCCATTGGCTCACCCTTTAGTTCCATTAGCAATGCCTTGTAAGCTTCTTGAAATAACTGCTCCCTTTCTTTCATCATGTCAGATTCAGGTTTTATTATTTCCATTCTTTTTTTTCTAATCTCATTGAGCCTTCCTGATTGGTTATCACCTGCCTCGTCGGAAAGATTGTCAATCATTTCTCTTAGGTTCTTTTCAACTCTTTCAGTGTCCATTTCTTCCTCTTTTCTCTAACTGTTAACAGCAGCATAATAATTTCTTACCATTCTTACATTTTCAAGAACTTCAGATAATGGAATCTCAGGATATACCTCATTCTTGATTTTGTCTTCATCTATTCCCAATTTTTCAAGTTCGATTATTGCCTTTTTTCTTTCAGGTTCAATTAGTTCAGACGAATATATCTGAATTATTGACATTAAATCATAATCCTGTAGAAATTCCTCAAACTTGGCTCTTCTGGTTGCCTCTTCTTCCTCATTAATTATGTCATCCATTTCATCCGTTGAAAGACTGTCAATCATTGACATTAGGTATTCTTCCTCGTCATCATGTTCACTAATCGTCTCTTCGGAAAAGTCCATCTTTAAAAATTCAACCGGATCAAGGTTGTCATGCACCACAACATTTTTTTCCTTTTCATTTATCGACTTGAAATATTCTGAAGATATGTCCGTCATTACAAACATTTCTTCTCTTGGAACAACATCATTTTTATATTGTCCATATTTTTTTGCAATCTTTGCTATCTGTTTTTCCCAGATGAACCACTTGTTGTCTATGAGTGGTTTTTCGCCTCGTACTAGAACAATGCACTTGTCATTAGGCAGGAGTCTCACCTGCGCAGGATCTAAAAGTTCCTGTCCCAACACGTCATAATTTTTCGAAACGGAACCCTGTGCACCTCTGCTTTCGCCTGTGGTTCTCTTATCAATTGTCCACTTGCCTAAAAGCTCTGATATGTACTTGTGAGTACTTTGCTCGTTTCCGCCCAAATATATGAATGTGTCACAGTTACCGACGATGCCTTCCCACGCTCCATCTTTAAACAATTTCTTAATCTGAGCAAGCGACTGAAGGATTGGTACACAGAAAACGTTTCTGCTTCGGCATGTTGCCAATATTCTTTCAAAGTTGGATGGCATCTTGATGTTGGCAAATTCATCAAACCAGCATCCGACTGCAATTGGCAGGGCATTGTTCCTGTAAAATCTTGCCTGTCTGTATAATTCCTGAAAAAGTAACGTATAAATCATTCCCGGTACAAAATCCCATGTGTCGTCATCATCAGGAGTGATTACAAACAGATGACTTTTCGTGATTCCATCTCCATTAATGCCTGTTCCAAGTTCATCAAGTGGAATGTCATTATCTGAAAGAATGTGAAGTAATTCTTCATTATCAAATGCATTGAATCTTGAATTGGCACACATGATGACTGAACGCATGGTGTCACCTGCACCCTTTCTGAATCTGTTGTAAGTGGCTATGGCCGGATGTCTTGGTTTTTCCTCGGCAAGAATCCTGAATCGCATTTCAAGCGGACTCTCTTCTCCATCATCGTTGATTTCTGCCTCATCCAAAAGTCTTAATACAGATTCAAAGTTTTTCCTTAACGTTGTAATCTCACCTGTAAACGGATCAACTGATTGCATCGGGCATTCAAGCCATATGTAATAGAATATCGCCTGAAGATACATTGATTCTGACTTGTCCCAGAATGGATCTGCTGTGTTGTTAAGTCCTTCATCAGGTGTTGTGTTCTTCATTATGTTTGCAATCAGCCTTGGAATTTCTGACTGTTTTCTAAGAAAAACAAACGGATTAAATCTCATTGATTTTTCCATCTCACAAAGATTAATCTGATAAACCCTTGTATACGGCTGTGCCTTTAGGTATTCGCCGTAATCTTCAAGCAGACCTCCCTTTGGATCCGTGTACACACCTGAACAGGCATTATTCAACAGATTCGGAGACACTGCAAATGCTGTCTTACCTGCACCTGAACCGCCTACAATGAACATGTTGTTATTCTTTAGCGTTGATGCATCGTATTTAAGACGGATGTTTTCTGATAAAATCTTGTTGTCCTTTTCTTCCGGTGCGGCAAATTTCTTGTTAAATTCCTTTATGCTTCCCCATTCAGCAGTACCATACTCAGCGCCGGGCGTAAGCTTAAGACAGGCATTTGCATATGCATTGGCAAACAACAGCATCCATACCAACAGGCATATGAAGGTAACCAGCATTGTTTTATCATTAAATTTTTCATGCATGTAAAATGTGGTAAAACATCTTACAAGAGTGTCCTGTGCATTGTCAATTGTAATGTTAAAGGATAAGAATGCTGACAAAGAAAATCCTGCATAAAGAAAAAACGGCACTAACATTAAAAATATGATTATGCATTGTTTTTTCCTGTGATTTTTTCTCGAATAGATGTCCATTTTCACCCTCCCTTTACTTTTTGAATTTTATTATTTGAGCCCCAGTCTTAACAGGCTTGTTTTTTCCCTGAAGCTTCTGTTTGTTCCTCTGATTTCTTGATTTTTTATTAAGGTCTGTGTCGTACTTACAGTAATGTTTTCCATACAGCTCCCTGTTTTGTATCATTTTCTTGTCAACCTTTCCCCCTTTACCATTCCTTGCCACACATGTCTGTCCTTCCTTTGGAATGAATGTTATTATTGTATTTCCATTGTTTACCATTAAGCTGTCGCTTTTCTTTACCGCCATCATCATTGACGAGTTTGTTTCCTTGTCAAAGCTTTTGGGAACTCTTGTAAGATATGCCTCTTCCGATTCCCTGACTATCATTTTCTTGTCTATAGTCACCTGATAGAAATTATCCTTGTCGAGGCTCTTTTGCCTAAATTCCTCTATTTTCATTGCATTCTTAAGTTCTTCCTTGCTTTCCCTTGACATTTCAGTTTTTTTTTGAGGATTATCCTTTCTTTCCTTTTCAAGATTTTCGGTTGCCTCTGCCACTATCTGCTTCTTTTCTTCCGGATTTCCCTCATTCCAATAATCTGAAAAGGATATGATTTTTGCCTTGTCTGATTCTTTTGGTTCGTCCTTCTTTAGCACCTTGTCCTTTGAAAAATCATACATTCGTATTAATGCTTCAAGTCTTTGTGCCTGTTGAGGATTTATTGCAATCTGACTGTATCCGTTATTTGGTACCAAATCAGGAAGAAGCGCTCCCTGTATTTTCATTTTCTTCATTGCATTAAAGAACTTTGCAAGCTTTTTCGGATCCTCTGTAGGAATATCAACTACACCATAATTTCCCCCGGTAATCTTCTGCATTGTCTTCAGGCTTAAAAGATTATATTTTGTTTCGGTTGCAGCCTTTGTGTGATATACTGCAAGCTTTCCCTGCATCACTGCAAGATTTCCAAGATCCTTTCCCTTTTTCAAGGCTTTACCTGTTCCACCTATTGCCTTGATGCCAAAACTCAATGCTTCTCCGCTAAATCTTAAAAGCTGTATCACATCACTTATGTTTGCCTCATTATCCATTTTCGTTTCCTCCTTTCCTAAAACATGTCTTCATCATCGTCCTCATCCTCAGCCGCTATCGTTGCCATGATGTCAGAAACATTAACCTCTGTTATTTCTTTCTGCTCCTTACTTGCAGAATTTTCCTTCTTATTTTTAGCCGGCTTTTTTTCCTTTTTTTCCGTATCATTTTCAATCTTTGGCACATTTTTTCGGCTTCTTTGTCCAATTTTTACCGAATCAAGAAACTCAAAAAGCTGTTCCATTGTTTCGGCGGTATTTTCAGGCTTGGCATATTCAAGTATTTCTGTTGCTGTAAGTCCTGCATTTACACCTTTCTTGATTATCCTGCATTGTGACTTGTCAAATGCACCTGTCCGAATTATCTCGAAAACATCAAAAATGTCGTTAACAGGATTGCTTTCTATTCGTTTTCGTGTCTCATTGTATTTTTGAATTGCTTCTTTTTTTTCTTCACTCTCATTTATTTGCTTATTTTCCTTTTTTGGTATTTCAGTGTTCATTGCTGGTGATTCTGGTTGCTCCCTGCTTGCTCCCCTAAAGAAAAATCTCTTTCGTTCACGTTCTTCAGGCTTCGATGTGATTTCAGTTTCCCTTTCTTGTTTTCCTGACGACACATTTTCTGCAACTGACCTGAGTTCATTCTTGATGCTGTCCTTAAGTTCTGTCTTGAAGTCGTTAAGAACCTCATTCTGTTTTGCAAGAATCTTAAAGCCTATGTTGTACGTGTTCTTGTCTACATCAATGCTTTTTAATTCAATGAGTGTTTTCTTCATGCTTGAAAACTCTTCAAGTAATGCAAGATTGCATTCTGACAGTTCCAGAATACAATTTATTAATTCGCTTATTCTTTTTGATTCCTCACTTTTTGAATTAACCATTTTTATGTCAGAAATGCTTTTAATTTTTGAAACATCTTTCATTCCAATCATCGCTGCAATTACCTGCGCCGAAATGACATCTGCATCACTGCCAATTGAAAATATATTATCCATCAACTCCTGATTGAGATTGTTTTTCATGGCAAACAGTACTATCCATTTTAAAAAGTTATCCGTGATTGAATGTTTTTTTGCAAATTCATTGCTTTTTGTGATTTGTTCGGTATTTTCCATTACTTCTCCTAAAATGAAAAAGCGTAAGGCTTTTGTCCTTACACTTTTTCAAATCATCATTCTATTTTGCTCTTTCTTTTTGTTCCTTATTTTTATGATAAAGATTTTTCCTTGCCTTTTCTTCATGTCTCATTTCTGAATCATGACTAATCTCTCCGGTCATTTCCCTGAATTTTTGTTGATTTTCATGGCTTAATGCATTAACCAATGTCTTGTTCCTTGAATCATAATACTGAGCATTGTATGACAGTACATCTTCCGGTTCAACCTGAGTGTTGTTAACTTCTGCTATCATTTGATTAAGTTCCGGAGCAGGCATTTCCTTTAACACTATGACTTCATGAATTGATGAAGGTATTATGTAATAATCTCCATTCATTACCTCACTTATTCTCTCCAGAACATCCTCATTAAACAATAAGGCTGCTCCTTCCCTGCTTCCCCTGTTTGACAACACAAGCAATTCATCATCCTCTATGTCGATGATTTCATTGTTTTCAAGAAGATTTTTTTCGTCGAATAATTTTTCACCTGCAATTATGTTAAATATGATGTCATTAATGTCGCAAAGTATTGGCTGTTTGTAGGCATTTTTTTTGTCATTTTCCTTTGCTTGATCATATAGTTCATCTTTTGTTATTCCATATGCTTCAAGAGTTGCATTTGATATTATCGTTGCATATGACTCATGTTCATTTCTCTGAAATTCAATTTTGAATAATCCTATAAATTCCCCCTGTTCAACATATGGAACATCATTAATTATGTCCATGCATCTGTCCTTGGACCTTACCACCATTGTTATGTTATCCCTTATTGAATCATAATCATTAAGGTTAATGTTCATTTCCCTAAGGTTTGGCATGTGTTCAAATCCTGATTTTATTAAGCTTATGATTGTGTACATGTCCCCCGTTCTCTCATATTCATTGTATAATGAATCAAAGTTGTATGATGGACTGATTGAAAGCTCCGGTCTTTTTATGTTTAATGCGTGGTATACTCTGTTATTGTCTTTTTTAACTTCTCTTGTGAAAAACTGTGCATTTTCAAGTTCAGGCATTGCCTCTATTATTTCATCCCTTAAAAATTCAAAAAATTCTCTCTTGTCCATAAATTAGTTTTCTCCTTTTTTGTCATTTAATAACTTTTTGTAAGCTTCAAGAGCATCCTTATTTGATTCTCCGCTTACTCTCTCAAATGTTAACTCTTCGTTTAATGTTTTTATTGTAATGTCCATGCTTATCTCCTCCTATTTTTTCATTTCTCTTTTTTTCTGTTCCTTGCGATATGGGTTTTCTCTTGATTTTTCTGAAGAAGTAACTTTTTCATGACTGTTACTTTCAATCTCATATGTAACATTCTTAAACTTTTGCTTCCTTTCATATTTTAATGCATCCATGAGAACCTTTTCCTCCGGATCATAATACTGGGAATTGTTTGATAAAATGTCTTCATTTTCAATTTCAAATTCATTCACATTTTCAATCATTTCGTTTAGTTCTGATGCATTCATTCCAAATCCGTTTACAATTATTGCCTCATGTATTGATGACGGTATCACATAATATCCACCATCCATTATCTTACTTATCTTTTCCAAGATTCCTTCATCAAGCAACAATGCAGCACCTTCACGTTTTTCTTCATTCGTGAGAACAAGCATTGTTTGATCTGAACCAATTACCTCATCACTTTTAAGTAGGTTTTTCTTAACAATGTCCGGTTCATCAATGAAAATATCTGCCATCACTTCTTCCATTTTGTAAAGTCCCGGCTTTTTATTTATTGAATCATTCTGCTTCGCCTGTTCGTATAATTGTTCAACATTGACTCCATATGCTTCCATTATTTTGTTGTTAATTGTTGCTGACATTGCAGCTTCATCATTTATGAACTCCATCTTAAACAGTCCAATAAATTCGCCCTTTTGGATGTACGGAACATCATTGATGATGTCCTGACATCTGCTTTTTTCTCTTATTACCATCGTTATGTTGTTCTTTACTGAATCATAGTCACTTAAGTCTATTCCCATCCTGTCCAGACTCGGTAACTCTTCGAAACCTGCACGTATCGTGTCCATTATTGTCAGCATGTCCTCTGTCTCCGTGTATTCCTTGTACATGGCATCCATGTTAAATGTTGGCGAGATGTCCATTCCCTGTTTCTTAATCGTCAAGCCATAATAACTTCTGTCATTATCCTTTTCTATGTATCTAAGCCACATTTGTGCATTTTCAAGTTCAGGAATTTCTTCTCTTATTTCGTCCTGTAAAAATTCGGCAAATTCCACCTTTCTCATTTACTGTTCACCTTCCTTTTTGTTTAATGATTTTTCATATGATTCAAGAGTGTTCTTTTTCATGCCTTCTCTCTCCTCTTCAAATGTAAATTCTCCTTTTTCCGTAAATACTGTAAAGTCCATTTTTGTTTCCTCCTTATTTCCTGATATAAAAAATACTGTCTTTATGACAGTACGTTAACGTTTTAATTCCTTCTGTTTTTCTTTCTTTTGGGTATCCTTTATTCTTTCTTCCTTTTCTCTTATGCTGTCTGCCCTGGCTTCCATCAAATCCCTTGATGAAATTGAAAACAGTGGATCATTGTTAATCTTTTCAGATATTATCTGACTTTCAAATTTAGGTTGCAGCATGTCTAATCTTGTAAGATACTGTCTTGCTTCATTTCTTACATCCTCATTATTATTCACTTCAACAACGTTCATTAACCAGTTTCTTATTTTTTCCGTCTTTCCCCAGAAGCCCTGACCTTCGTTAATTATCTTGTCAATGTGTTCATATCCGTTTTCAAAGGCAAATTTTTGTACGTCTCTTATGATGTTAGGCTCTGCTTCCGGTACACGCATTTCTGCCATTTCATTCTTTACATCAACGCATTTTTTTACATTTTCTACTGTTTTGCTAACCTTTTGTTCATCATCAAATTCTGTTCTATCCTTTGACAAATCAGGCAATCTCATCATTGATTCATATTCTTCCCTTGTGCCTGAATATAATTCAACCATGAGCTTTTTAGTGTACGCAGGATTTGATATGCCGCATGAGAAATCTATGTCATGAATGTGCTTCATTATTATTTCATTAATTCCTAATCCTTCATCAAGATATTTTCCTATCTCTTTTCCTATTGCCATGCTGTCATTTTTTATGTATTGTGGAATTTCTTCATCATTCATGAACTTTTCAATGGCACTTTTTTGTCCCTTCATTGCCATTCTGAACGTGGCCGCATCAGAATAAGTCATACTTATTTTTTCGGCATCACGTGTTACTTCATTCTTATCCACTTCCTCGGGTTTCGAAATTTCATTGGTAAGTTCCTTTTCTATTTCTGCTTTTTCAATTAAATAATCCGATATTTTTTCGGCATCCTTTATTGCAAGGAAAAGTTCATTTGGATTGTTTTTTAATGCACTAATCCAACTTTGAATGTATGCCTTGTGATTCTCCATGTGAGAGTTCTGCTCATATGTGATTCCTACTGCCTGTGCCGTAAATGCTGATGATATTTCCGCACGTAATTCTTCCTTGGCATATTCAGGTGAGCCGAACATGTTAGCTATCTGTCTGTTAAATCGGCTCTCATGTCCTGTTGCATGCCCTGCCTCGTGGAACAGTGTTGCCATGTAATCATATTCAGTTTCAAACCTGTCCATTTCAGGAATGACTATCCTGTCATGTTTCGGGTTGTAAAAAGCCTTATCTCCCTCCTCGGAATAACCCACATTCATGTTGTTTATCAGATTATCTCTTATGTGCATTATTCTTTCCGTGTCAAGGTCATACTTTTTTGCCTCGTACTTTGAAATTCCATCTATCTGCTCAGCATTAAATACGGAATACACTCTTGATACAAGTCGGATTCTTTTGTCATATTCCTCAGGTGTAAGATTTTCCTCAAGCTCACGTGCCTCTGCATATGATATTTTTTTCTTCTTCTGCGTGTCATATAATGACCAAAACTCAACAGGTGTTCCCTTTGAACCCTTGATTATTTTCCATCCTTTATTGGATGCCTGCTTAAAGGTGCACCATCTTGGATCTTCCCATCCTTCCATTTTCTGGATGAATGACAGCCACATCTTGTTTATTCCACGATATCTTGTGTTTGTTACGGCATTTACTGGTCTGTCCGTGCTCCATGCCATGTGCCAGGGAATGGTTTCTTCTGAAAGGCACTTGATGAACTCCCTTACCATTTCCTCTCTCATCTTAGTATTACCTGCCATTTTCACTTCCTCCTGAAAGTTCTTCCCATTCATGAATTATTTCTTCTTCAGGTTCTTCCTTTTCAAATTCAGAAGGCTCAATTTCTGCTCCAATCTGATTTAGCAATGCCACAAGTTTTTCTGTTCTTCCATCCATTATCTCCACTTCCTTTCTTATTTATCTCCATTTGATTGTTGTCCCTTTAGCTTTTTTACCTTGCATATCACGGCTATTTCCATAAAAATTATGATTGTGTGCATTCCAATCACTGACATTTTAAGGTTCATCAAAATGTAAATAATTGATGACAGCAATATCATTATTCCTGTCACCATCACTGCTTCATACTTTTTCTTTAATGCAAAGGAATACTGTATCCCCATTATGATTATTGTCAGCACCCCGATACTACTCTTTATTATCATGTTAATGTCCATGCATGTTGTTCTCCTTCTGTTTTTCCTTGTTCTTTTTTTCTTCAGGTTTTAATCCTACCATTCTTCCCAGTGATGTCTTTTTAAACATTCCGTCTATTATTTTTTCTTCTTTTCGTGCTGCCTTTAACATTTGTCTCACCTCACACAGTGTCATGAAGTTTCTTGGGTTTTTAATCTCTTCCTCAAGGCTTTTTATTCTTTTCTCACTGATGTCGCATGCACTGTATATTGCATCCTCCAGATTATATTTTTCTATTTCATCTGTGTCAGACTTGATCCTTATTAGTTCATCATCATCCACTCCCAAATTGTAACCTTCCCTGTCCATGTATCTAAGAATAAGTTCAGCCTCATCATTTGTCAGATATATGGTTGTGTAATTTGTGTTAACCCAATATGCCAAATCCTCAGCCACAAGAAACACTCCAATGCTTTCATTTAACCTGTCCGCAATGTTAGCAAATTCGAGTTCTCCACCCAAATCTAACTTATAATTGTTAAAATCAACATCCATGTTTTGTCTCATGCTATGGAAATTATCAAGGTTATTTCCACCAAAGATTACATGATCAAGTAATCCTATTCCCAACATTTTATAAGCATTAATCAACTGTTTTGTAATTCTTATGTCATACCGGCTTGGTACTAGGCTTCCTGACGGATGATTATGGATTACTATGGCATTGGCTGCATTTGACAGGATTGATGCCTTTAGCATTTCTCTTGGATTAACCAACGCCTGATCAATTTGTCCCACGGACACAATTGAAAAGTTTATGGGCTGTCCGAAAGAATTAAGATTTACTATGCATAACTGCTCTCTGTCTAATTGCGTCATTAATTCCTTTCCAATTATTTTCACTGCACTTTCTGCCGTTATGATTCTTTCGTCCGAGTACAATGGCGAATCCTTTACCAGTCTTACCGATACCTGTTCCAATTCAAAATCATTTTCCATTCCACGTCCTCCGGCTTAAAGCTCCACGGTTATTACCGTGTTTTCATCCTTTGAATTAATCATGTTCCTTAATTCCTCCATGCTTACGCTTGGAATTGTTTTTTCCTGTTTCTTTTCTTTGTCATCTTCCATTTTTCTTCCTCCAATCCTTTCATGTAATACGTAAAAAGGACGGTAAGAGTCAGAGATTTCTTACTGACTCTTGCCATCCTTTTGTACTAATTATATTATACTATACTAATCTCCGCATATATAGGTTACTTTTAGTTACCTTTTCTTGTCTTCCCTTTTTCTGGTGTTTTTCCTTTCTTTTTCCTTTTTGGGTGTTTCTGCTTTATCTTCTTCAAAATTGAAATTTTCCAACATGTATTTTGCCATTTTTAGCTGTCGTCTTAACTTCTGACGGTTGATTTCATGTTCATTAATTAATTCATTATATTCCCTGTACATTGATGCAATGTAGCCTGTTTCAATTTCGTTTTCAATTTGTTTTAATTCCTTAACATGTTCATTTGGATTTTTTAGCATTTCGCCATACATTTCAATTTTTTCAAACTGTGACGGACTTCCACCAAGAAATGACTTGTATAGTTTTCTTATTTTTTTAATTTCCTGATTTTCATTTCTTATCCTTTCCTTAAGACCTTTCTCCAGTCCTTCAACATCTTCAAGAGATTCAATGTTGTTGCATAATATGTAGTTCCATTGTCTGCACATTTCATTAATGTTTCTGATTGCTCTCTCATTTTCCCACGGGGCATTTGTATTTCCACCGTACAATTTTCTTGCCCTGTATATCTTTCTTAGTTCATGTCTTTGAAACGCTCCCATCTGACTGTATCTCATGTATCGTCTTGGAATTTTGACAAACGCACGATTAAAATGCACCTTTCTTGCAATGACATATGTTATCCTTTCATTTTTTGAACCAATTCTTCTTTTTATATGTTCAGGTCTAAGTTCCATCGGCAGATTATATGACCTTACCGCCTTTCTTTTTCCCGGAGGCTTTAATGCAAGGTAATATCCATTCTTTTTTGAAATACCTTCCCTTACTTCATACCCATGTTCCTGTTGCAACCTTTTTAGAAACTCTTCATAAGAGTCTGACTTTCTTATGCAAACTGCAATGTCCTCACTCATTACCTGCTTCCAGTCTTTTGGTTCTTCCTCTCTTACAAATTCCAGTCTGCTTAGACCATATCTTTCGGCTATCCTGTCTGTAATGGGCTGTATGTACCTTTCCCAGTCTCCTTCCTCATATCTGTACTTTTTTCCGGTTACTGAATTTACGGAATTAAATATGATGTGACCGTGCATGTGCTCCTTGTCCGTGTGCACTGCAAACACAACATCATGTTCATTATTTAAATATTCCTCAACAAAGTCACTGATTATGTCATAGCAAAGTTGTGCAGATGCATTTTCTTCAGGATTAAAGGATATTACATAGTGGTATGCCTGTCTTCCGTCAAACTTATCAAATGCGGCCTTTGTGTCCATGAACTGCTTGATTATTTTTTCCTCATTGATTCCGCAATTTCCACCTATCAGTGTCTTATTATCTGTTTTTTCAGGATTGGTAATGTAATAAATTGCATTAATCATTCCCTGATTCATTCTTCCCTTGCTTCTTTCCTTTATGTGCATAAGTTTAGTTATTCCCATTTACATGCTCCGTCTTCTAATGGTTGTTTCGTACTCGTCAAAAATTGCAATGTATCTTTCAAGCATTGCATTAACTCTTCCAACTGTTGCTGCATCAATGATGCTTTCGTTGTACTTTTTTATTATTTGTCTTACATTTGTTTCAATCTTGTTCTTTTCAAAGGACAGTCTTTTTATCAGAATCTTAAAGTCCATGCTTGTGTACTCTATGGGATTAATCAAAAGGCTTCTAATTATTGAGGTCATGCTTACTTCCTGCTCCCTTGAAAGTCTTTTAATCTCCCTGTATCTTTCCATTGACATTCGTACCGGAAAAGTTGAATCTTTTGCCTCGTCCTCGTCACGGTGTGTGTGATAATCAAGATTCTTTTCCTGACTCATTATTACAAGAATGTCCTCAAGGCTTTTCCTTATCAAGTCAAGATGAATGAACACCTCATCATCTACTTCTGTTATTCCATCCGTGTTATGCTTTCTTGCAATACTGTTTATTCTCTTTCCTTCGTTTGAAATTGCATTCACTTTTTCTTCAATCTTTTTTATGTCCGTCTGGGAAAATCTGAACGTCCTATCAAGCTGTTCCCTCACATGAACACTTGTCTTTTTTTCTCTTTTTTGAGCATCTTCGATTATGCTGTCCCGTAATTTTTTTGAAAGTCTTATCTTAAAAACAACTTCATACCTGTTCATTTTGCCTTTTTATGGTACCCATTTAGGGTACCATTTCCTTTTTCTTGCTAAATTTATGGTACCCACTATGGGTACCATTCTGTTATTTTGCCTCTTTTCGTGGTACCCACTTTGGGTACCAACCTGTCATTCCTGTTTTTTGTGGTACCCACTTTGGGTACCACACTGTCATTGTCTCCGTTTTCGTGGTACCCATTTTGGGTACCACCTTTCAGCTTTCTTCGTTTATGGTACCCTTTTTGGGTACTATTTTTGTCCCTTTCCGTGTTGTTCATGGTACCCACTTTGGGTACCATTTTGGCTTTTTCTCACTTTGTGGTACCCACCTTGGGTACCACAAAATCACGTTTTTTAGTGGCAAGATACGCATTTTGTAGTACAAATGTACAAAATGCACTTGTTAGGGAGTTCCCTAATACCCCTTCTTACGTTCCATGCCTCCATGATTATTTAAGGGCCGCCATTTTGCGACCCTCTAAATTAATCTTATCTGTAAGAGGCTACATATTCACGTATGCAGTCTTTCAACTGCTCATTCGTAACCTCATTTATTCTTTTACCTTCATATGCACTTGCATACAGTCCGTCAATGATTTCATCATCAACACACATTACATACTTTTCATCCGGTGAAAATTCATTCTCCATTTCCAGAAGTTCATCGTATATCATTCTCTTTGCCGTGATTTCCGATGACTTTGAAAAAAGATTCTGCCTTGTTGTGCAAAGCATTTCCAGTTTATATTTTGTCAGTATCTTGTCTAAGTGTTCCCTTAACATCTGCTTCTCTCCTCTCGCACTACCTTACCTTTTTCTTAACGGTGGTCCATTTTGATTTCTTCTTGCCCTTGTAAGTTCTTATCATGATTTCATACTTACAATTCTTTCTTACGTTTACAATTTTAATTTTTTTCTTTTTCCACTTACTCTTAATGATTGTTTTTCCATTTCGTTTGATTTTTATTTCAAATCCTGTTGCATTATACTTTGACGGCTTCTTCTTAATTTTTACGTACATCGTGCTTTTCTTAATCTTCAAGCTTTTTATTTTGGGCTTCTTTAATTGTTTTTTTCTTACACCTGATGATGTTGTTGCTTTCTGATTGTCATTACCTTTTTCATCACTGATTGAATCATATGTAAATGTAATTATTTTTCCTGAAGTGGTTTCAACTGTTATTCTTGATGTACCCTCTGATTTCTTTCTAAGCAGAAAACTGTATATCTGATTGTCAGGTTTTAGTACCTCACACACCTCCGTGTCTGAGGAATCACATTTAAATCCAGCTTCTTTCCCATATTCTTCCACTCTGATAAGGATTTCCTCACCTTCTTTAGTAGCTTTAATTATATCTCCATCATTTATTAATGTGTTTTTGTCTGTGATTACCTTGTTTTCTATGTCTGCATTTCCCTTAACTGTCACATTTACATTTATTTTTGTCGGATTGACTGACTTATTATTTTGAGAAACCAAATCTGTAAACGTACAAGTAAGTGTAGCTGTTCCCGGCTTACCTGCTTCTAACACTGGCTTTGATGATGTATCATTTTTCACATTTAGTACTGAAGTATTTGAAGAAGTCCATTTAACACTTGCCTTGTTGAGATTTCCAAGATTCGATATTGTTGAATGGATTCTGTTTTCCATGATTGACTCTCCTGCAAGCGTCATTTCTGTCTCAGACACTGAATATGTTGGTTTTGTCAATGCATTAATTTTTATGGTTCTTGCAGCCTTTTCATTATAGGTTGAATTAACCTTTATTGTTGCTGTCCCTTCCTTCAATGCATTCACAACAAAAAAACTGTTGGACCAGTCATGGCTTCCAACATTCGATATTTTTGCTATGTCCTGATTGGAAGTTGATGCCTGAATTGTCTGAAGGGCATTATATGATACCTTGTCCCATGTCACATAGCTTGACTCAAACGGTAATACGTTGGTGTCAAATCTGTCACTTGATCCAATGTAGGTGTAATGATTAATTCCATTCTCATTGTCATCTGTTCCATTGCTTATCACCTTGATTCCCGTTGCAGGCATATGAACATATATTCCAACCTGATATGGATATCTTTTTATTTCTGTAGTTTTTGTCTGATTGTCCTTCCATTCGAATAGCCCTTTCATTCGTGTACATCCAACACCTGTACCTGATATCTTAACTGCCTTTACAATGTTAGATTCAGTTATTTCTGTAAATCCAACACTTGCCCCACTGGTAAGAGGTTCCATAGTAACAGCCGGACTTGGACCTGAAGGACTTCCTGTTTTATAAAAATACGCACTTGGCTCAATTGTATTTGTATATCCATTCTCATACTTGTTTAAATATGCAATCATTTCTGAAGCATTTATGAGCTTGTCTTCTCCTTTTTGAATGTTAACACTATAGCTTGAACCATAAGTGTGATTACTTGTTGTAATGGTAAGAGCTTGTACGGTTACGACTAAAGCCATTGAACTTAATGTCATCACTACTAATGTTTTTAACATTTGTCTTTTCATTATTATAATCCTCCTTATTCAAGTCGTTCATTACCTGAATCCCATTTTTTTAGTTTTTCCTTTTCTTTAGTTTGAGGTATTTTTTTTGTGGTTGAAGGAACACTTTCTATTTTTTTAGAAGTGGAATAATTGTAATTATGATTAACAGAAGCTTTGGTTGTTTCAATTTTCTTGGTTGCTTTAACCTTTTTTTCTGATTTCTTTTTAACCTTTTTGGTTGTTGTTTCTTCAGGTGTTACCTGTAATGTTGATTCTTCCATCGTTGTTTCTGTTTTTGTTTCCTGTTCTGTTTCTTCATCATCCTGAGCAAAAGTCATGAATGCCTGTTCCTGTTCGGTTGATTCTTTCTCTTTGGTTTCATCTTCACTTGTCACCTTCTCAATCGTGGTTGTCGCTGCAACCTTTTCAGTGCCCTTGCTTTTATGCGGTGCCTTCTTCATTACAATGATTACAATGATTATGATAACCAGAATGGCAATGCCACCACCAAGCATGAGCAACGCTTTCCTTAACTCCTGTTGCTTGTCATTTGGCTGTGCCTTTTCTTCAGGTGTTGCATATTTCTTGTATTCCTTCCTGTCTATGTGGTCATAATACATTCTTCTCAATTTTGAAAACATGATTGTCCTCCTACCACACTCTTGCTGTCGCTTCACTTGTTTCCAAGTCATAAGTCACTTCAATGTATTTGTTTTCACCTTCATTTATATTGATTACAAATTCAAGCTGAATACTGTCATCTGAAACTGACATTTCCCTGTATGAAACACTTGATGAATTTTGATAGCCATATCCAATGACTGTCTCGTTCACGCACTTAATCACAATGCTTATTCCTTCATCACCGATTAACTTTCTGACCTGTTCATTATTTTCAATGTTAATTACAGGAACGCTCTCCGTTTCCTCCATCTCTTGAACAGAGGGGGTTGTTTCCGAAACTTCTTCCGTAACGGATTCAGAAACTGTTGTTACAACCGTGGTCTGTTTTTCTGTAGTTGTTTCTGCTTCATTTTTACTTCTTGCGAACCTCTCCGAAAGTTCAAAGGCAATGATGCAACCGATTGTCAATGCGATGGTTGCCAACACAAGCAGTATTTTTTTCTTCTTGTCCATGTTTGTTTCCTCCTAATTGTTCGTGTATGTGAAGTGCATGTAATCCCTGTAATATCCTGTCCACTCACCACCCCAGTAAAATCCGGCATCCTTCCACACCTTTACGACTGCTGATGTTATTGAAAAAATGTCATTTCCCGGATTGTATGTTCCTCCTGTATAAGTTGCAGGATTACTGTCAGGATTTATGTCAATGCACGTTCCGTAAGAATGGTAAGACCTTACATTTGAATTACTTGCCATGTTTCTCCAGTTGTAACAGCCTACCGACTTGATTCGAAATCCCAGCTTGTACATTCCTTCAAATGCCTGCTTATATGCATTTGCAAGTTTTTTATGGCACGTTATTGTTACCTGTCCCGTTTTTCCGTTTGCATCATATGCCTTTAAATGTATTGTCGCAAGATACTTTCTCATTGTGCTTTCATCCGTTGGAACTCCGTCAGGAAACAAATAGTTCATTCTTGATGCTGCATCAACCTTCTTTACGTTTTCAACACTTTCCGATGTGCCTGTTCCATTAGCTGAATAATATCTTAATACGTGCTCCGTGTAATTCTGGTCTCCATATGCCCAAGGTCCCAGTATTTCTTCCTTTACGCCTGTCCTTTTTACTCCATTACTCTTAAGTTTGGCATAGGCGTAAACATTTTTCTGCGTCCACTTGCCATCACTTTTAATTGCATAATCAATGTAAGCTCCCCCAAAGTTATATCCCTGAAGTGCAAGTTTTATGTTGTCCATGTCATCAGGATTCTTAACCTTTGCCTTGTCAATCATTCCTGAAAGATACTTTACTCCCTGAGCTATGCTCTCATCTCTTGTTATCGAGTTTGGCTGCTTCCCAAGTGACTCTGATGCCTGAAACACATCCTCGCCGTTTCCTCCGGATTCCTGCATCATTACCGCAAGATATAGATCTATGTACTGTTCCTTGTGATGTTTCTTCAATTCCGAAAGCACGTCGTTTCTTAAGGACTCAACCTCAACTGAAAGTCCATAACTTCCACTGTCATTATTTTCCTCATTGTACGTTGCAGTAAACACACCCAAAAAGAGAGAAATGAATATTGCAATGACTGAAAGTATTACAATGTAGGGAAGAAGTGCCGTCACCACTGCAAATATTCCTGAAATCAGGCGAATCAGAATTTTCGCTCCGATTCTTATTGATATTTTTGCAGCCTTTGATGCTGCACGTGCTTCCAGTTTCACAAATCCTTCTTCTATGTTTGCAAGCATTTGTCTTCGGTAATCATCGACAGTTTTTTTCTTTGACTGCTCACCTGCATCGATTAAGGAAAGAGCCTTGTCAACCTTTTTCCCGACAATCTTCCTTACATTTTTTCCACGCCGTTTCCACTTACGCTTTTTTATCTTTTTTTCCATTAATAACTTTTCATCTGCTCTTGAAACATTCTCCGTTTTCTTAAGCTTACTTTTTGTTATTTCTCCTGCCTCATTTAACAGCACTTCCTTTTGCTTGTATTTGTCCTTTGCCTTTTTTACAATCAATGCTGTTTTAACAGGCTTTGTAACTGTTCCCATTGTGGCATTTTTTATTCTTCTCATGACAAGACGTTTCTTCAGATTTTCTGAATGAGGGTTATCTTCCTTAAATTCGGAAACGTCATAATTACGTCTTTCAAGATTTTTTATTACTCCATCCACAAGCTTTTTTCTCTTGTATGGAGACATTTTTATGAAAATTCTCTGTCCTTTCCTTGAAAGTTCATCGTATATGAGCGACTCTCTTTTTGTCAGTCTTCTCTTTCTTATGTCATTGTTTACCATTATGCTTCCTCGTCATGGAATGATGTGTTGTAGAGCTTGTATAACTCGTTATCCCTTGGAACAATGTTGTCGAAAGGAATTATCTTTCTTCCTGCCCTTATTATTCCTGTTCCCGGTTCAACTCCGTTTACATAGCTTAACTGTTCATTTGAAATGTTGAACACATCAAAAAGATTTTCCTTATCTATTGAACCCTGCTCTACCATGATTGCAAACTCTGAGTTGGAAATCATTGCCTTTGTTTCAGGATTCTGTAATCCGTCAAGAATCATCTGTGTCATTCCTGTGGCAAGACCTCCCAGTTTTCTTACCTCTCGCCATGTTGAGTCAAGCTCCACCATTGCGTACTCATCCTTCCAAAATTCATGTACCTCATCAAAATATGCCCATGTTGCAATTTTGTTGTTACTGTTATACTTAATTTTTGTTCTTATTTTTTCAATGATGATGAGCATTGCAACGGACTTCATCTTTTTCCCCAGGGAATCAATGGAATATCCTGTTACTCTTGAATGACTGTCCATTGTGTCCTGATGGGTGAAAATGTTAAGAGTTCCCGAAACGAACATTTCCATTTCCTCGGCAAGGTCCTTTGCATATTCATTGTTATCCTCTTCCGAATACTTTATAAATTCTTCCCTTATGTCAATGAGAGTTGGACTGTCATTGGTCTTTCCTTCTTTTCTAAGCTTGAAGAATCTCTGAAAGACAGCCTTTGTGGCACGGTCGATTATGTTAATGTGCTTGTTGCTTAGAATGTCAGGCTTTATTGCCTGCTCACATATGGCATGCATGAACTCTGACTTTTCCGTTATGAAATTCTTTTCATTTACTTTTTCATCAGGAATGTGCAACGGATTAATGTAGTGATTGTTCTCATTCTCACTGAATTTTACATATTGTCCGTTCCATTTTTTTATTGCTTCCTCATATTCTCCCATTGGATCAACTACAATCAGGTCATCGTCAGTGTATGCAACAACCTGTCCCATTTCCATTTTTGCAGCCTGAGACTTACCACCACCACTTACTCCAAAATAGAATCCGTTACCATTTTTTAATTTCTTTCGATTGATTCTTATTTCATTTTTCGAAACCTGATTCACTCCGTAAAAAAATCCTCTTGGATCATTTATTTCCTCAGTATTAAACGGAACGAATCCTGAAAGTGATGTGGTAAACATCGGCCTCATTGTGTTAACGAATCTTGCGGCTGTCGGAAGAACAGTCTTTAGAGCATCCATCTGTCTGTACTGATGTTCAACAACCTTAATGGTATGTGAATTAGCTGCTGTCATTATTCTTTCAATGTTAAGTTCAAGTTCCTTCTTACTGTTTCCTGTAACACATATGAGTATGTCCACGTAAAACATTTTCTCGTCAAAGGACCTTAATCCGTCAAGCCCATCTTCCAGTTCCTCAATCTCTCGTCTTCTTACGTATGAAACTTCTGTTGAAAAATTTCCATTCTTGTTTTTCATTTGCTGTTGAGTGTCTATGCTCTTTTGAACGCTTGAATATTTTTTCTGCAACATTTCAGAGGCAAAGTCCTTGTCAACAGGCTCACAGTCTTCTGTGTAGATTACCTGAAATGGCATGTCCATTAATTCTCTTACAAAAGTATCCTCAAGACCTGATGGATACTTTTGAATGAACAGAACTGAAGCATATTTTTTTCCATAATCAAGTGTCAGATATGTGTCATGTTCCCTGATTGTTGTATTTATTATGTCTCTTCTCCAGTCTCTTCTCATTCTTAATGAATCTTCCCATGAAAAGGAGAATTTATTTTCATCCTTCATTCTGAAAAATGTATGCAATGCCCTTAATCTTTGTCCTGCATTAAGTGGGATCAGTCCTGAACCCATTCTCTTAAAGCTTCTTGCAAGATTACCCTCGACTGTTGCAAAATATGCCTGTGCAGAATCAAAGTCATACTGTAAACAACTTATTATGAAATACCTTACCTGTTGTATTCCCTTTCGTGATGTGATTGTTTTCTCCCTTATGTATTCAGCATAGGCTCTTGCAAGCGGCTCATTCTTTTCATCAAGTGCACTCTCCAATATTGATTCGTTAAGTTCTTCAAGGCTCATTGGCTCATTGCTTATGATTATCTTAAAGTCAACGTTTAGAGAATTTATCATCTTCTTAAAGTTTTTTATTGTTTTCTCTCGTTGTTCCTCATCTTCCGTGAAGTAATTTGCATCCTCAAACATGTACATTCTGTCATAGAGCTTGACTCCCTGACCTGCCTCCAGTTCAAAGATTCCCTTTTCAGATATTCGGTTAACGGGAATCACATCCTGAAGTGCATTTGGCATTGTAAATACAGGAGTTGATAATCTCTTGTACTCCCTTAATTTTGTTTTCGCCATTTCTTCTTATCCTTCTCCTTGTCCTTTTTTTCTTCAGCTCTTTGTGTCCTTAATTCTTCTTCCATCTGTCTTATCCTGTAATCTCTCACTGAAACTTCTGATATTGTGTAATCTATTCCCTTTCTTAACTCCATTTTTCTCTTAACAAGCTCCGTGAATGACATTCCGTTTTTTGTGTAAAATCCATTCATCCCCAACAGTGTTATGATTGGCATTGACACAAATGTTGCAAGAAGTGAGTTTACATGTAATACAAACATCATTAAAAACATGATTAAAATTCCTGAAAAAAGTGCCATGGCACCATACTTAGTTTCTCTTTTGGACAACCCTTTGTAAAAGTCTTCCTTGTATTTGTCAATGTCCTGATTTATTGGTGTGTTCATTTTTTCCCTCCTACATGTTACATGTTAAACGCTCTTCTGAATGTTGCATCACATCCCTTTAATGCTGCACTTATGCATACCATCTTTACGATTGACTCAACATATACCAACTGAAGATTTTCACCAGAATCGATTACCGATGAGCCCATCAGAAATGAACCTGCTATTGCAAGAACCACTGCCATGAGAACAATCTCAAAGACATATACAAGCATTGTCTTTACGTAAGAATAACCTGTACGTGCTATTTCTCCTCCACCTGCAATTGTAGACAATGCAATTGACGCAAAGGGAATTAGCATGTACATGTTTATGAACCTTCCAAAAACCGACCAGACCATTATCACACAGCACGCAATTGCTATCAGTAAAAAAATCAGTGCCAACACAAAGCCGACCATTGGAGTCATGTTATCTGAAATCTGCCTTGCCATGTCGCCTGCATTAATCTTAAGTCTTTTTTCCTTTACAAGTCCCAACAAGTCCATTGCCATATGGCACAAAAGTGGAAACCATACAACAAACATTTCCATTGCCGTAACTGTAAATATGTACCTGAACATGGTCTTAACTGTTGCCTCAAACTGAAGTTCTGCCTTTAAGTCAAGTGCATCCCTGCAAAATCCCCATACAAAAAATATGGTAAGAAGTGGTGCCCCTATTCCAAGAAACACGTTGTAAAGATTTGAGACCATGTTCCACGCTTCCTTATAAGTGCCATCCATTGGGCTTACTCCTAAAAGCGTGTAAATGACACCAATGGTATCATTAAACATGTTTATGCTCCATTTAAAAAGCGGATATCCCTTAAGAAAGTCCATGTTTTGTCTCCCTTCTTGACCTAATTAATTTTTACCATCAATATTGTTGGAATTGCTGCAATGAAAAAACCTGCGGCCACTTTCTTGTATGCCTGTCCCTGTTGCATGGAATCTCTCGCATCAAGTGCCTGTGCAAGATCCGTTAGGCCCAGTGCGGTCATGATTACCCCCATACCTATTACAACTGCCAGTACCACATTTTCCACTAATAAGATTCCATCTGACACACTCTTTGGAACGTCTGTTGATACACTTTTTGAGTTACTCTTCGCTGCAAATACCATCATGCTCTGATTAAGTGTCAGGCTTAGTGTAATAAACGTTGCTAAAATTTTCCTTTTTACATTTTTTAGTTTCATCTTGTTCCTCCTAATTTTTTAATAATATAAAAAAGCACTGAAGTACTTATTCCTTCAATGCCATTTATCACAATTATATTTTAACATTCAAATCTTTGCAGATACAGGTTACTTTTGGTTACCTTCATATGCAATGTCTTCCTTCATTCTTTCATATCCCATCACATGCAGTCCAATCATTATCACAAATGATAATATTGTCCAGAATATGCTCCAAGTATTGTCCATCCTTGCGTGTGCATCTGTCCATATCATCCACGCAAACGCAATGGATATCCCCAATGAAAGCACGTATCTTAATACTTTAATTTTATACATTATCACACAAAAGATGATTGCAACAATAGCTGCAATCATAAGGCAGTACACCTCATGCAGTTTTGTTTTCTCACTTAAGTCTGTTGCAAGTAAGTATATTGCCATTAGTGCCTCTCCGTATATGATGTTCTTAAAACACATGAAAAAGCCTATTATAAGTATTATTATCATTCCTGTTTCAAATGTCATGATGCTTTCCTCCCCTCAATTTTTCTCCTATTACCAATATTCTATAATTACCGTCATAATCGCATGTAGAAAGTGTTATGTATTTATTGCTACTTTTTTTAAGTTGCTTACATTGATATAATGCGTCCACATTAAGACAATTCTTAAGTTCATCAAGCGAAAGTTCACTACCACTTAAAGTTGTAAATTGATACCATTTATTATTTATTGTTGTTCTTACAACATTTACAATCCTGTACGTGCTGTTCTCAGTCGGAGTGTACAAATAAACCTCCTTATGTTTCAGGTAATAATCTTTTTCCTTATATTTCATTAACTTTCCAAACATTGAAGTATTCCAGTGTCCCATGTTGTGACCGTAAATGACAATGTTATCTGCTTCATTAATGTCCTCCATCTGATAATAACGTTGGTCTAAGTATATTGAGCCGTAAATGGAACTATTACCATAGATATCGTGATTCAGATAATATTCGTTATCCTTAGCCTTAATCACCGGATAGTCCACACCTGTTCCCGGTATGTATATCCATGCTACTATGTCTTCACTTATAGCCCTTAATTTGCTCCAATCTATAACCTTTTCTTTTTTATCCTGATTCTTTATGGTTCTTTCAGCTACTGCAGTTTTCCTCAAATTTATATAAACGTTGTTGACTTTATAATATTGAACTGCTGTTAAGACAATTAACGTTATTCCTACAATTATCAGTAAAACCGATATTTTCTTTCTCATTTTTTCTCCCATATTTCTTTATCATATTTTCATACTATTTCCTCAATTGTAACACCTAATGCCCTAGCTATTCCTTTTATTGTTGATAATCTCGGATCCTTGCTTTTTCCTATAAAAAGTCTCTTTAATTGTGTTTCACTTACTCCGCTCATTTTTGCTAACTTGTATCTTGTCATATTTTGTTCTTTCATTAATTTTAATATTTTTTCTATATTCATTTTTTCGCCTTTCTTACGTATAAATACCTTTCTTGAATATCAACACTTATGTTGATATAATGTCAGTATAATTAATGTTCAGGAGGTTTTAATATGTGTAATTTACCACTACCAATGCCAAACATAAAAAAATTGAGAGACAATTTAAATTCTTTAGGTTTTCACATAACCGCATTTGACTTTACTTACAAAAATGTTACATACAGTGTACTTTTTGAAGTTTCTGATAATATTAAAGAGGTTAGCAAATACTATATTGCTCTTTTAACTTTTGTTAAACCTAATGATGAAAGTCTGACTGTTGCTGCAAACTCTTTACAATTTAATATTAGCTCTATTACAGAATTTCGTCACTTTTTTGGAATTGAATATAATAATAACTTACATAATTTTCTTCAGCAGTTCTATGCACGTTTTGGAACTTTTGTTCCTGAATGTCCTCGTGAAAATCAATCCAAAGAATCTATAAATCAAATGATTCATAAAATTGCTGGTCGTTTTTATCATGATCCAAATGCCATATATTGCTATAAGGTACAACGTAACGGTGAAAGAAATGGTTTGCAAATGCATCGTACCTCTTATAATTCGAGTCTTGCATTTTATACACGACCAAATTTATTCAATTATTTTAAAAATGAAGATACTGTGAGTTTTTATTTTTCTACTGATCCACAAAAGGAAAAATCTGATTCTGAAATCATTTCTAATTTTTCCAAAAGTGAATCTAAAATAATTTAGTTACCTGTTTCTTCTGTCCTTATACCTATGACTTTTATGTCTGAATATCTTAATGCTTTTGTCAAATACCACTGAAATTCTTTGTTAGTCATTTCAGTGGTATAATTTTCTACTTCCATTATGACTTCAAATTTTCCCTTGATGGCTTCAGCTCTTATTATTTTTCTCTGATTCTCATATTTTTCATCTTCATATCTTTCAAGTGCTTCCTTCAATATTTTTTTATTAAATTTTCTTAAACTTTCGTTCTTATTTATTTCAAAACACTCGCCATTATATATGTCTTCTATGTCTTCCTTTTCATATGATGTACATAACATATCTATATATATTTCTTTTTCTTCTTCACTTATTTTTTTATTTTCCATATCATCTAACCTTTTCTTTCTAAGCAAAAAAATATTCTACATCATTTTATGTTTGCTTTTTCGTATTCTTTAATTCTCTTTTGCAAGTTTTCCAAATCTTTTTATATAATTTTTTTCTTTTAGACGTTCTTCATATTTTATGATTGCAAAAAAGAAATCACAATCTTCCTTTCCAAAATAAAAAAGACACCAAACTTAATCAATGTCTTTCCTATCTTATATGCATATTATTTAGATCTAAAATAATATATATTTTTTATTTTATTTTTTCATATATCTTGTCTAATGTAGTATTTTCAATAAAGCTATCTTTCACGGCTGCAAGAATCTTTCCGTTTGAACCTTCTGGCCACTGAACTTCTACCTTAAATTTCTTATTTGGAGATACTTTTATTGACAAGTTATAATCTACATCCACCAACTTCTGTAATACTCTTTTCGGTACAAACTCATCCTGTATTGCTAATACTGAATAACATCCTTCGGCTTTTGCATTATTTATCATATTTATTATGCCTTGTAGCATCAAACTATCTATTTTATCTCTTTTACTACTAGCTTTTGGAACTACAATGTCATCAAAGTTTAAATTATCTAATTTCATATTCATCTTTTTTACCTCTTTTCCTATTTTCTGCTTAATTCTAGTTCATTTTGAATTTGCTCGTACGTATCGCAAATCAATACTTATTATTCATCTTCTCCATTCATCACCTCTATTTCTTTATATAAACCTTCTTTACCTTGCTCCACTTACCATAGCCAGCCTTGTTATAAGCCCTTACATAAATCTTGTATGTTTTCTTTCTTTTGAGCTTTTTAATTGTACATGAAGTTTTTGTGGTTTTCTTTGTTATTACCTTATTTCCAAGTACTGCCTTGACCTGGTACTTTGTGGCTTTCTTCACCTTTTTCCATTTTACAGAGATTTTCTTACCTTTTACGTTTTTTGCATAACTTATTTTTGCCTTTGCAGGTACCTTTGAAACAGACTTTGTTGTGTCTTCAACCTCCGTGTAGTCACCTGTTTCATAAATTGTGGGACTTATTGATGGTCTTGAAGTTGGTTGTGTTACACTGTGGTCTATCTTCTTCGGCACAAGGTTACCATTCTTGTCCGTTACGTACTCATATTCATATCCGTCTTCCTTGCTGACTTCTGTTCCGTCTGCAAGTATCCAGCCCACAAGTTTGCTTTCTGTTTGTCCATCAATCATTTCAAAAGCACACTTCTTGCATGTTACTCTGTCTATTACATATGCATACTTATATGTAAGTCCCATTGACATATCTGTTTCATAGACAGTTTCAAGTGTGTCAACATATGAATGACCCGTGGCATAAGTTTTCTTTCCCTTGGAAATTACCTTTCCACAATTAATGCAGGTTTCATCACCTGTATATCCATCCTCAGTACAAGTTGCAGCCTTATAGTTTCTAAGCTCTGTTTCATGCGCTACCATTGGAACTTCCCTTGTTTCCGTCTTTCCACAGATTGTGCAGGTATACAGGTCCTCTCCCTTTTCAGTACAGGTAGGCTCCTTCTTGTGACTTGTAAACTCATAATCGTGAGCTGAATAATACATCTTCTTTGATGTTCCAATTACCTCACCACATTCACTGCACTTATGAACTTTGTAAACACTCTTGTCTTCACAGGTGTCTGAAGTTGTTTTAACCGTAATGTATGAATGCTCAGTCTTTGGTGTGCTTTCAGTCCAGGTATATCCACATGTTTCGCATATCTTTTCAATTACTCCTTCTTCAGAGCAGGTGGCTTTCTTTACCGTCTTAATGTCACTGTCCCTTACCACATGATTACATTCTCCATCAATCTCTGTATGCTCTGATGTGTAGGTCTTTCCGTCGACCGTAACTGTTGCCTCATACTTTGTAACTGTGGCGTCACCACATTTCTTTTCTGAAACCTTTGTTACATCACAATCAGTGCCAATGTACTTTCTGTCTACCATATGATAATAATAATTTTTTTCATTATCAAAACCATCATTTTCGTATTCGCCACAATCACTGCATGTTCTGTAGAAGGTTGCCTTGGCACCATTCCACTTGATGACGTGACTTGTAAACGTGTGGTCCTTGTAGTCCATGTAATCAATCATGCTTACCGGAAGGGTATCTCTTTTATCCCCCTCCTGATAGGCTCTGTCTATGTTTGACATGTATTCGGAGCCTCTGAGTACTTCAGTCATGTTTATGTTTCGTGTGGCATCATTTACAGAAGGATTGTTTTTGCTCTGTGGTTCAACCTCAAACCAGTTTCCACAAACCTTTACTCCATTCCACGAATGTACTCCCGGATTTCCAATTTCCACGGATTCCATGTTTATGCAGCTTGCAAGGAAGTTAAATGCCTCTGCAAAACCTGTACATGTTGCCTTTCCCTTTACCAGTGCAGTGTATGCGTCGTTGATTGTTCCGCCATTTTCATCCTTACCATACTTGATGTAATGCATGAACTCTAATATTTTCAATACCTTTTCATACTCGCTCATCCCGTCAAGGTTTGGTACTGTTGCAAGAAATTTCTTCTTCACTTCCTGCATTTCAGCTCTATGCTCACTGTATGTTTTGAGACGATTTTTCATCCCATCAAAATCAAAAGATAATTCAGTATATTTCTTTCCATTATTTGATGCTATAGTACTAGATTCACAATTACTACCTATGTTATAAAGCATATAGTCATTATAATACTCGCTTTCAGATCCATCTATTGTGTTGATAAAATAACCGTTTTTTACTTTTGATTTCCAATCAACATCTTCATCAACTGTTATCTTATATTTTTTTATTCCATTTTCAAAATATCTTTTTTGTATCTCTTGTGCTTCTTTTAACGAAGTGACATAATTTTCTAATGTATATGTATCTCCAACTTTTTCAAGTATTGTTTCCACTGTTTCGGCAGCATTTACCTGTGATGTGTTTATAAAATTTACTCCACTTAAAATCATGCTTACAGATAAAGTCAACGCCATAAGTCTTTTTCTCATTTTTCTACCTCCAATGATGTTTTTCTGTTTATAGTTTAACAGGCTGTGGACTGTAAAGCCGTAACTTCCGTGAAACCATAAATGTGTGGTACATCCCCTTACCCCTTACGTTTATAAGTTTATGGTATCACAAACATATGTTCTTTGCAATCCAATATTTTAAAAAAGTGTAAACAGGAATGAATTTCTTCACCCTGTTTACACTCTTTAATGAAATGTTTTAGTATTGACTATTTTTCCACAAAAAAGTCTTCATCTGAGGCTACTATGTCCTTATTCTTGGCATAGACCTTCTGTGCATCATCTTTATTGATTTCTGCATATTTAGTTATTGTCCTTGTTTTTACAAGTATGTTATTTACCATATCCGGATCTAATTTACTAAAATACTTTGCAAGATTCCAGTAAATTTCATCATCATATGGATTGGCTATGTTTTCTGCATACTCCCATGCCTTGTAAGTGTTCTTGATGTTTTCAAGTTGGTCTGTCACTGCCTTCTTTGCCGCAGCGTATGCACTGTTTTCATCCCTGTAATAACCCTTATTGTTAATGAGATCATCAGCCTTCGCCTTCTGAATGCTGTTAAGGTTGTTGTAATCCTTTACATAACCGTAGTTTCCAACAGCCCGTAGCTTGTAAACATAACCTATTCTTATGACACCGTTTGCATTGGTCTTTGTGTTTACAACTGATGCACCTTTCTTTGCATTAGCATAAAAATGTGTCTGCTCGTCACTTGTCCTGTCAAAGTTATAATCATCCGCTGCGTTTTCCAGTGTTGTGTCAATGCCGTTTTCGTCCTTAATGCTGTGCATCTGTCCGTTTTCATCCTCATACACTATTTCTATAAGCGTGCTACCGTTTCCAAGTTCTGAAGGGTATGCCTGAAACTGTACTCCAGGTAAAACAAGACTGTTGTTCTTTTCATCAACCTTGCCAATGTCTAACTCCTGATAATAATATGTCTCATATGTTGCAACACCCGTGTCAACATTGCTCTTGGCATTGGTGAATGTGATATCACCACTTGCCACGCCTGAAAGCTCCAGCTCACTTGTGTCATTAACCTTTTCATAACCTGCAGGAGCGCTTATTTCGGTTGCAATGTAGTGGTGAATCTGATTAATCAGCTCGTTTACCTCTGCATTTGCTTCCCTGCTTGCATCTGCCTCTGTTCTGAACACATGCTGAGTATCCATTATGTTCTCAATCTCTGCTTCGGAAAGGTCACCCGTGCTTACAAAGTAGCTGTATGTCTTGCTCCTGCACAAATATGTGAATGTGACTGTTCCAACACCTGCCTCATTTGTCACTGTACTCTTTGTCACGCCATCTTCATTTGTAATGCTTATGATTGCGCCTGCAAGTGGTTTTCCGTCTGTGTCAACCTTGTGAACGGTTACTGTCTGTGCTCCCTCTCCATCCCTTGATAGTGCCGAGTACTTAGGGGGAACGGGTACTTTTGTTGTGTCAGTTGGCATCTTGAACTTGAGACTGTCACTTGTGTTGCCCTCAGTCTTTATGACCTCTCTCATTACGTCCTGCTTTGTCTTTGGAGCCTTTCCCACAACAAGATAAAGCTCGCTGATTCCACCTTCGCTTGTCATTGTTACCGTTACGCTGGTGCCACTTCTTACAATGCTCCTGTCAAATCTGAACTTGAGCTTGTCACCCTTCTTAACGGAAAGATTTCCAATGGCTGTTGCCCCGGTTGTGCTATTGCCTCTCTTTCTGTAGGCTGCAACACCTGAAACACCTCCGAAACTTATGTTCTTTGTTCCGTCTGAACTTACCGTTATCCAGTTTGAATAGTAATAATTTTCATCCTTGTATGTACTGTCATTCTTTGCAAGGTGGGCATTCACTGTTGATATCTTCTTTCCCTTTGAATTCTTGAAGGATATGGATGTTGCCGCCGTTGCCTTGTCTTCTGGATCCTCATTGTCACTTACAACCTTTCTCAGCTTTTCCATGACATTCCATGAATCCCAACAGCTCTGTCCCGCATAATAATAAGATGTGCTTATTATTGTTGCAAATGCAAGAAGGTCTGCGTCAGGCTTGCTGCCG
>OLGH01000812.1_pt1 | contig 34746 bp, 30 predicted proteins | sample 1604851 | NCBI WGS metagenome assembly OLGH01 (sample SAMEA3888894, study PRJEB22519) | human gut metagenome | biome: human gut; feature: human-associated habitat; material: faeces | place: Denmark | collected 2010 | reverse complement strand
CTGCCGCACCTCGCTCGCCGTATCGGCACTTAGAATTATGCGGTATTGCCCAAGACTCTTTAACGCAAAATCCGGCTGTGTTTGTAGAAATAGACTAAATTTTCGACTTTTCAGATACACCCTAATTAAAATTAACGCTTTTTTCACCTTTTGACGTTGAACACGGTGTATAATAATCTAATACATTGTATAATGCAACGATAAGTCTCAAAAGTAAAAGGAGGACAAACCATGGGTGAGTATGCGGCAATCGAAAAAGAAGCCAAGCTGTTTACAGAACTGTGTGTGCATAACGATGCCATTGATCCGAACCTGTTTGATGAGTTCGGTGTAAAGCGCGGCCTGCGCGATAAGGACGGCAACGGTGTGCTGGCCGGGATTACCAATATTTCCCGCATTGATGCGTTTGAAATGCGTGACGGCGTTAAAACCCCCTGCGATGGCAAGCTGTGGTACCGCGGGTATAACGTGTATGACCTGATCCGTGGTTTGCGCGGCAAGCGCTATGGCTTTGAGGAAGTTGCCTACCTGCTGCTGCTTGGCGATCTGCCCAATGAACAGCAGCTGCATGAATTTACCGACTGCCTGACCAAATGCCGTGCCCTGCCCAGCAACTTTGTGCGGGACGTTATCATGAAAGCCCCCAGCAAGGATCTGATGAACAGCCTGACCCGCAGCGTGCTGACCCTGGCTTCTTATGATGATTCGGTGGGGGATAACAGCCTGCAGACCCAGATGGAGCAGTGCATCAAGCTGATCAGTGTCTTCCCCATGCTGGCGGTGTATGGCTACCATGCCTATAATTACTACCTGAATGAAGGCAGCATGTACATCCACCGCCCGCGGCCGGAGCTTTCGGCGGCAGAAAACCTGCTGCAGATGCTGCGCCCCGACCAGCAGTATACCCCGCTGGAAGCCCATGTTCTGGATATTGCTCTTCTGCTGCACATGGAGCACGGCGGCGGCAATAACTCCACCTTCACCACCCGCGTGGTCACTTCTTCGGGGGCGGATACCTACTCGGTCATTGCAGCGGCGCTTTCCAGCCTGAAGGGCCCCAAGCACGGCGGCGCGAACATCAAGGTCATGGAGATGATGGACGATATCCGCGCCCATGTTTCCGATGTGACCGATGAGGACGAAATGCGCGCCTACATCGGCAAAATTGTAGATAAAGAGGCCTTTGACCATAAGGGCCTTGTGTACGGCATGGGCCATGCGGTCTACTCTCTGTCGGACCCGCGCGCGGTGGTGTTCAAGAGCTTTGTGCAGCAGCTGGCCATGGCCAAGGGCCGCAAGGCAGACTTTGACTTTTATAATACGGTGGAGCGCCTGGCCCCGCAGGTGATTGCCGAAAAGCGCCATATCTATAAAGGCGTTTCCACCAACGTGGACTTCTATTCCGGCTTTGTCTACAACATGCTGGGCATCCCCGTGGAACTGTATACCCCCATGTTCGCTGTGGCTCGTGTGGTCGGTTGGAGCGCCCACCGCATGGAAGAGCTGGTCAATGTGGATAAAATCATTCGCCCCGCGTACAAAAGTGTTATGGCAACCAGAGATTACCTGCCGATGGAAAACCGCGGCTGATTTCAGCCTTGCACTGGCGGGCCAGACCTGTTAAAATTATAGCGTAAGCATTTTGGGCATAGCTGCAAAGGCTGTGCCTTTTTTGTGGTATATCAGTAGGAGGAATCCCCATGAACGAAACACAGGTATCCCAGCTGCCGGTTTATGCCGGGAATGACCTTGGTGCAGTGTGGCGCAGCAGCGCTACGGCATTCCGCCTGTGGGCCCCCACGGCGTGCAGCGCGGCACTGCACCGCTTTGCTACGGGTACCGATGCCGAACCGGAAGCTGCTGACCTGGGAACCCTGCCCATGCAGCGCAGTGAGGGCGGCACCTGGTACCTGGAACTGGCGGGTGACCTGGCCGGGCAGTATTACCAGTATGAGCTGCAGTTCCCGGATGGAACCTCCACCGTTACAGCGGACCCATACGCCCACGCAGCCGGGGCAGGGGGCACCCGCAGCATGGTGCTGAACCAGGCCGCCGCCGTGCCGGACGGCTGGCAGAAGGATGAACGCCCGGCTATCCCCGCCCATGCCCGCAGCGTGTGGGAGGTGCATGTGGCGGATTTTACCGCCGACCCGGCCAGCGGCGTGCCGCAGGCTTACCGCGGCAAGTTTATGGGCTTTACGGTGGACGGCACCACCCTGAACGGGGACGGCGTACACCCCACCGGGCTGAACTACCTCAAGCGGCTGGGTGTGACCCATGTGCAGCTGCAGCCTATTTTTGACTTTGCCACGGTGGACGAAGTGAGCGGCGAGGACTACAACTGGGGGTATGATCCGCTGAATTATAACCTGCCGGAGGGCAGCTATGCCACCGATGCGTTCCACGGCGAGGTGCGCGTGCGGGAATGCCGCGCCATGGTGCAGGCCCTGCACAGCGCCGGGCTGGGCGTGGTGATGGATGTGGTGTATAATCATACCTATTATTCCTACAGCTGGCTGGAACGCACGGTGCCCGGCTACTGGAACCGCCGGTGGGAAAACGGAAGCCTGACCAACGGCTCCGGCTGCGGATGTGACCTTGCCAGCGAGCGCACGATGGTGCGCAAGTATCTGGTGGATTCCTGTGTGTACTGGGCCAAAGAGTACCATATTGACGGGTTCCGCTTTGACCTGATGGCTCTGCACGATGTGGAAACCATGAACGCGATCCGCGCCGCACTGGATGCCCTGCCCGGCGGCGAAGATATCCTCATGTACGGTGAACCGTGGCAGGGCGGCAGCACCCGTATGGAACACGGCGCGATCCCCGCCAACAAACAGGCGGCGGGCCTGCTGGATAGCCGCATCGGATTTTTCTGCGATAACACCCGCGATGCCATCAAGGGCGGGGTGTTCAATGCGGGCAGCGCAGGCTACATCAACGGCGATATGCACTGTGGGTATCAGGTGCTGCATTCTATCCCGGCGTGGCGCGGCGGCCAGGCGGATTTTATGCCCCAGGCGCCGGGCCAGGTGGTGCAGTATGTTTCGGCCCATGATAACTATACCCTGTGGGATAAGCTGAAATGCGTGGCCCGCCGCGGGGATTATGCCGCGCCGGATGCCGATCTGCTGGCCCAGAACCGCATGGCGGCGGGTATTTACCTGACCTGCCAGGGTCTGCCGTTCATGCAGGGGGGCGAAGAGTTTGCCCGCACCAAGCATGGCGACCACAACACCTACCGCGGCCCGCTGGAGCTGAACCGCCTGGATTGGACGCGCGCCGCCCAGCTGGAGGAGCTGGTGCAGTATTATCACGGACTGTTGGAAATCCGCAAGGCGTATCCGGAGCTTTCCGGTATGGCGGGGGATGCAGAACCCTGCATTCTGTCCCTGCCGGGGTGGCTGATCGGCTTTGTGCCAGAGCGCCGGGGCGAAAGCCTGCCAGGACGGCTGGCGGTTTATTATAACCCGGAGCGCACCCGCCAGTGGGCGGCCCTGCCTGCCGGGAGCTGGCGCTATCTGTGCGATGGTACCCGTGCCGCCGCCGAACCTTTTGGCCCCGCCTGCCGCAATGCCATCGAACTCGCCCCCGTCAGCGTGACGATTTTGAAGGTGGAATGAGTTTACGGGGGTTTTGTTCCTTCTTTGAAAAGAAGGAAGCAGAAACTTTAATAACGGGCCGTGCCGAATATCTCACCCCCATCACCCACCCGCAAGGCGACGGGCGCACAATGTGTGCCCCTACGGATAGAATCGCGGCACATCACGAAAAATGTGGCCATTATTCTTTTTTAATTATTCTTTCCAAAACAAACACAAGGCCCGGTGCATCTTAAACCATGCACCGGGCCCCGCCTTATCTCCAATTCCTAATTGCTAATTTCTCATTTCTAAGGCAATACCGTATAATTCTAAGTGCCGATACGGCGAGCAAGGTGCGGCAGATGCCAAGCCAAAAGCGCAGATAATACTGGATGTCTTATCGAGCATTTTGGCAACGCAGATGCCGTGCCGCAGTTGCCGGAGCGGTGCTTAAGCCGCAAGGCGGGAATTGTGCGGTGTTGCCCTAATTAAAAACGAAAACTCCTCCCGCCTAACTTACCTCATCGCTTCTTCATACTTTCTCACAATGTCTTTCAGCGCCTCAAGGCCAATGGTGTAATCCTCCGGCGTGTCCAGCGAATGGTTGCCGCCCTCCACAAAATAGGTAGTGATGGCGGGGTCATCCTCCAAAGCACGGCGCAGTGCGGCACCGCCCAACGGGTCCGCAGTGCCGGTGGCGTGCCAGGCGGGCATCCCGGCGTAAAGTGGGGCATACTCCCACGCAAGGGGCGTTAATTGCAGCAGGGTCACATGGTATTCCGGGTGGGCCTTTACCCAACCGGCGGCCACCATCGTGCCAAAGCTCTTGGCAATGCAGATGTACCGGTCATACCCGGCAGGGATCTGCGTCATGGCGTCCTGCGCGGCACCGGGGTAGCTTTTGGCGGCGCTGGCCTGCGGCGTTTCCTCGTGGGGGAACAGCTGGCTGTACTGCACCACCATGCAGTCCAACCCCTGCCGGCGGGCAACCTTGGCGGCATAATACAGCAGCGGTTTGTCCGGCCCGTAGCCAAAGCCGGGGAACAAAACAACCAGCTTTTTCTCGTTCTGCATCACTTTACAAGCACCACATAGTTTTCTTTGCGCGGGGCAGGGGCCTTTTTGCCGCCCTCGGCAGCATAACCCAGGATGCAGTTGCCCACGCCGCGCAGGTTTTCGGCATTGGGCACACCCCACTTTTTCAGCAGGGCCTGGCCCTCGGCGGTTTCAAACATTTCCTTTGCGCGGTGGATCCAGCAGGCGGAAAGCCCCACGCTCTCGGCGGCGTTCAGCATGTTGCCCATCACCAGGCTGCCGTCCTCCACACAGGTGGGGATGGTTTTATCCACCAGCACAACGGCAACGCAGGGCGCACCATAGAACGGGTCGCCATTGCCGCCCATCGCGGCGGCGTTCATCTTGCTCAAAGTATCGCGGTCGGCCTTGTTCTGTATGCAGACAATCACCGGGCTCTGGCGGCCCATGCCGGTGGGGGCCCAGGTGCCGGCTTCCAGCACGGCGTTCAGTGCTTCCGGCTCCGGCATCTTGTCCAGGTAGCAGCGGCAGCTGCGGCGGGTTTTCATGGTATTCAAAACTTCATTGGTCATGGTAGTGCCATCCCTTTCATTTAATATTGCAGCTTTATTATACCATAGGGATGCAAGCGGATAAAACTAAAATAAAATTTTTCCTGAATGGAAAAATACGGTATGGTGTGCCACACCGCGCCGTGGTATGCTGGAAGCACACAAGGGAGGGCATAAACCATGAAACTGATGTTTGCACAAAATACCGCGCAGCAGCGCGCTGCCGCCCGTACTGAACAGCAGGCGCAGCGCCGGGCAGCCGCCTGCAAAAATGCCCTTGCCGCCCGCCGCTTCGCGGTTTACCAGGCCCGGCGGGCAGAATGGCAGGCAGGCCAACCCCTGCGCTGACGGCAAAGGGGCAGGGGGAGAGCACCCCGGCGCTGCGTGCGATAATTTATGAATAGCATGTAAAATCATACAGAATCATGGAAGGCCAGCCTTTTTCGGGCTGGTCTTATTTTTTGCGCTATGGTATAATGTCCCTAAGTCACGAACAAAACTGTAGAATAAGGAGAGAACGGACCCATGAAATTTTCCGAAATGCCCTATGAGCGCCCGGACATGAGCGCCCTGAAAGAACAGTTTGCCGCACTGACCGAACGTTTGCAGAACGCCCCCGACTATGCCGCTGCCCGCGCCGCTTTTTTGGAGGAGCAGGTGCTGAACAAGCATGTGGATACCCTGTTCACCCTGGCCAGCGTGCGCCATACCATTGATACGCGGGATAAGTTCTATGATGAAGAGATGGAATTTGCCAACAGCGCCATGCCGCAGATCCAGCAGTGGCAGGATTCCTGGACCGCCGCCATGCTGGCAAGCCCCTACCGCAAAAACTTTGCCGAAGAATACGGCGACCTGATGTTTGTGAACGCCGAAATTGAGCGCAAGGCATTCTCACCCGATATCATGCAAGAACTGCAGCAGGAAAACGAGCTGACCCAGCAGTATGGCAAGCTGCTGGCCAGCGCACAGATCCCGTTTGAAGGCGGGGTGTACACTCTGTCCCAGCTGAGCCCGTTCAAGAATGACCCGGACGATGTCCGCCGCCTGGCCGCCTGGAAAGCCGAGGGCCAGTGGTACAAGGACAACCAGAAACAGCTGGATGATATTTATGACAAGCTGACCCACCTGCGGGATAAGATGGGCAAAAGGCTGGGGTACGAGGGTTACACCACCCTGGGCTACTACCGCATGGGCCGCAACTGCTATGCCAAAGCGGATGTAGAAAAGTTCCGTGCCGCCGTGGTCAAGTATCTGGTGCCGCTGGCGGACAGCATCTACCGTGAGCAGGCCAAGCGCCTGGGCAAACAGTACCCCATGAGCTTTGCCGATAATGCCCTGATGTTCCGTTCCGGCAACCCCGCCCCCTGCGGCGATGCCGATGCCATTCTGGCCCAGGGTAAAAAGTTCTATGAGGAACTTTCACCCGAAACCGGCGTCTTCTTTAACACCATGCTGGACAATGAGCTGCTAGACGTGCTTTCCACCCCCGGCAAGGCGGCGGGCGGCTACTGCACCAGCCTGTGGGATTATCAGGTACCGTTCATTTTTGCCAACTTCAACGGCACCCAGCATGACGTTGAGGTGGTCACGCATGAAGCGGGTCATGCCTTTGCCGCATACACCAACCGTGACCGCGTGCCGTATTCCACTGTGTGGCCCAGCATGGAAGGGTGCGAAGTCCACTCCATGTCGATGGAATTCTTTGCCTGGCCGTGGGCGGAGGGCTTCTTTGGCAAGGATACCCGCAAGTTTCTGTACAGCCACCTGGCCGGTGCGCTGACCTTTATCCCGTATGGCACCATGGTGGATCACTTCCAGCATATCGTGTACGAAAAGCCGGACCTGACCCCTGCCGAGCGCCACGCCGCCTGGAAAGAACTGCTGGGCATTTATATGCCGTGGATGAAGCTGGACGGCGAGATCCCATTCTACAGCGAGGGCGAGGGCTGGCAGCGCCAGAAGCATATTTACGAAAGCCCCTTCTATTATATTGACTACTGCCTGGCACAGACCGTCAGCCTGCAGTTCTGGGCCATGCTGCAAAAGGACCGCGCCAACGCGTGGGAGCACTACATGGCATACACCCGCCAGGGCGGCAGCCGCGTGTTTACTGAGCTGCTGAAAAACGCCGGTTTGGACAGCCCCTTTGAGGAAAGCTGCCTGCGCGGCGTGTGCGAAACGGCCAAGCAGTGGCTGGACAGCTATGACCTGACGGGGATCGAATAATGCAGCAAAAGAAAACCCGCCGTGGGCGGGAATACCTGAATGACTTCCGCAGGGATGTCAACGGCAGCTACCTGTACCAGGGCAGCTACCGCCGCTATACCGGCAGCATACCGTATGCCAAACTGCGGGGCCTGCTGTGGGCGCTGTGCGGCGGGGCACTGGCGGCGCTGGCGGCGGCGGGCATGGTGCCCGCGCCGGGGGCCATGCAGCAGTTTTATGTACTGCTGCCGTATGCCGGGGCGCTGGTGGCTGGCATCAGCGCGGTATGGGCGCTGGCCCGCATGAGCTGCGGCGGGGCACGCCTGCGCAGCTATGTGTATGAAGAAACGGTAGCCAAGCTGCCGCTGCGCTGCCTGTTGACCGGGGTGTTCGCCGCACTGGCTACAGTAGGGGAGTGTATGGATGTGTTCTTGAACGGCGGACAAGACGCTATCTGGTATGCAGTATTATTTGCAGCGCTGGCCGCTGCGGCTGCGGCTGCTGCTTTTGCCGCGGGGCACACCATCCGGGCAGCGGTTTATACCGAAGAATCCGACTCCGGGCGCGAAGAGTAAAAGACCTTGCACCATAACGCAGAATTTAGCCCGCTAAAGTGCGACGCGGAAGAATTTTACAAAATTCAGCGTGCTGTTATGGTTATCCTGCTGACTTTTATTTAGATGTTGCCAAAACGGCGTTTTTTGGTTGACAGAAATTGAAAATTACGATATTATAACATAGTTATTGGTGACATTAGTTTGCGGTGAGGGAACACCGCAATGCGGAAAGGCTTAAGCCTTTCTTATTTAACACTCCTTTTGGTAGTGTTAAAATTGCCGCCATTACCAAAATGATTTGGGAGGTTATACAAACATGAAAAACACCAAGCAAGTGCTTGCACTGGCCATGGCTGTTGCAATGGCTGCGGGCCTGCTGGCTGGCTGCGGTTCTTCCGCTTCCAGCAGCGCTGAGTCTGTTGCTTCCGGCGAGGCTACCAGCGAAGCCGCTGCTACCGATACCGGCAGCAGCGATGGCACCCTGGTTCTGGCAGATACCGGCTTTGAGGGCAAGTTCAGCCCGTTCTTCGCCGCTTCTTCCGCTGACCAGCACGTTATCGACCTGACCAACATTGCCCTGCTGGGCGCTGACCGTAAGGGCGAAATGATCCTGAAGGGCATCGAGGGTGAGACCCGCGAGTACAACGGCACCGATTACACCTACTATGGCCCCGCTGACTGCGAAGTGACCGAAAATGCTGACGGCACCGTTACCTATGCCATCAACATGCGCGATGACCTGGTCTTCGCTGACGGCACCCCCATCACCATTGATGACGTCATCTTCAACCTGTATGTTTACATGGACCCGACCTATGACGGTTCCGCCACCCTGTACTCCATGCCCATTGCCGGCCTGGATGATTACCGCAGCAGCATGACCACCCTGTCCAAGCTGATTGCTGAGGCGGGCGAGGACAACACGGATAACAGCCTGTTCACCGCTGAGCAGCAGAAGGCTTTCTGGGATGCTGTTAACGAAGGCGGCACTGCATTTGCACAGGAGATCGTTGATAACTGCGTTGCTTCCGGTTACGCTGACGAAGGCGACGTTGCCGCTGCTGCTTCCGCTTGGGGCTTTGACGGCCTGGCCGCTGACGCTACCGCAAAGGATTTCTTCCTGGCTATCGCAGAAAAATATGACTGGAACTTTGCTTCCATGGAAGCTGAGACCGCAGGTTCTGCTCTGTCTGACCTGATTCCGGCTGATGTTTATGCTTACTCCACCACCGGTGTTGCCACCGGCGCTGACGTTGACACCGTTTCCGGCATTGTCAAGACCGGCGATTACAGCATGACCATCACCACCACCGAGCTGTCCAACTCCATGATCTACCAGCTGCAGCTGCCTATCGCCTCCCTGGATTACTATGGCGACCGCAGCCTGTATGATTACGACAACCACTCCTACGGCTTCAAGAAGGGCGACCTGAGCAAGGTTCGTTCCGTCACCAGCACCCCCCTGGGCGCCGGCGCTTACACCTTCAATAAGTACAGCGATGGCGTCATCTACCTGGATGCCAACCCCAGCTACTATCAGGGCGAGCCCGCTGCCAAGCACGTCAACATGAAGGAAACCCAGGAAGCCGATAAGATCACCGGTGTTCAGGCCGGCACCATCGACATTTCCGATCCTTCTTACTCTCTGGAAGCTGCCAACCAGATCGCTACCATCAATGGTGGTAATTCTGACCTCGACGGCTCTGTCATCACCACCCGTCTGATGGACTTCCGCGGCTATGGCTACATTGCCCTGAGCGCCAACAACGTTAAGGTCGGCGATGATCCCGCTTCTGAGGAATCCAAGAACCTGCGCAAGGCTATCATGACCGTGATTGCCGCTTACCGTGATGAGGGCATCAACTCTTACTACGGCGATACCGCAAGCGTTATCAACTACCCCATCTCCAACACCTCCTGGGCAGCACCCTCCGTTACCGACGACGGCTACAAGATCGCTTACTCTACCGACGTTGACGGCAACGAGATCTATACCAGCGATATGAGCGGCGACACCAAGTATGCTGCTGCTCTGCAGGCCGCCCTCGGCTACTTCGAAGCAGCCGGCTACACCGTTGAAAACGGCCAGGTCACCGCAGCTCCGGCTGGCGCCAAGATGGAATACACCGTCAACATCGGCGCTTCCGGCAACGGCGACCACCCCTCTTTCCAGGTTCTGACCAATGCAGCCGCTGCCCTCAAGACCATCGGCTTCACCCTGACCGTCAACGACCTGGCAAACGCTTCTGACCTGTACAGCTCTTATCAGTCCGGCGTTGCCGAAGGCTGGGTTGCTGCATGGCAGTCCACCAACGACCCCGATATGTACCAGCTGTACGACAGCAAGGGTTCCACCAACTACTACCAGATCAACGATGCTGACCTGGACGAGCTGATCGAGGCTGCCCGCCAGACCACCGATCAGGATGACCGTAAGGCCATGTACAAGGAAGCTATGGAGATCATCCTGGATTGGGGCGTTGAACTGCCGGTTTACCAGCGCAGCGAATCCGCCATCTTCTCCAGCGAGCGTATCGACACCGCTACCATCCCCAACGATCTGACCCCGTACTGGACTTACCAGTCTGAAATCAATACGATCGCTCTGAAGTAATTTCAGCGCAGCCTGTTGTTGAATTTATGGTGAGCAGCCGCTCTTGGTGCCGCACTGGTTCTGGGAGCGGTTGCTTGCTGTTAGTACAAACGGCGGCAACATTTGCAGCCCAAATGTGGCCGTCCCATTCCCCCGGACAGTTCCCTCTGTCCGAGGGAGGGGGATGCCCATATTCGGTATCAAAGTAATGAGGTGTATCTGAAAACAAAGAAAATGACGGATGTTTCGCAAACATGAGGCGAATTTAAGGCAAAAAGCTGCAGGAATCCTTTGTGGATTCCAAGGCTTTTTAACGCAAAATTCAGTCGTGTTTGTAGAAACAGGCTAAGGCAACACCGCACAATTCCCGCCTGACGGCTTAAGCACCGCTCCGGCGGCTGCGGCACGGCATCTGCGTTGCCAAAATGCTCGATAAGACATCCAGTATTATCTGCGCTTTTGGCTTAGCAGCTGCCGCACCTCGCTCGCCGTATCGGCACTTAGAATTATGCGGTATTGCCCTAAATTTTCGACTTTTTAGGTACACCATAGGCGAAGCTACAAGGCCCCGGCTCATGTGTATTTTGGAGCCATGCGGCGCAGCCATTAAAAACGCGGCCTCCCTGCCCGCGAAGGAAGGAACGATTTTTCAAGTGCGAAACTACGTCATCAAGCGTATCCTGCTTTCTTTTGTGATCCTGTTTTGCGTTACCTTCATCATCTATGTGATGATGCGCAGCCTGCCCAGCTCTTTTGCCGAGAACATGGCCATGCAGCTGTCCCAGGCACCGGGCGCAAAACCGTATCAGGAATGGCTGGATCAGCTCAACGCAGCCTATGGTCTGGATAAGGGCATCCTGCCCGGTTTCATGACCTGGCTGTCCAGCGCAGTGCACGGTCAGTTCGGTGACAGCTGGAAGTGGAACGTCCCTGTTGTTCAAAAATTCCAGGAAGTTATTGGTCTGTCTGTTGTCATGGGCGGCATCTCCTTTGTGGTGTCCATGATCATCGCTGTGCCCCTGGGCATCCTGGCTGCTACCAAACAGTATTCCCGTACCGATTACGTCATCACCGCTGTGGCTCTGGTGGGCATCTCTCTGCCCAGCTTCTTCTTTGCCACGCTGCTCAAGCTGCTGTTCTCTGTCAAGCTTGGCTGGTTTGACCTGTACGGCCTGGTCGGGCGTGATTATGCCCAGCTCAGCTCGTGGGGCCAGTTCTGTGACCGCGCCAACCATCTGGTGCTGCCCATCATCACGCTGGTCATTGTTTCCATCGGCTCTACCATGCGTTACACCCGCACCAACATGCTGGAAGTGCTGAACGCCGACTATATCCGTACCGCCCGCGCCAAGGGCCTTTCGGAGCATGTGGTCATCTATAAGCACGCATTCCGCAACACCCTGATCCCGCTGGTTACCATCATCGGCGGTTCCCTGCCCGGCCTGTTCAGCGGTGCCTTGATCACGGAGACTCTGTTCTCCATCCCCGGCATCGGCTACATCTCTTACCAGTCCATGGTTGCGGGCGATATCCCGTTCACCATGTTCTACCTGTCCTTTATGGCGGTGCTTACCCTGGTCAGCAACCTGCTGACTGATATCATGTACGCAGTGGTTGACCCGCGCGTGCGCATTTCTTAAAGAAAGGAGACTGCACCCATGAGTGAGAATACCCAGAACAACACCCCCAAAAAGGAGCAGTACTCCCTGAACGACGACCGCCGCGTTAAGGTGCTTTCGCCCGGCGCGCTGGTTGCCAAGCGGTTCTTCCGCAACCGTCTGGCCGTTGTGGGCCTGACGATGCTGCTTGCCATGTTCGTCTTTTCCTTTATTGGCGGCGTGGTCAGCCCTTACGGCCAGGACCAGCAGTTCTACACCTACACCCAGATGTCCAAAGAGTATGTGGGTGTGACCCGCAACGATAAACTGCGCTTTGTTGTTGCCGATGGCCAGGAGTTCGGCTCCATTGCCCAGAGTAAGGGCAACGAGGCCATCAAGAAGGGTGAAGAGACCTTTACCTATAAAGATAACGATTACGAAGTGGAAACCCTGAGCGAGGATCTGTACGTCTTCCGCCAGGGCCGCACTGTGCTGGCTTATGCCTCTAAGGATATGGTCACCGCAGCGGACGGCGTGGCCGAGCTGAGCTTTGATGCCAAGCTGGCCGCCCTGACTGCCCAGGCAGCAGGGGAGACCACCTTTACTGCCGATGGCCAGGATTATGAACTGGACGCTGACGGCAATATTATCCAGAGCGGCAGCGAAGTTTCCTATATCGGTCGCTTTGTTGTTTCCGCTGCCGATGCCAGCGTGGTCATCAGCCGTGACTTCCGCGACCGCCTGGAAGAAGCCATTGACGATAATATTACCGAATTCACCTACACCGATGCCGACGGCAGCGAAGCCGAGTATGACATCGTGTACGATGCCAGCACCGGCGTTTGGAGCGTGAAGCAGATGACGGAAACCTATGTGTTTGACCGTTACGCAAGCCCCAACAAGGAGCACTGGCTGGGCACCGATACCAACGGTATGGACATGCTGACCCGCCTGATGTACGGCGGCCGTGTTTCCCTGATCATCGGCTTCATCGTTGTTGCGATCGAAGGCTCCATCGGTATTGTCATGGGCGGTATCTCCGGCTACTTCGGCGGCTGGGTGGATAACCTCATCATGCGTATCGTGGACGTTTTCTATTGCCTGCCCTCCATGCCCATCATCATCATTCTGGGCGCTGCCATGGACGCCATGCGCATTGACTCCTGGACCCGTATGATGTACCTGATGCTGATCCTCGGCTTCCTGGGCTGGCCCGGCATTGCCCGCCTGGTCCGCGGCCAGATCCTCTCCCTGCGCGAGCAGGAGTTCATGACGGCAGCCGAAGCCTGCGGTATCAGCGCATGGCACCGCATCTTCCGCCACCTGATCCCCAACGTTATCCCGCAGCTGATTGTTACCTGCACCATGAGCCTTGGCTCCACCATCCTGACGGAAGCCACCCTGTCTTTCCTGGGTCTGGGCGTTAAGTACCCGTTTGCATCCTGGGGCAACATCATCAACGATGTCAACAACGCTTATGTTATGACCAACTATCTGTTCATCTGGGTCCCGGCCGGCATCTGCCTGCTGATCACGGTTCTGGGCTTTAACTTTGTGGGCGATGGCCTGCGCGATGCCTTTGACCCCAAGATGAAACGCTGATGAAAGGAGACACACACGATGGCTAAACAACAGGACGGTTACCTTTCCGCCAAGGAGTCGCGGCGTATCTCCAAAGAAAACCGCCGCATTACGGACCAGTACGAAAAACAGCGCAAGCGCAAGAATGTGCCGGAATCTGAGTATCTGACCCAGATGAAGAACCCGGAAAACGCTGTTGAATTTGATAACCTGCACACCTATTTCTTTACCGATACCGGCGTGGTAAAAAGCGTGGACGGTGTTTCGTTTGAAGTTCCCGTGGGCAAAACCGTGGGCGTTGTGGGCGAATCCGGCTGCGGCAAATCCGTTACCAGCCTTTCGCTGATGCAGCTGCTGCAGCGCCCCCAGGGCCAGATCGTTCAGGGCGAGATCCGCCTGAACCTGGGTAATGGCAAAGCCTATGATGTTGCCAAAACTCCCGGCACGGTCATGCAGCACCTGCGCGGCAACTATATTTCGATGATCTTCCAGGAGCCGATGACCAGCCTGAACCCGGTGTTCCGCATCGGTGCTCAGATTGATGAAGTCATTGCTCTGCATGACGGCGAAGGCAAGAGCAAAGAGGACATCAAAAAGCGCACCGTTGAAATGCTGGAGATGGTTGGCATCGCCAACAGCCAGGGTGTATATGAGATGTACCCGCATGAGTTGTCCGGCGGTATGCGCCAGCGTGTCATGATCGCCATGGCATTGGCCTGCAACCCCAAGGTTATCATCGCCGACGAACCCACCACCGCACTGGACGTGACGATTCAGGCCCAGATCCTGGACCTGCTGCGCAGCCTGAAGGACCGCATTAACTCCTCCATCATGCTGATCACCCATGACCTGGGTGTGATTGCCGAGATGGCAGATTACGTTGTTGTCATGTACGCAGGCCGCGTGGTGGAAAAGGGCACCGCTCAGGAGATTTTCGCAAACCCGGCTCACCCCTATACCATCGGCCTGATGGCTTCCAAACCGATCGTGGGCAAAAAGGTGGACCGACTGTACTCCATCCCCGGCAAGGTGCCCAACCCGGTCAATATGCCCAACTACTGTTACTTTAAGGATCGCTGCGAGATGGCTCTGCCCTGCTGCGATGGTGAATACCCCTGCGAGATCAGCCTGTCCCCCACGCACAAGGTCAGCTGCTACCGCTACTATGAAAATAATCGAAAGGCGGGTGAGTGACGATGGCACAGGCAGAAAACGCAAAAAAGCTGGACTATACCCCCGTCACCTATGATGATCAGTATATTCTGATGGTCAACCAGCTTAAAAAATACTTCCCCATCAAGGGCGGCCTGATGTCCCAGACCGTGGGTCATGTCAAGGCTGTCGATGGCGTTACCTTCAACCTCAAGCGCGGCCATACCATGGGTCTGGTCGGCGAATCCGGCTGCGGCAAATCCACCACCGGCCGTACAATCCTGCGCCTTGCCGGCGAAAAAACCGGCGGTCAGGTACTGTTCAACGGCAAAGAAGTGTACGATATGACCGGCAGGGAGCTGCGTAACCTGCGTACCAAGATGCAGATCATCTTCCAGGACCCGTTCTCCAGCCTGTCCCCGCGTCTGCCGGTTGGTGAGATCATCGGTGAGGCTGTGCGCGAGCATAACCTGGTGCCCAAGGCAGAGTTCAATGATTATATTGACCAGGTCATGGATAACTGCGGCCTGCAGCCCTATCACAAAACCCGCTATCCGCACGAATTTTCCGGCGGCCAGCGCCAGCGCATCTGCATTGCCCGCGCCCTGGCCCTGAACCCGGAGTTTGTTGTGTGCGACGAACCGGTCTCTGCACTGGACGTTTCCATTCAGGCCCAGATCATCAATCTGCTGAAAGAATTGCAGGATAAATATAACCTGACCTACCTGTTCATCTCCCACGATCTTTCTGTTGTTGAGCATATTTCGGATACGGTCGGCGTTATGTACCTGGGCAACCTGGTGGAGTACGGTGCAACGCCGGATATCTTCAGCCATCCGCTGCATCCCTACACCAAGGCATTGTTCAGCGCCATTCCTATCCCGGACCCGACCATTCGCCGCGAGCGTATTGTGCTGCAGGGCTCCATTCCGTCCCCGGCCAACCCGCCCAAGGGCTGCAAGTTCCATACCCGCTGCCCCTATGCGACCGAGCGCTGCAAGACCGAAGCGCCGCAGCAGCGTGAGGTGGAACCCGGCCACTATGTTGTGTGCCACCTGTACGAAAAATGAAGCATAACGAACCCTTTGAGGATGACGGCCGCACCGTGGCCGATATGAGTGGCATTGAGCACGACAGTATCTGGCTGCCGCGCCGCCGCAAGCAGGGCCATACCCCCGCGCAGCAGCCCCAACAGGCTGCTGACCGTCCCTGGGAGGAAGACCCCCAGCTGACCGGTAAGGAGCGCCTGTGGGCGATCCTGGGTGCGCTGAAAGCTACCCTGCTGATTTGTGGCGTCTACCTGCTTGGCCTGCTGGCACTGCTGGCACTGCTGTTTACCCTCTGGCATTAAAAAATACCCCCGCCTTTGTTTTGGCTGCGTGACAGCTGGAATAAGGACGGGGGTGTTTGGTTTTGTGGGGGAAGGGCAACTTGCCCGGTAAGGTGGGGGCACCCGACCCCGCCGAGAAACGTAAATATTTGCTGCAAACCTACAAATATTTATAGAGGACGATGCTTGCATCGTCCCGCGGATGAGCCTATGCGGTGTTGCCTTAAAGCTTCTGCTTCCTTCTTTTCAAAGAAGGAACAAAAACCCCCGTAAATCAATGCAGATGCAGATGGCGGGGCACGCCGTCGATGTAGATGGGGGTCAGCTCGGCCTGGATGAGGGGGCGGGCATAGTGATGGAATGCTTCGGTCACATGCATGCCGTCCTGGCTGATCCAGTCATCCGGCACGCGCTTTTCCAGGTTGGCAACCTTCTGCACATCTACCATCTCGGTTTCGGTGCGGTACGGCATATCCGAAATGCGGCGGATGGCGCACATCTTACCGGTTTCGCCGCGGTAAGCAGCTTCCACCGAAGCACCGCCCACTTGGTATGCCTCGGTAATGTCGGTGCGGCTTGCCAGATGGGAGGCACAGCGCTGCAGGGTAGAGAACTCGATCGCGCGGGTCTTGCAGCCCAGGCGCACATGGATCAAATCCGCCAGGTAGCGGCTGGTGCCGGACAAAATGGCTTTATGGCCAAAAGCATCCAGCTGGCCTGCTGTGGATACCAAATCACACAGGAAAACGCCGTCCTTGTTTTTTACGCCCTCGCTGGCCGCAATGATGACATTGTGGCGGTCTTTTTCCAGCTGGGCTACTTTTTCCAGGAACACATTCTCGTCAAAGGGACGCTCCGGCAGCAGAATGATGTCCGGGCCGTTGCAGTCAGCCCCGGCAGCCAGGCTGGCGGCACCGGCCAGCCAGCCGGTATGGCGGCCCATGATCTCGGCCACCGTTACGCTGCGGATGTTATACACGCTGGAATCACAGATGACCTCTTTCAGGATGGTGGCAATGTACTTGGCGGCACTGCCGTAACCGGGGGTGTGGTCGGTGTACATCAGGTCGTTGTCAATGGTTTTGGGCACGCCGATAAAGCGGATCTCGCTGCCCTTGGCAGCCCCGTAAGCGGAAAGCTTGGCAATGGTGTCCATCGAATCATTGCCGCCAATGTAGAACACGGCCCCAATGCAGTACTTGGCAAACAGCTCAAACAGCTGCACAAAGGGGCGTTCGTCCGTGGCGGGGTTGGGCAGCTTGAACCGGCAGCTGCCCAGGTAACTGGACGGCGTGCGCTTGAGCAGCTCAATTTCCATCTTGTCGTCAAGGCGGTCATCCAGGTCCACAATCTTGCCCTGCAAAAGCCCCTGAATGCCATACTCCATGCCGTATACATGGGCGGCACCCAGAGCTTTGGCAGCTTCATACACACCGGCCAGGCTGGAATTGATCACAGCAGTCGGCCCGCCGGACTGGCCGACCAGTACATTTGTTCCCCAAGACATAAGAAAGCCCTCCTTATTTTTGCAGCCATCATGCTATCTTAATATGATACACCCTAGTGTACACGAAAGTACGACTTAAAGCAAGTACTTTGCGCACTGGAGGTTTTACAGCTTCACGCCCATTTTTTCCAGCGCAAACAGCGCTGCGCCCAGGCTGCCGCACAGTTGGCTGTACTCGCTGACCTCCACCGGGGCTTTCAGGGCGGTTTCCAGCTCTTTCACAACGCCGCAGTTGCGGGCTACACCGCCTGTCATCATAAAGGGGGCTACGCCGCCGGTGCGGCGGGCCAGGGCAGCGGTTTTACCCGCAACAGATTTGTTCAGGCCGTGGATGATATCCGCCGGTGCGGTGCTGCGGGCAATCAGGCTGACAACCTCACTTTCCGCAAACACGGTACACATGCTGGAAATGGTCACATCGTTGTGCCAGTCCAGGCCAAGCTCGCTCATCTCCGGCAGCTTCATCTGCAGGGTGCGGGCCATCATCTCCAAAAAACGGCCGGTACCGGCGGCGCATTTGTCGTTCATCGCAAAGGTTTCAACAGCGCCGCTTTCGCTCAGGCGGATCACCTTGGAATCCTGCCCGCCAATGTCGATCACGGTGCGCACGGCGTGGTCCAGATGATGAGCCCCGCGGGCATGGCAGGTGATCTCGGTCACGGCAGCGCCGTCATCGCCCAGGAACTCGCGCCCGTAGCCGGTGTATACCTTGGAACCCAGGTCGCTTTCGGCAATGCCTGCCATCGTCAGGGCCTGTTCCAGTGCCTGGCGGGCGCCGGTTGCAGCCCCGGCACCGGTGGGCACAATGGCCCAGCCGCAGATCTTTCCGCTGCGATCCAGGATCACGGCATCGGTGCTGGCAGAGCCGCTGTCGATGCCGGCGGCATATTGTGCGTTGGTGTTCATGGCGGGGGCCTCCTTGTTTTCGGTATCGGGAACGGCGTTCAGGCTTTCGGCAAATGCGCCCAGGCGGGTGCTCAGCTGCCCGCCGCCGCTGGTAAAGGTCTGGCGGGAACAGTCGGTTTCAATTTTTAATACCGGCAGATGGAACTGCTCCGGCGCGGTCAGGCCGGGGGCGTAATAATCACAGAACTGCACGGTGTGGTACACAATGCCAACGGTCTGGCCGTCCACCAGGGCGGCGCGCTCACTGACCGGGGCATCCATCCGCATGCAGGGCATCTGGCCCAGCAGGGCGGCGGCGTAACCGGGCAAAAAGTCCTCCAGTGCGGCGGGGGCAACATCGGCAAGCTCACGGTTGCCGGTGCAGGTAGCATCCACCACGGGCAGGGCAAAGGCTTTCTGCACGGTATCATACAGCACGCTGCCGCCATGGGCACCCAGCAGGGTCAAATGCGGACCCTCGGCGTGGGGTTTGTGCACAAAAAAGGCGTGGGCGCGCTGGGCGTCGAATTCCTGCCCGGTGTACCGCTGCAGGGCATCCGCCAGCCTGCGCAGGTCCCGCGCAAAGCGGGCGCGGGTGGCCGGGGTGCTCTGGTGGGGGACGGGCAGCAGCTGCAAAAATTCCATCTTACCACTGGCAGCCAGCACATCGTAAACGCGCAGCATGGCATCGCAGCAGTTGGTCAGCACCAAAGCCCGGATGCCGGATTGCTCCACCTGTTCCAGCACAGCCTTGGCGTAACCGCATAGGTTGGCGTGGGCGCAGCGCTCCGCGCAGGAAAAACTTTCCGCCAGCGGATCCAGCGCCGAGAAGGTGGCCCCATACCCGGCAAACAGCTCCAGCGGGGCGTATTTGCAGGCATAATAAATCGTTTTGCTCATACCAGCGCCTCCTGTTTGCTGTGCAGCATCTCCAGGAAAGCATCCAGCCGGGTGGCGGTCTGGCCGTCCATCGTGTTGGCGCGGTCGCAGCCATCGCCGTCCAGCAGCAGCACCGGGTAGCCCTCGGCTTCCAGTGCGCTCTTGAACAGCTGTGCGGCCCCCATCGTCTGCTTGCAGCCCCATTGGCAGAAGTAGACCACCCCGTCGATCTGCTGCATGCGGCACAGCTCCAGCGCGCGCTGGATGCGGTGCTGGGCGCTGCCGTTAAAGATGTTGTTCACCAGCCGCGCGGCCATGCTCTCAAACGGTTTGTCCGGGTCCATGTAGCAGCCTAAGGTATCGGCGTTCATATCGCAGGTAATAAGCTGGTTTTCTGCCGAGAAATTCAGCCGCTCCCGCACGGGCGCCTGATAAAACGGCACGGCGTGCGCCCACAGCAGCCGGGTGCCGCCACCCATGGGGCTGGCCTCGATATCCGCCAGCAACTTGCGGGCGTACTGTTCAGCCTGCGGGGTGCCCAGCATGGTGTGGGTCACAAACACTTCGTAAAATTCGGAGGTGACATCGTTGTGCAGGTTCCGCCCGGCCTTGGCGGCCTGTGCCTGCTGCAATAGTTCCAGCGTGCGGCCGCTGTGGGCGACTGCCTGCTGCAGGGCCGCTTCGTCCAGCTTCTGGTGGGTCGCATCCTCCAAAAAGGCGGCGAACTCTCGTAGGCGGTCGGAAACTTCGGCCACAGCGTACTCGTCGTGGTCATAGGGCACATCCAGATAAAAGTGGGGGATGCCATAATGCTGCGCCAGCCGCCGGAAGGTCAGGTTGTTGGCATCGCAGGCAATGGAGGTGCAGGCAGTGAACAGCGGCTTGCCCGCCGTGCCGGAAAGCCCCATGCCCAGCAAAGCCTTGTGGTAGCTGCACAGCGTGGGGCTGATGCCTGCGCTCTCGGCATAATGGATAAAGCCGCGCTCGGCTGCGGCACCGTTCAGGTAACAGGCGGTGGCTTCGGCAAACATCGGCAGCAGGTGGAAGGCGTGCAGCAGTTCACAGGGCATAAAGATATTGACCAGCGCCGCCCGCTGCGGGTGGGCCAGGGGCGCAATCATGGCGTCCATGGCGATCTGTGCCGCATACTGCCGCGCGGGGGTGAGCTCTTTTTCCGGGGCAAGCAGCAGCTGCACATCCTTGGCGCGGTAGCCCAACAGCAGCAGCTGGCGGGCAAGCTCCGGCTTGGGAATGGCGTCATCCACCAGCTGGCCAAAGCGGTCAACGATATTTGGCATAGGGAGTTATCCTTTCAACACATAGGCTTCAATGGCCTTGGCAACGCCGTCATGGTTGTTGTCGTCCGTTACATAGCGGGCGGCGGCCAGAACATCCGGTGTGGCGTTGCCCATCGCAATGCCGTACCCGGCGGCCTGGATCATGGCAAGGTCGTTGCCGGAATCGCCGCAGGCCATCACCTGGTTCATCGCCAGGCCCAGGGTATCGGCCAGTGTTTTTAATCCGCTGCCCTTGGTCACGCCGGGGGCGTTGATCTCCATGTTGTTGGGAATGCTGGAAGTAATCTCAACATTAAACCGGCTGGCAACAGCCTGCCAGGCGGCATCGCGGGCGGCATTGTCCCGATAGGTGATGCTGAACTTTTCCACCTCGTGCGGGTGGGCGGCGAACACTGCGTGCATGTCATCCACCACAATGCGGCTGTCGCGCAGGTAGCGGCGCAGGGCAGGGGGCATCAGGGCAAGGCCGTCATTGGCACCAAAATAATCGGTGTAGGCTTTGCCGCCGATAAAAATGCCCATGGCACCGCCTGTTGCGGCCACGATATCATAAATGTCGCTGGCAAGGGCAGCATCAAACGGCAGGTTGACCAGCGGTTTGCCGGTGGAAAGCTCCACCACGCTGGCCCCGTTGGAAGTCAGGGCATACCGCACGCCGGGAATGCGCAAAAACGCTTCCGGCACACCCGATGCCACACGCCCCGTTGCGGGGATGACATCAACCCCTTTGGCAATGGCAGCGCGGATGGCTTCCAGCGTGCGGGGTGTGATCTCTTTTTCATCATTGAATACGGTGCCGTCCAGATCCAATGCAACAAGACGGATATCGGGCATAACGGACCCCTCCTTTGTTATATTTCACCAAAGATTTTAGCGCATTTTCGGTCATTTTGCAAGGGCGCCTTGCATTTGCTATGCCAAGTATGGTAAAGTGTCATCAGCCCTTTGCATATTGGCACAGGGCAGGGAAGGGGAACGCGATGCAAACCGAACAACAATCGTTGCGTGCGGCAGCCGGGCAGCGCTTTTGGCAGATCGATGCCCTGCGCGGGCTGGCGCTGCTGAATATGCTGGTTTACCATGCCATGTATGACTGGGTGTATATTTTTGGCCATGCCAGCGGCTGGTACGATATCTGGTCCACGCACTGCCATGTGTGGCAGCAGTATATCTGCTGGAGCTTTATTCTGCTTTCGGGTTACAGCTTTACCCTATCCCGCCGCCCGCTCAAGAACGGCCTGCTCACGGCGGCCTGCGCGGTGGTGCTGACCGTGGCAACCGCCGTTGCCATGCCGGAGGAAGTCATCTGGTTCGGCGTGCTGCACCTGCTGGGCTGTGCGGCCCTGCTGACCTGTCTGCTGCACCCCGCGCTGGAAAAGCTGCCCCCGCTGGCAGGGGTTACGGGCAGCGCGGTGCTGTTTGCCCTGCTGAACCAGCTGCCGCAGGGCTGGCTGGGGTTTGAGGGAACGCACCTGGCGGCCCTACCCGCCGCCTGGTACAAGCCGAATCTTTTCTGGCTGGGTCTGCCAGATCTGACGGTGTTTTCCTCATCGGATTATTTCCCGCTTTTGCCGTGGGTGTTTTTGTATTGGGTGGGGTACTTTTTTGCGCGGTGGTTCCGCGCCCGCTGCACCGCGCAGCCCGGCCTGCCGCCCAAAGCCCTGCGCCCCCTGTGCGCCGTGGGCAGCCGCACGCTGCTGATTTATATGCTGCACCAGCCGGTGATTTACGGTGCTTTGCTGGGGCTGCACGCATTGGGGTTGGCATAAAGTTTGGGTAAAGAAAAAAGAAGAAAGAATAATGAATAATGGATGTGTGCCGCCCACGGCGTCACATTTTAGCCAAGTCAGTTGCTCCGGCAAAAAGCATTCCAGCCAGAGCAGCCAACCTATTTTATTTGCGCCGCTGCGGGCGGCGCACCAGCATTATTCTTTATTCATTATTATTTATTATTTTGTATAAACTATTGCCCAGACCCCGCGTATGAGGGCAAAAAACTGAACTTTTTATGAAATTTCAAAAAGTGGGCCAGAACGTGTAAAATCGTGGTTGACAGGAGCCTATAAAGTATAGTATAATTTCAGTTACTGGTTGATTGTAATTTTGATTGACCGGCAAACTCCTGTCTCAGACCAAGGGAGGGAAAAAGATGTCGGAGATCCGTGTCAAAGAGGGCGAATCCCTTGAGAGCGCCCTGCGCCGTTTCAAGCGCAGCACTGCCCGCAGCGGTGTTCTTGCTGAGGTGCGCAAGCGCGAGGCTTATGAGAAGCCGTCTGTGCGTCGCAAGAAGAAGTCCGAAGCCGCCCGCAAGCGCAAGTTTAAGTAATCCGGAGCCATCGCAGCGGCTATGCCGCCGTTTTCGATAACCGTGTTTACCCAAAGGAACGGCAGAACAGGTTCGCAGAGATGCGGGCCTGTTCTTTCTTTATATCTAAAAACCGGGATATCTAAAAACCGGGATATCTAAAAACCGGGGTGGCGCTTGCCCGCTGCCCCGCGCTTATAATAAGGTAGTTTGTCTATGCTTCTTACCCCTGAATATATTTTCCGTGCCATTGAGGCCATCACGCCGGAGTTCCTGCGCCAGCACGGTATCACCGCCCTGGTGCTGGATGTGGATAATACCTTGACGGGGGATGGCAGCCAGCAGCTGGATGCCACCGTGCAGCAATGGCTGGATACTATGCGTGCCGCGGGTGTGCGGTTGACGATTGTTTCCAACAATACCGCCGCCCGCGTGCGCCCCTTTGCGGACCGTGTGGGCCTGGCTTGGGTGCCGCTGGCCTGCAAGCCGCTGCCGGTCGGCCTGGCCGTTGCCCGCCGCCGCCTTGGCGTTCGCAAAAATCAGATGGCCATGGTGGGCGACCAGATCTTTACGGACCGCCTTGCCGCGGGGCTGTACGGCATCTCTTGCCTGTATACCATGCCGCGTGGGGGCGACCACCAGCGCGGTGTGCAGTTCAAGCGCAGGTTTGAACCCTACTGGCTGGACCGGTATTACCAAAAAGGGGGCCGCCTGTATGAGTGAAGCACCGCGCTTTGGCACGGCTGGGCTTTCGGACAGCTACCGTGTCCGCAGTTTTGACCCGCAGGCCATGGCGGAGTATACGGCTTCCTTTGGGCTGACGGCGTTTGAATACCAGTGTGGGCGCGGTGTGCGCCTGGGGCTGGATAAAGCCGCCGCCTTAAAAGAAGCGTTTGATGCAAAAGGCATCACTTTCTCGGTCCATGCGCCGTACTACATCAGCATGAGCAGCCTGGAGGAGGACAAGCGGCTGAACAGCGTGAACTACCTGCTGCAAAGCTGCGCACTGGTCAAGGCACTGGGCGGCCGCAGGGTCATCTTCCACGCGGGCAGCTGCGGCAAGCAGAGCCGGGAAGCCGCACTGGAAAAGGCGCTGGACACCATGCGCCGCGCCGTTCAGGCCGTGGATGAAGCCGGTTATGGAGACTGTATCCTTTGCCCTGAAACGATGGGCAAGGTGAACCAGCTGGGCACGCTGGATGAAGTGCTGGCCCTTTGCAGTGTGGATGAACGCATGATTCCCTGCGTGGATTTTGGTCACCTGTATGCCCGCAGCCAGGGCACCGAGCTGAACGATGAGACCGCCCCGGCAGATTACGCCGCCATCCTGGATGCCATTGCCGCAGCCTTGCCGGGGGAGCGGGCCAAAAAGTTCCACGCGCATTTTTCCCGCATTGCCTACACCAAGGGTGGGGAAAAATGCCACCTGACTTTTGCGGATACCGAGTTTGGCCCGCCGCCTGCCCCGCTGATGCAGCTGCTGAAAACCCGTGGCCTGGCGCCCACCATTATCTGTGAATCCGCCGGAACCCAGGCCGAGGATGCGGCGGCGCTGAAAAAACTGTATGAACAAGGCTGAGAAAGCCCAAAAACAGCCAACAAAAGCCGAAAAAAACCAAAATATCACCCGAAAATCCCGCTAACCTCTTGCAATACTGGCGCTTTTCGGGTAAAATACTTACAGGTATGACAATGCAATGGCATTGCTTGATGGGCGGCGGGGCCGCTTTTTCAAACAGGCCCGATTCTAAAATTATGGAGGAGTTCCTATATGATCTCTGCAGGCGAATTTCGTAACGGTGTAACTTTTGAGCAGGACGGCCAGGTCCTTCAGGTCGTTGAGTTCCAGCATGTTAAGCCCGGCAAGGGCGCTGCTTTTGTGCGCACTAAGACCAAGAACGTGATTACCGGTTCCGTTGTTGAAACCAGCTACAACCCGACCGCTAAGTTCCCCCAGGCTTTCATTGAGCGCCGTGAGGTTACCTACTCTTACGAGGATGGCGACCTGTACTACTTCATGGATAATGAAACCTACGAGCAGATCCCCGTTGCCGCTGCCGATGTGCCGGAAAACTTCAAGTTCTGCAAAGAAAACGAAATCTGCAAACTGCTGTCCTACAAGGGCAAGGTTTTCAGCGTTGAAATCCCCAACTTCATCGAGCTGGAAGTTACCGAGACTGAGCCTGGCTTCAAGGGCAACACCGCTACCAACACCCTGAAGCCCGCTAAGGTTGAGACTGGTGCCGAGATCCGCGTGCCCCTGTTCATCAACGAGGGCGACAAGATCCGCATCGATACCCGCACCGGCGAGTATATGGAGCGCGTCTGATCTTAAAACAAATGGCCGGGCCGTGGTTTTTGCCGCGTCCCGGCTTTTTTGGAAAATTGCAAAAACAAACACCCTGTTTACAGTGCGTGAAGGAGGTTTTCCCTTATGGCTATGGATCTGAATGCAAAGGCCGCTTATATCCGCGGTATGATGAAAGGGATGGAGTTTGACCCCACCACCCAGGAAGGCAAGATCATTGTTGCAATGATGGACCTGCTGGAAGAGATGGCCGATGTTGTGAGCGAGCATGACGATGCCCTGGATCAGGCTTTTGACGAGCTGGACGCCATTGATGAAGATATGGATGATCTGGTGGACAACATCTTCGGCGATGATGATGAGGACGAAGATGAGGACGAGGATGACGACGGCGCATTTGAAACCAGCTATGAAGTCACCTGCCCCAACTGCGGTACCGTCAACATTGTGGATGAAGACACCCTGATGGACAGCGATAAGATCGTCTGCGCAGAGTGCGGCGCAGCTTTTGATGTGGAAGTTCTGCCCGACGATGCCGAGATGCCCGCCGATGCAGAAGCCGAAAGTACCGATGTGACCATCGAGTAAGCGGTTAAGTGCACAAAATAGAATAACAGATAGAAAATCACCCCTGTGGCCGGATTATTCTGGCCGCAGGGGTGATTTTTTGATTATTGGGGAAGAAAGTAATTTGCAGCGAGGTTGCAAACGCTGCCATAAACCTGTAGACGATGTGTAGGGGACGATGCTTGACCGTTCCGAAACCGTAAGACAATATATCATTATAAAATTTGTGATGCTCAATGATGTAAAAGCTCCGGCGTGGTCAGGTAGCAACGCCCTGCGGCACAGGGATGAAGTACAACAAAAACAGCCCGGTCCAAACGGACCGGGCATTGTGGGTTCCTGTTTACTTTTTCTCGTTCTTCAGCTGGTTGCGCAGCATGATATCGCCAAAGGTCAGGGCGTTGAACAAACCGCCGGCCTTGTTGGCCTGGCGCACAATGCGCGCCGGCAGAGGCTTGCTTTCATCGGTGGAAAGCAATACAATGTGAACCTTATCGGCCACGTCGGCATTGCCTTCCTTTTTGGTGGTCAGCACCTGCAGGTACACAACATAGGGATCATGCATAGAACCATAGTAAATATCGTTGCCGCAGCGCACCAGCGGGCGGCCCTTATAGGTCAGACTGGGGGTAAAAGCCATCTCTTACAACCTTCTTTCGCTGTTGTTGTATCCGAAAAGCCGAAAATATAGCCTGTTTCTACAAACACAGCCGGATTTTGCGTTAAAAGTCCTTGGAATCCACAAAGGATTCCGGCGGCTTTTGCCTTAAATCCGTCTTGCGTTTGCGAAATATGCGTCATTTTCTTTGTTTTCAGCTACACCTTAATCAATAAAAAATATTATACCATACAAGATAGGGGATTACAAATCTAATTTTTCGCGTTCGATCTTTTCTTCGTTCAAGGCAACGCGCTGGGTCAAAATGCGCACCTTGCTGTCCAGCTGACTGAGCCGGATGGACATAAAAAACTGTTTGGCCAGCAGCAAAAAGATGATGACGATATAAACAAAATTGATGGGGCTCTGGAACCCAAGCAGATACGCTGCCCAGTAGGCAATGCCGGGAAAGATGGCCAAAATCAGCAGAATGCCGCTGAACAGAAGCCAGAAAATGGTATCTTCGATCTGCACCTTAGCCAAACGCACGCGGCGCAGAATATAGGTTGCGGTGATCAGGCTGCCCAACACAAGGCATACACGGATAATTGGCTGATCAAACATGGCTTACAGGCTCCTTTCCGGGTAAGGCGTTTCGGTGTCCCGCTTGCGGAACCACTGAATCAGCAAAATGGAGATGGACATTTTGACCATATATTCAATGCTGCGCCAAAAGGTCAGGTAGCTTTGACCGGCCTCGCGCTCGCCCATCGTAACTTGTACTTCGCGTACCACAGCGCCGTTTTTGATCAAGTAACTGATGGTATCCGGCTCCGGGCCATAGTTCAAATTTTGGGCAAATTCTTCCACCATGGCGCGGTTGAACAGCCGCATGCCGCTGGTGGGGTCACAGATTGCACGGCCGGTGGTCAGCCGGATGGACCAGCTGATGATGTAACTGCCCAGCATGCGCAGGCTTTTGGGCTTTTTCACCGTCAAAAAGCGGCTGCCAATCACGATGTCGGCCCCGCTTTCCAGCTCTTCCAGCATGGCGGCGATATATTCCGGTCGGTGCTGGCCGTCAGCATCCAGCTGCATGGCGCAGTCATACCCGTTTTCGGCGGCATAGCGCAGCCCGGTCTGGAATGCACCTGCCAGCCCCAGGTTGACCGGTAGATCGATCAAGCGGAACCCATGTTCCCGGCAGATGGCCGCGGTTTTATCACGGCTGCCATCGTTGACTACAACATAGTCATACTGCGGGTAGTTCTTGACAATGCCGTTGACGACCTTGACAATATTGGCTTCCTCATTATATGCAGGAATAACAATCAGCAATTTTGACATAACAAATGTTCCTTATCCACTTGCCCGGCAAACACCGGGCAGATGTCAGCTTTGGTTTATGATCCCCATCATTTTATCAAATACGGCATCCCATGTAAAGTGCGCGTACACATTGCGGTACGCCGCCTCGGCACAGGCATGGGCGCGGGCGGGATCATCCAGCAGGGTCTGCAGCCCGGCGCGGATGGTTTCCACCGTGGCGTCCTGTGGCTGGCCGGGCAGCACAATGCCGTGGGTATCGTCCGGCAGCAGCTCCTCGGTTCCAGCGGTACGGGTGCACACGATGGGGCAGCGGCAGGCCGCGGCTTCCAGCAAGGTGGTGGGAAAGCCCTCGGCATACCGGGTGGGCAGACAGTATACATCTGCCTGCCGCAGCAGCTGGACCACCGCATCATGCGGCAGGGCACCGGGGGTAACGGCCCCAAGGTCCGCCAGTTCCTGCTGCTGCGGACCGCTGCCGGCCGCCACCAGAACAACGCCCGGCAGCTGGGCCACGGCCTGGGCTAATAATCCGGCGCCCTTTTCGGGAATCAGGCGGCCCACAAACAGCACGATCTTACGGTCGCCAAGGTTCAGCTTGGCGCGCCAGTCTGGCGCGTGGGCGGCTTCCTGTTCCAAAGCAGCGGGGTCAATGGCGTTGGGCATGGTTCCTGCAGCCGTAATGCCAAAGGTGTGCAGCCAGCGGCAGGCAGCGGCGGAAACGCCATAGAACGGCGCGCCGGTGCTGCGCACCATGCGGCAGGCAATCTGCTCATACAGCCGCCCGCAGGCCCCCAGCAGGCCGCTGCCCATCGGCATGTATCCGGTGGAATGGTCAATAACCAGCATGGGGATACCGCGGCGCTTGGCCGCGCGGGCAGCCCAGACGCTTTGGGTGTACATGCGGGTCTGCACCACGCAGAAATCGAGCTTTTGCGCCCAGATTTGCACGGTCAGCGCGTGAAAGCGCGCCCCCGGCTTGATGACAGGAAAGCGCCCGTTCATGACAGGCCAGACGGGCAGGCGGTAAATTTCAATGCCATCCCCGTCAATTTCGTGCTCCGGCAGGTTGGGCAGAGCACTGGTAACCACAATGGCGCGGTGCCCGGCGGCAACAGTGCGGCGGGCAAGGTTCCAGGTGTAGCGCTCCACACCACCCACCGTGGGCAGGTACTGCGCAGAAAAATAACAAATCGTCATCGGGCAATCACCGCAAGCATGGCGTTCAGCAATACCCCGGCGTTGACTACGCACAGGCAGCAGACCAGGGTACAGGCGGACTGTTTGCCGCTGGCAACCTGGACCCGGCGGGGCAGGCAGGTAAGCAGGAACAACGGCAGCACGGGCAGAAGATACCGCCCCTGGAAGCCGTAAACGGTCTGGTAATAGGTCGGGGTCCACACAAGGCAGCCGGCAAAGGCCAACGCGGCGCACAGCAGCGCGGCCAGCGCACACCACACCCGGTAGCGCACCTGGGGCAGCCCCGGCACGGGAACATCCTGCGCCGGAACGGCGGCATACCACAGCAGCAGGTAGAGCGCCAACACCCAGAACCAGGCCAGGTCCAGCGAGCTGTAGCTTAAGCTGCCGCCCACAAGGCCGCGCACCCAGTTGTCGGCATCCTGCACCACGCTGCGTACCAGCAGCATAGCCACGGCGGGCAGATTGTGCAGAATGTAACCGGGGGTAAAGGTGGTCTGGTCTTCCTCGCTGGGGGTGCTCTGGCTGTCCCGCACGGTACGGACAGCTTCGATCTCTTTGATCAGCACATTGCGGTCCAGCGGGTAGCGGTCATCCTCCACGCCGGGGTAGATCTGGCAGGCGGAAAGCAGCTCTGCACATTCATCACTGCTGAACATGGATTTGAAAAAGTCACGGCGGTCAGCAGTGGCCAGCCGTTCCCGGCACATTTCGGCGTCGGTGGTCATCAGGTCGCGGTCCAGGTAAACCAGGGAAGCCGCACTCATGAATTCATCATCGGTCAGGCTGGAATGCTCCACTTCCTCCGGGCTGAAGAAAAAGCTCTGGCCCAGAACGGCGGCGGTCACATCGCCCTCCTGCAAGGCCTGCACCCAGAACTCCAGCTCCTTCTGCGGGATCTCGGTCACGCCCTCCACGCAGTAATACAGGCGGCGCACAAAGTTGGAAGCCGTGTTTTCGCGGTACTCGGCAGGCATGTTGGCAAACCGGTTGGAGGTTTTGCCGTCACCCGCGGCAGGGGCGGCATGCAGAGTACGATTGTCAGCTGTCTCTGTTGCTGTATAAGAAACCGCGGCAGCCGGGGTAGAACCCTGTGCGGAGGTGGTTTCCGTCTGAGTAGTCTGATTTTCAAACCCGGCAGAACCGGCCACCGAGGTGACCAGCACAGCGCGGTTGATGCTGAGCGCCAGCAGCACGCATCCGGCCAGATAAGCGGCTTTTTTGGTTGCGGCGCTCTGGCCAAAGCGGCTGTTGGGAATCAGTAGGAACAACGCTGCCAGCGGCAGGTAAACCAGTTTGGCCGGTGCCAGCAGGATGCCGAACACCGCCAGCGGCAGCCACAGCCGCACCGGCAGCACCGTGCCGTCCTTGCAGCCAAAAATCGCCTGCATACACAGCGCAGAAAAGGCAAACGCCAGCCCCAGCAGCAGGGAATCCCGGCTGAAAGAAGCCGCCAGATGCAGCGTCATGGGCAGCAGGGCCGCCGCAGCGAATACCCGCCTGCCAAACGGCGCGGCTTTAACGGCCAGCGCCGCTAACAAAGCGAACACAATTAAATTTGCTGTGCGCCCCAGCATCAGCGCCGGAACAAAGCCAAGGTGAAAAACATATGCCAGGAACACCGCCGCCGCGCTGAACAGATACAGCGTGGGATTGCGGTCGGTCTGCAGTTCTTCCAGCGCCGTGTGGCTGTCAAAACTGTCAGGGGTGGTGGTGAACAGGTTTTCGCTCAGTTCCTGCCAGCTGAACACGGTGGTCTTTTCGTTTTGCAGCAGGGGGTCAAAGTCGTGCTCGCGGCGGTAGGTCATATCCAGCGGCACATTGCCCATCCGCCATTCATCCGGCGAGAGCATGTTGGCCCATTTGCAGGCTAAAGTAAAGGACTGGTTGATGTGGTATTTTTCGTCCGGTGCGGCATAGGGCGGCAGCACAAAGCTGTACAGCATGCCAAAGCAGAGCACCAGCACAAACACCAGCCGGTGCAGCGGCATGCGGCCCCGCATGGCAAAATAAATGCCAAGGAACACCACAACGCTGGCCAGCAACCCGACCAGCAAAAAGAACCGGGTCAAAAATCCGCCGATCTGTTTGTAAGTCACCAGCAGCGCCAGCGTGCCGTCCACGGCTTCGCCGTTTACGGTAAAGGTATCGTTCCACAGCACAGCGCCGTTGCTGCAGCCCACGGTCAACCGGCCGGAACCGGTATACTCCGGTTTCAGGGTCACGCGGTAGCGGCGGCCTGCGCTGCCGGTCACGGGGGTATCCAGCCCCATGCCGGTGTACTGCCCGGCCACAATGTTCGCCATATCGCCGGTGGAGCGGGCCAGCACCTCGCCGGTGTCGGCATCGGCAAGTTCCAGGTGCAGCTCACCGGTGGGTTGGCCGTTGCTGGTGCCAAACACAAAGGCCATGGCCAGCAGGTCATTGTCGGTATCAAAGGTCTGGGCAGCGCCGTTGGCTTCGTCCAGCTCGGCGCTGTACTGGCTGTAATCATCGCTGATGCGCTCCGACAGGCTCTTGTCATTGTTGGGGCGCACCGCGGCCAACCAAACCAGCACCACGGCCAGCAGGCAGGCAGCAGCGGCGCACAAGGCGGTGCCCAGCGGGCTTTTCAGAAAATCCTTTATTTTGCTCATACGGGCTCCTCCCGGTTTTGGTGGTTCAGCGTTCAGGGGGTGTCCAAAACAAACACCGGAATATTTAACGTTTCAGCCGCACCCATCAAATCTTTGCGCCAAAGGCTTTTTTAACGGCGGCAGGCAGGCGGCCGTCCCGCAGCAGGATCTCTTCCACCGTGCCGCGCACAGCGCCCTCGCCGCCTTTTTGGCGGCAGATGAAATCCGCCCGCCCCAGCACAGGGCCGGCAGCATCGGCCGGGCAGGCCACAAAGCCGCACAGAGCCATGGCGGTCAAATCGTTCAGGTCATCGCCGCAATAGGCAACATCCTGCTTGGTCAGGCTGTGCTCAGCCATAAACCTGCTCAAAAAGGCGGCTTTGTCGTGTACGTTCTGGAACAGATAGTCAATGTGCAGGTCCTGGGCACGGCGGCGCACGGCTTCACATTCGCGCCCGGTGCAGATCATAACCTGCATCCCTGCCGCGCGGGCCAGCACGATCCCGGCCCCATCCTTGATGGCAAACTTTTTCAGCTCGTTGCCGGTGGAATCATAGTACACGCCGCCGTCTGTCATGGTGCCGTCTACATCCAGAACCAAAAGTCGAATCATGGGCAAACCTCGTTATTTTGCGTATTCGCTGGGGGTGATAAAGGTCACATCCAGCCCGCAGGCTTTGATGGCACCTGCCATGGCGGTGTTGAACGCAGCTCCGCGCCCGGTGTGGGCGTGCAGCAGGCTGTCGGCATAGGCGGGGGTACCGGGCTTGTAGCCATCGGCCCCGGCCAGCAGCACGGCCTTGGCACCGCACAGCCGCAGCAGCCGCAGCAGCATCAGTACACTGTTGCTGCCAAGGGATGCATTCTGCACATCCGGGGTAGCCAGCCGGTCATAATTGACCGCCAGCGCCCCCTGCGGCAGCGGCCGCAGGTTGGAGGTGAGCACAACAGGGCAGGGCAGGGCAGCAAGATCCAGCTTTTCAAACCGCTTGCTGTTGGTAAAAAATGCGTAATCCGGCTGGCAGAATTCCGGGCAGAAATTGGCTGAAACAATGCAGTCCGCCTTGGCGGCGGCCACAGCATTGCGCCCGGTTTCGTCCGCCAAGCTGGCACCGGGGGCCAGCACCAGCACGGTCTTGCCGCCAAACGCGGTGCGCAGGGTATCCAGCGCGGCGGTGTCGTCAATGGCGCGGTTCTGGTATTCGCGGTACAGGCGGTCGGCATAGTCTTTATCGTATGCGGTGGCCTTGCTGCGGTCAAAACCGGCCAGAATATGGTTGATGTCCCGGTTGGTCAAATCGCCTTTGTCCAGATAATGCTCGGCGTAATCGCGGTGCAGGTTGTACCGTGCGCTCAGGAAGTAAGCCGGGGTGTAACCCCAGGCTGTCTCGCCTTTCAGCGGGGCGATATGGTCCTGGATGGCGTCCATCATCTCGTCAATGTCATAATGGCAGCCAAGGGTCTCGTTCATATAGTCGGCAATCAGCTCAATGGGCAGGTTGCCGGGAATGCGCCCCATGCCCATCAGGCTGCCGTCCACAGTGGTATCGCGGCCCAGGTGCTTGTCCAGAAATTCCTGCGCCAGGCAGAAAGAGAGCGCCATGTTCTCATGCAGGTGCAGCCCCACGCGGATATCCGGGGCCAGGTTGTGGTCCACCAGGCTGACGATGCGCTCTAAGTCACGCCGCCGCATGCTGCCGAAGGTATCCACAATGGAGAACTGGTACGGGTGAATCTCGTTTACCTGGTCTAAAATCCACAGCAAGTCTTTGTCGGCATAGCCCATAATGTTGATGGGGTTGATGGACAGCTTGTACCCGCGGGCCTTGACTTCGCGGGCAAAATCCATGCCTTCGCGGATATCGTAATCGTGGGCGGTAATGCGCAGCATCTCAATGCCGTGCCCCTCATAAGGGGACAGCTTGGCAATGTCATAATTGGAGCGCATAGCCATGCCGCTGTACATGGTGCTGCCGGTGTGGGCAGGCAGCAGTCTGTTCAGTTCTTCAATGGTGTTGCAGACGGTTACATCGGGGTTGTAGCCATCCACATTGCGCAGAAAGCCCACTTCCACAATGTCAGTCCCGGCACGGGTCAGCGAGGCGATAATATCTTTGGCTGCAGCAAAGCCCCAGTTCCAGCTGTTCACATAGCCGCCGTCACGCAGGGTGCAGTCCAACAGTTTAATATCGGGCATTTATTCTTTTCCTTTCAGGATTTCGCTCACAAGGGCAAGGTCCTTGTGGGTGTCAACGCTCACAGTCTTGTACGGGCTGACGATGGCATGTACCTTGTGGCCGTTTTCCACAAAGCGCATCATATCGTTCTCTTCGGCTTTTTCCAGAATGGACTTCGGTGTTTCGTGGTAGAACGCCAGCGCCCGGCGGGAGTACAGCTGGATGCCGGTCACCTTCTCGTATTCAAAATCCAGCGTGCCTTTGGGGTAGGGAATGGGGCTGCGGGAGATCATCAAAATTTCCCGTGCGGCGTTGGTCACGACCTTCTGGTTGGAAAAATCGATCACATCCGCGGGGTGCTCCATCCGGTTGGTCAGCACGGCGACATAATACGGGTCCTCCGGCAGGGTATCCGGCAGAATCAAATCAAACGCCTTTACGTTGATCAGCGGCTCGTCACCCATGATCTGCAGATACAGGTCGGCTTCTACCTTGGTGGAAACCTCCCAGATGCGCCCGGTGGGGGTGTCATGGTCGGGGCTGGTCATGCAGTATTCCATGCCGTAGGTGCGGCAGGCTTCGGCAATGCGCTCATCGTCGGTGGCGATAAACACATCATCGAGCTTTTTGCACTTTTTGGCTTCCTGGTACACCCACCAGATCATGGGCTTGCCCAAAATATCCGCCAGCGGCTTGCCCGGCATCCGCGTGCTGGCATAACGGGCGGGAATAACGCCGATAAGTTTCATAGTAAGCAACCTCCTAAAAGAAGCATTGGCTCCCCTTTGAGGGGAGCTGTCCGCGCAGCGGACTGAGGGGTGGTTCCCTAAGAAAGAGTTATAGGGCAATACCGCATAATTCTAAGTGCCGATACGGCGAGCGAGGTGCGGCA